>Ga0272441_10006235_pt1 | contig 20121 bp, 18 predicted proteins | sample SSMProp6N_FD_193582 | JGI IMG/M metagenome (GOLD analysis project Ga0272441, IMG submission 193582) | Marine sediment archaeal communities from Little Sippewissett salt marsh, Falmouth, MA, United States - SSM-Prop-6N | ecosystem: Environmental > Aquatic > Marine > Wetlands > Sediment ...
GGCAGTTTCCCTGACAGCAGAAGAACTCGGGGAATATGCCGGAATGTATCCGTCGGATTTGGAGGAGACATGGACGTATACGGTATTTCCTGAAGGCAACCGCCTGTTTTACACCTCGGTTGTGCCCTATGAGACCGTTGAACTCTTCTATGAAGGGAATGATACGTTTTTCGTGACCCCGGAATCAGCAGACTCGGTAATATTTACACGGGATAGCAACGGGACGGTCAACGGGATGATGTAGGGTCCACACTAATACTTGCCTGTATGTGTTTATCATTACCCCAATCCTCTTAGGGTAATCTCTGGTTTAAGCACTACCAGATAGAAATCATTTCTGTGTTGAGGACTGTTTTATGGGCCAATATAAATTATCTGAGTATTTTTTTGATAAAATTAAAATAAATGTCCCATTCGTCACATGAAGGTGCACTTCCTGGACCACAAAAAAGAAAATTATCTTAAAACCCGGCAACATCGGCATTGTCCCATATCTCAAACCCGCGCTGCATCAGGTACCATGCGGGAGCGAGGAGCAGGATGCCTGTGAATGCAAAGAGCGGATGGGCGGAGGTCAGGGCAATGAGGATGAGTACCGGCGGGCCGATGAGGAGGATATAGGTGAGAAATATCCGTGCATTATAGATCAGGGTGGAGGGCGAGAGTCCACAGTAGCGGACCTGAACCGAGAGTGCAAAGAAGGAGATAGAAAGGGCGAGTGCGAGTGCCTCCGGGATATACGCGGCGGTGCCGGAAAGGAGTGCAACACCGACCAGCACTATCACGGGGATCACCTGGAGCATGGCAAAGGTCTCAGTCTTTGCCCGTATGACAGACGAGACCGTCAGGGGGAGGAACAGATACGACATGGGAGTATCGAACTCGGTCAGCCAGGTGTACATAGTGGATGCGATCACACCCGTTACTGCTGCAAAATTGAATAATATCATCTCGGGCGAGAGAAATCCTCCCATGACCGACAAAATCAGCCAGATCAGGCCCAGCGGCAGAAGGAATGAGAAGAGTGTCTGCCCGACTGCGATGCCGCTGCGGAAGAGATCGATTATGTCCTTTGCAACGAGGTCATGCTGCGGCAGGAAGGTGAGTCTCTGTGCGAGGGGGGTATGTCGGTTTGTGTAGTGTTTCTCTGCACTCTGGTATTCCGGGGTGAAAAATATCATCGAGAGGGCAAACAGGATGAAAATGACTCCCAGGGATATGGCAAGGTTCCCTGCCGTCACCGAATAAAAGAGGGCAATCGGGGGGAAGAGTGCGACTGCATTGCCGTTACACATGAATACAAAAATTGCTGCTGCAAGCACTATCGCGGCTGTTGCACCTGCAAACGCCACTCTGCTCCGGGCATATCCGGAGGAGAGCAGAAACACCGCACACAGTCCCGTGAGAAACGAGAGGGTGAGTGTCAGGAGTGTCAGGAGCGGATAGTGCAGGCTCATCCCGAGAAGCGGCGCTGCGAGGATGAACCCCAGACAGAACGGCAGGACCCAGAGGATGAAGTAATAGATGATGTCTTTAACAACGAAGTTCAGGAAGAGTCGTTTCTCTGATATGGGGAGACTGCGTCCCGAGTAGGCGAGAAGACTTGCCTGCCCGAACCGCCGGTTCATGATCTCTTTGCCCATGATGCCGAATGAGCCGACCATGATCCCAAGGAGGGCGAAGTTCGCGTGCATCAGATTGACAAGAAGAGAGGTGTCCATCACTGTTCCGATAAGGGGCAGCAAAAAGGCACCCATAAAGGCGATGGCACATATCATCACCGGAAAGAGGGCAAAGTTCAGGCTGCCAAAGAGTGTGGAGTGCATCCGCCACTCTTCTTTGAACATCACGGTGAAGAGTTCAAACATCCGGTTTCCCTCGGTTGACCAGGTCCATGAAGAAATCATCCAGATGCGTGCCGGTGTCTATGATTTCATGCACCGGTCCCGTGTGAAGCAGTCTGCCTTTGTGGAGGATGGCAACATCGGTGCAGATGTCCTCTGCTATTTCGAGGATATGCGTGGAGAGAAAGATGGTGTTCCCGGAGCGGACGTAGTCCGCGAGGAATTCCTTCACCGCCCGCTGCATGACAGGGTCGAGGTTGATCAGCGGTTCATCGATGAGGGCGACCGCAGGTTTGTGGAGGAAGGCCTGTGCAAACATCAGTTTCTGACGTGTTCCCCGGGAGAGGTCCTTGCAGAGCACATCCCTTTTGTCGCCGAAGTCGAGAAAATCAAACCACCAGTCTGCCTGTTCGTCGGTATCTTCCAGATGGCGTATCTTTCCGACAAATGCCAGATACTCACCTGCGGTGAGAAAACTGGGCGGCGTCTCCTGTTCAGGGATGATGCCCACCGCACCGCGGACGGCAACCCCGTCGGTGGAGGGGTCGATGCCCAGCACCTGTGCTGTCCCGGACGTTGGTTTCATCTGCCCGGTGAGCATCTTGATCATCGTTGTCTTGCCGGAACCGTTTGGTCCGAGAAGGCCGAAGAGACTGCCTTTTTCAACAGTCAGACTGACGGAATTAACGGCCCGCAGGTCTCCGAAGGTCTTTGTGTAGTGCGCTGTCTGAATGACTGGTTCCATGACTCCCCCGTCTGAACGATGTGTGTCAGATAATGGGACATTGGCGGGGTGACCATAAAAATCCGGCGAAACGGGCATGGTTCGCCGGGTGGTGTTGTTATTCTTCGTGACTGAAAGGGGAGGAGACGGCGATGAGATACCCGCTGTCTGCAGTCCCGATGCCCCGGAGAGAGGAGGGATTTGCCTGCACGTCATATTCCTGTGTCCGGAGTGCCTCTCCTTTTGCATCATATGCGGTGCCGGTGATCGTGTTCTCCCCGATGTCAAGTGAAAGGTATCCTCCGGATAGTGACGCAACAACGTCTCCACCCGAATCCTCCACTTTCTCCGATCCGGTTATCGTTCCATTTTCATTCAGGCTCACGATGTGACTGGCGTATGCCTGCACGACGCCCCCCCGGATATCTTTTGGAAATGTGTTGGTGCGGTAGAGAATGGTGTGTCCGCGTCCATCCTGCCAGACACCCAGAATGGTGTCTCCCACCCCGTTGCCGAAGGATTGTTCCCACAAAACTGTGCCCTCTGCATCGAGGCGGACAGCAACCGGATAAACCGTATGATGATTATCGCCCTTGAGAGTCCTCCCTTCCGTGCAGACAAGAATGCCGGCGTCTTCAGCCCCGGAAAGGAGTACGGGCGAAGGTCCGCTGCCAAATGCTTCCGGCGATACCACCCACAGGATGGTCCCGTCTGCTTCCAGACAGGCAGTCTGGTTTGCCCAGGCGGCAATGACGGTGCCGTCGTCACGGGCGAGAAGGGAGACCGGGGCATGGGTTATGTTTGGAAGTGATTTCTTCCAAAGGGGGGCTCCCGTGGCCGTGATGCGGATGAGTTCCGGTGCATCTGTTGCGACGAGATATCCGCCGTTTTGTGCGGGTATGAGGGATGACACCTGACTGCATGGTGTCCGGATTCCCGGCAACCGGGAGACGGTGCCGTCCGGTTCCAGCCAGATGAGGTGCACGGTATGGTATTCCTGCCCCTCCTGCACGGACGCGAGAGCGTAACCATCCGGCAGTTCGGTGAGCACGTCTGCGCCATCAAAGGTGCTGATATCCACCGTTTGTTCCCATTCCATGGCACCGTCTGTTGAGAGTTTCAGTATCCGGATGTCGGTCGGTGTCCCTGATACCGCTGTGTTGTACGCGGTGACGCAAAATTCGGTGCCGGTGGGTGTGTGCTGAATGATGCCGGTGGAAATGCCTACCGTGGTCAGGAGCGGCGGAAGGACAATGACCGCAATGATGACTGCTGCCACCGGGATGAGCGGTGCAAACCCCGGTGTGGTGTCGTTTTGGATGCATGACGCAACCAGACCGCCGATGGCCGTGATTACCATGCCGATGGCGAGGAGGATGAATAGCTGGGGGAGTGTTGAGATGAGCGATGAGATAAGGCGGGCCGGGTTTCCGGAAACAAGCAGCACGCGGACGAGAGATGTGGCGATGAGGCCCGCGAATGCTGCATGGAGAAGAATAGTGCGCCGGGATGAGGTGCGGAGCAGGAAGGGGACGGTGCACCCGGTGAAGAAGAGCACGAGAAGAAGGGACGCATACATGTGAATGATACTCATTGCAAAGAGGGTATGGCTATAGAACGGGAGGCGGAATATGCCTCCCGAGAAGAGGTGCATGAGTGCTGCAAGCGTGCATCCCGCGATAAGACCGGTGGCGGCAGTTTTTACTGCCGGATGTATTTCTGTCACTTCAACAAACCCCTGAGATATGAGAGTGTCCCTGTTTCACCCCAAATACCTGCCGGTACCGTTGCATATAAAATACCATGATGGCCGGTCAGGTGCTGTCACTGTCAGGAAGAGATATCACTGAACGGGGATTATCATCTTCTATGACTCCCCCGACCGGCCATCCCGCACCCGCCTTCGACCTCTTCAATGTCTATTTCGAGCGCATCTATAACCCGACGATGCACATTGTCTTTGCCTTCGACGGGCACCTCGATGCGGCAGTCCTGCAGACGGCCACCCGTCGTCTGCTCGAATCAGACCCGTATCTCCGGTCACGGTTTGCGGAAGGGGACGGGGACGGGATGCCTCGGTGGGAGGAGATACCGGAAGCGGAGTGGGAGCGGGCGTTTGTGTATCATCCGACAGGTGAGGACGGAACGGGACAGGGAGAGGGACAGGGAAGTGGAGATGTGAATCCATTTCCTCCAACAACACCGCCTGCACCGCTCGATGTCCGCCGCGGGCCGCAACTCAGGGTCACCCTCTCGCGGGAGACAGGGGGTGATCGGGTGACGGTCACCTGCCATCACGGCTTCTGTGACGCAGGCGGTCTCCGGGATATCGCTCGAATGCTCTTTGCCACCTGCCGAAACCTGCAGCAGGCCCCGGACTACCGGCCCGCTTCTGCTGGGTGGTATGACCGCAGTATGAAACCGGTTCTCGCTCGGTTTACCGAGGAGGAGATGAGGGCGGCCCGCGACCGCGAGGAACCCTTTGTGGACCGGTGGCGCTTCCCCGCGGAGCGGACAGGCAGGGGGACGCCCCGCATTGCGTCGCACACCCTCACGCCTGAGCGTCTCCGGCGGGCAAAGGCGTTCGGAAAAGAGCATGGTGCCACCATAAACGACATCATGATCGGCGCCTTCTTCCTCGCATTCCAGAAAATCCGGGACGACCCGACAGATAACGGTGCACCCCGCTCTCTTCTGACTTCGGCGGATCTCAGGCACTATGTCCATGGTGCGGGTGATGCGGGGGCCTGCCATCCCATGAACCGCTCGGTCGCATATGAAGTCACTCTTACCACAGGGGGCGGCGCCTGCCTTGAAGATGTGATCGGGCAGGTTACTGCCGTCACAAAACAGCGGAAGGCAGAGGGTCTCGCGATGGGGCTTGGCTGTATCCTCTTCTACGAGGAGATCTGTTCCGGCGGGATGCCTGCCGTCCAACAGTTCTTTGATGCAATGATGGGGGGGTATGAGACAACCGGTCAGAAGAACCCGGTCTTCTCGAATATCGGGATATTCCGGGAGGAGGACTTCCTGCCGCTCGTGGGAGGTGACGACCGCCCGCTCCGTCTCCGGGATGTCTGCCTTCTTCCGTGTGTCTGCTGGCCATATGGGTTTCTGATGTGTCTCTCCACCTTCCGCGATGTGATGAGAATTGTTGTCGCATATGAGGAGGGGCCGTATGCCGGTGAAACGGTGGAGCGGTTTCTGGGGTTGGTGGACGGGTATCTGCCATAAACAGGGCAATGTGGAAGCGGAATTGTGCTGCGGTGGCAGTCGGGTTTGAATTATTCCTGCAAAAGGATTTTGGATATTTCCGGTGTTGGTGCTAAAGAATTGTTATTATAGACTGGGATGGTCATATATGGTGAAAGCATATGTATGCAGCAGCGGGAGGTTAGGGATTCCGTGGAGTGTAAGAGTAGTCCCGCACCGCTGTTTCATCACTGTATTTTGATGGTGTGCAGTCACTTTGCAATCAGGTTTGCAAACCGTTTGGCACATTTTCCTTCTTTTAATGGTTGATTTTCCTCTTCTGCATAGAATTTGGTGGTCGGTTTGCAATATTATTTGGGTCATATATGTGCCCGCCAGAGAGAGCACCTGCACCCCGATTGCTGTATGACCCATGTAAAGTACGCAAAGTCTCTCTATTATCTGTACATATCTCTATAATATATTCTTCAATTGTCGAATACGCTGTATTTGGGTCATTTTTCGATGTTGCAATAATTCCCGTTTTTTTATGCAAAGTAGTTGTAAACATTGCAAACACCCCGGCTCAAAATAATGTGACTGCCTCTCTTGCGTTCTATCACTAATCCCACTTTAGAAAAGACGCGAACCATCTCCGTTCCGGATGCCGGGAGAAGACGCCTGCCATTCATACCGCAAGGTCGACAAGAATTGCGCCGGGTTGAGATGATACCTGACGGGAGGCGATATCATGGGCGACTTCAAGATACAGTTCGATGGCTTCCTGCATATTTTTTAGCGCTTCTTCCCGAGTCCTGCCCTGAGAATGGCATCCCTTTAGGGCAGGGCAGTGGGCCGAGTATCCGCCGTCTTCTTCCTTTTCAAGAACGATATCAAGTTTCATGTATTCTCTGTCCCTGTACTGTTATTCTGATATTAGCAGAGTATGTATTCGTTTTTTGTAAGGATGCCGACCGTGTGGATACTTGGCAGTTTTTTTGGGGGTCGGGTAATGCCGCTTCCACATTCTGAGATCAATCGACAGATTTCAAAAACAGGTTGAAAAGATTATTTCCGCCGAACCCTTACCGACTCCGCATGGGCATGCAGCCCTTCCGCATCTGCAAGCGTCTCGACAATATCGCCAATCGCCTCAAGTCCGTCCTTCTCGATCATCTGAATCGTTGACGTCTTGCAGAAGTGGTCCACATTGAGCCCGGAGTACATCCGTGCATACCCTGCTGTCGGGAGGACGTGGTTCGTGCCGGAGGCATAGTCCCCACAGGCAACCGCGGTGAGGGGGCCTGCAAAGATGGAGCCTGCGTTCTCGACTTTTCCGAGCACCGCAAAGGTGTCTGCTACCTGGATGGAGAGGTGTTCAGGTGCAATCTCGTTTATCAGGGAGATGGCCTCGTCCAGCGTCTCTGCAAGGACATAGCCGGAGTTTTCCAGTGCCTGTGCGATGATCTCTTTTCTGGGACACTCCTCAAACATCCGGGCCACTTCAGCGGATGCTGCGTCTGCGATTTTTGGGTCGGTCGTGATGAGGATGCAGGCGGCATTCGGGTCATGCTCTGCCTGTGCAAGAATATCTGCTGCGATATACTCAGGCACCGCCGTCCCGTCTGCGATGATACCGATCTCAGAGGGACCTGCCGGGAAATCGATCTCCGCATGGTCACGGAGCATCATCTTTGCCGCTGTCACAAAGATGTTCCCCGGCCCGACAATCTTCTGCACCGGGGCGATGGTCTCCGTCCCGAGGGCCATTGCGGCAATCGCCTGTGCACCGCCGAGGCGGTATATTTCAGAGACGCCTGCGATATCAAGCGCAACCAGGGTCAGTGGATGGATGGGCGGCGGGGTGCAGCAGCAGATCTCCTTCACGCCTGCAACCCGTGCGGGGATGGCGGTCATCAGTGCCGTGGACGGGTATGCAGCACGCCCGCCCGGCACATAGGCGCCGATACGGGAGAGTGCCGTCGTCTTCACCCCGAGGGTGATGCCGGGCTCGGTCTCCTGCAACCACATCCCGGTGCGTTTCTGGAGTTCATGGAACTGGGTGATGCGGGCCTCCGCCTCAATGAGACGTTCAACGATTTCGGTGTCCACCTCATCGTAGGCCGCCTCGATCTCCTCTTCTGTGACACGGAAGTCTTTGATATCAATTCCGTCAAACCGGGCAGTCAGGTCACGCAGGGCGGCGTCCTTTTCGTCGCGCACCTGCCGGATGATCGCCTCGACCGGTTCACGTACATTATCAAGGTCGGACCGGCGGGACTGCACCCAGGCCCCGACCTGCAGCGGTTTCAACATATGGAGATGCGTTCGTTCCAGAATGGCATAATGGTTGATGTCCGGCAGGGCGTAACAGGGAGATGATCCGCCGGCGTTCTTCTCCAATTGTTAATCAAATAATGTGAACATTTGGCCAAATGTAAAGAGTTATATTCCAATACTACGACCCTCTCATGAGGATAACTAAAACCGGATACCGAAGACCCTGCGGAAGGGGCTTCATGCAAAGGGTGCGCCGGCATGGCACCATACCTCATGATCTTTCGTACCCATGCAGACTCCTGTCAGATGCGGCCGTTTTGGGATACTCGCCCACACGCTCATTCAAAGCATCCCCTCACTCTGCCCCGGCCGGACTGCCTGGTGTGGTTTTCCTCGTTCTTCCGCTTAGCATAAACCTGTGGCCCCTGCCCCCTCCGATGTGGAATCATCAGCCTTTTCCCGGAAACGGGAACGAACCAATCTCAATGGAGCAGGGGCCCCACATCCAGTGGCTGTTGCACACGTTCGCCTCTCTTCATACCTGCCCCGGAACGGGACAGGCAGAGAGGATTGCACATACCGCTCCATGACACCCTGCTTCCCAAACATGTCTGTGAACAGCCTTGGATATCCCTTATTCGGGGGAGTGTTTTTCCCTTATAACATTGGCACACAATCAGGCACAGTCCCTGAATGAGGGTCTGCCGTCGTGGTAGCTGCAGTGGCATGCTGCACCCACACGGCGGAGCGCTTTCCTTGGTTTATTCCTCTGGTATGGTACTCAGGTATGTTCCTGCTGTTCTTCTGCAGTAGTCTCTTCCGGTTCATCACTGTCCAGTCCGCTACGCTTCCGGTACCAGACCCGCCCCCATGCAAGAATCATGCCGATAACAAACGCGATGGTGATATTCGTCACAATGGAGACCACAGCGATGACTCCAGTCACGACCAAAGAATCTGTTTTCGTTGCGTGAATTCCCAGTTCAAGGGCTACAAAGAGCAGGAGTGCCCCGAATATGCCGGTGGGGATGATTGAGAGCACGCCTGCTGAAGCAAAGAAGAACGCAAACCCAAGCAGGATGATGCCTGCGATGATGTTTGCCCCGCCGGTGCGTGCACCGAAGCGGTACTGTCCCGCCATGCCGCCTGCGCCGTGGCACATCGGGAACCCGCCGAACGGGACGGTGACCAGGTTCATCACGCCGATGGTCGCAGAGAGGCGGTCCGGTTTGATCTCGTGCCGGAAGAGATCGAGGGTCAGAAGGGATGTCGCGAGGATCGCATTGGTGATCGTGAGCGGAATCTGCGGGAGGACAAGGTCGGTGAATGCCGGGGAGTATACGTCCAGGGGAGGCAGATAGAATGCGGGAAGTGCAGGCAGGGCAAAGTCCGGCATCCCGGATATCAGAATCCCCGCACCCACGCCACCGAAGACCACAATGAGGGCGGAGACATCCGGTATCCGGGTGTACTTCGCCCCCACCCAGAAGAGCGCGATGACCAGTGTCGCAACCGCAAATGGGATGACGTCCCCCACGGCAAACCCAAGGGCTGACTTCAAAAGCAGGAGTGCAAGGGCTGCCTGTACCCCGCGGATGACATTTTGGGGGATATACTTCTTCAGTGCCCCCATCCAGCGCATCAGCCCTGCCAGAAGGAAGAAGATCCCGATGATGATACCTGATGCGGCGATGATATCATGCGTGAGTGAACCCGCAATCACGACAGCGCCGACGGCCTTCATCGGTTCGATGGGCACCGGGAGACGATAGTACAGCCCGGAAATAATGAACCAGACAGAGAAAAAGAAGAGGATGTGGCTGATATTCATATTGGATACGAGTGCCACCCCGAGCACTATCGGGAGAATCGTCCCGAAGTCGCCAACTGATCCTGCTGCCTCACGCAGGGTGAATTTTGGTTTCGGAAGTCCTTCCGTATTGTATGGGTGGTGTGTCAGCAGGGTCATATAATCTCCGTCTCAGCCGTTTTTGGGCAATCAGGAACACATCGTATTCGTGTTACCATAGCTATTGTGATTCTTTGTCTCTCTGCACTTAGCGAATGGCCTGCTGCATTCATGATGGAGGCTGAACGGAGGAGATTTTTGCCACGATCGAATCAATAGTCCCTTCCCCCAGAAGACCGGTTGCCTCATTTGGCATTGCGTCCCGGACGGTTTCCAGAAAAAGCAGTGTACCTGCACCCGTTGTCGAGATGCCAACCCGTTCCTCTCTTTTGACCAGGTGCTGCTCCTCCATCATGGAGAACACCGGGAGGACGTAATAATGGGGGACATCAAGATAGCGGGCAAGCCTGCGGGTGGTGGGAAACCGGATACTCACAACACCTGCTGAATATTCAATGGAAATGCATTGGTCTTCCCGGACAAGGATCTCTGCTGCTGCACTGAAGAGTGCGGGGATGTCAAGTGATGCCATATATGTATGGGGGTATTTGACAGGAAAACAAAAAAAGACTGGTGGTTAGTCCAGGTTTTTCCCGGATTCATCGGATACATGTTCAAGCACGACAATCTCTGCACCGGTATCGGCAGCGATCATCTCGAGCTCCTTTTTCCTGAAATGGGTGGCCCGGACTTTAATTTTCTCCTCACTGTCTCCGGTGACGGCAACAACCCTGAACATCGGCTGCTTGACCCCCGCTCCGACTTTCTGTCGTGGACGGACATAGATTTTCATTGTTGATCTCCTCTTCACCGCTATGGCGAATAGTCTACACTGGGTGGTATACTATTTATGATTTGTTGCCGCCTGCACCAGCGCCGCGGGCAGACTCCAGATACACCAGTGCAGCACCACAGTCCTCTGCGATCTGCTCAAGTTCGGATTTGCGCAGATGTTTGGCCCGAAACTTGATCTTTTCCGTTGCGTCACCAGTGGTGGCGACAACCTTGAACTTCGGCTGGCGAACGCCTTCGCCGACTTTCGTGCGTGGTCGTACATAGATTTTCATGGTTTTCACGTCCTGCAGCTGTATATCATCTGATATATCAGTTGGTATGTGCATACTGGTCGGGTATGCCATATATAACTATTTATGCAGGAAGTGAGTGGTGAGGCGGGCCACTGTATACCATAAAAACGGGATAAAATAACCGGAAACCTTTATTTGTATAAGAGAAATCTCTGATACGTGAGTCTCATGAAGAAACGCCGGGAATTAAAGAATAAATTACAGGGAGAGACACTGGTACGCTCATCCCTTGAGTACGGGATGCATCAGGAGCGTATGGTACGAATCGCCCCCAATCTGAATGTGGTGAAGATTGGGGGGCATGGAACGGTGGACTTTGGTTCAACCGTTCTCTTGCCGATCCTGGACGAGATTCGCCAGCTGAAGAATGAGTATGAGATGCTTGTCGTTGTGGGTGGTGGTGTCCGTGTCCGTCATGTGATGGACATCGGCATTGACCTTGGGATGCCCACCGGGATGCTTGCCGAACTTACCGGTGACATAAGCACGCAGAATACAAAGATGGTTGCAGCCCTCCTTGCAGAGGATGGTGGCATCCGCGTTGAAGTGGACGATATCATGGACATTCCGATGCTGATGAGAATGGGCCTTCTCCCGGTGATGGCAGGCACTCCTCCCTACAGTTACTTTGAAGAACCATCACCCGGGACGGTCATCCCGCAGCACCGGACGGACACCGGGGCATTTCTCGCTGCAGAAGTGATCGGGGCAAAGTCCTGCACCCTCCTGAAGAATGTGGACGGACTCTTCACGGAAAATCCGTTCATCAATCCGGATGCAGAGCTGATCAAAGAGATCACGGCAGAGGAACTCCTTGAACTGAAGATGGACGATATGGTCCTGGAGCGCAAGGTTGTCGAGCTCCTCGTGAATGCGAAGAATATCCGGGAAGTCCGTGTCATAAACGGGCATACACGCGGGACACTGGAACGTGCCCTCAAAGGTGAGAACCCCGGCACACTGATCACGGCGGATTAGACCCACTCCTCCTCTTTTTATTCGTCGAGTGATGCAAGCATCTCTCTGAGATGGTCCTGTAGATGCGCCCGGAATTCTTCTGGTGGTATGGCGTCCGCTACGTGGTTTTTCAGCAGGATGATTGCGTCCGCCCGTGCAACGAGCATATCCGATGAACCTGCTGCAAAGATGAGGGCGGTGTCCCCCAGTGCCTCACGGTTGGTGTGCAGGACCTCTGAGAGTGGCGTCACGTCCTCGGTCTGAAACGATGAGGGGATCAAAAGATTGTTTGCTGCCGTATCCTCGTCAAAGAGAATGGCAGGAGCCTTACGGGTGCAGGCACGGATGCACTCGTAGGCCATGACGAGGGATCCGCTGCCGGCACCGGAGGCCATCTTCGGGGTGCCGTTCACCCCCGGGGGGAGACTCTTGAAGAAGAGACTGACATCTGCGCCTTTGAGCCCGTATGCCCCGGCAGCAATCCGCTCAATACCCCGGCGGGTGACGATCCCTTCCCGCCCGTCACCGGGTGCATGGTCATCCACGCCTGAGAGAATGCCTTGGATGATGGTTGTTTTTCCCTCCGCATTCGACCCGATGATGGCAACTGCCTCACGTCTGCGGATGGCAAACCCGGTGACACTTCCGCCGCTTCCTTCGCAGTCAAATTCTGTCGGGGTGAGTGGTTCCGGGCAGACAAAGGGGATGTGCACTCCCTCCTTCGGGCCTGCAATGCGGTAGTGGTTGCGCACCTCGGTCTCCTTTCGTGCCATCAGGCTGCCATCAGCGATAAACGTGATCACGCCAACTTCCGGCAGTCTTCGGCGCAGGGATTTCTGGTCAATGGATGTCAGTACCGCCGTTTCCACCTGACGGGGAGGGACAGACGCTTCCACATCGCCGATGGCGTCACAGAGTGCCCGGAGTTTCTCACGCACCTCATGCTGTGCCGCAACAGCGGGCGGCCCCGGGTACGGGAGGGCCCCGCGTACCAGGATGTGCAGCCCTTTTTCGTCCAGAAAATTGTTTCTGTCCGGTTTCCAAAGTGCTTCGCCCATGCCGTCCGGTGTGCAGATGAGGGTGCAGGGCTCGGTGTTGGCGATGCAGTGCCGGGGATGGCGTGTGCCCCTGCCGCCAATTGGGCCGAGTGGCGGGATGCGGGGGACCTGTGTCTTGATATGCTCCAGTGCTGTCCAGACGGCACCATCCTGCCCCTCACTGTCGGGGCAGGCAGTCCCTGCCGCGGTATCCGCGATGAGAAGCGGGAGACAAAACCGCAGTTCTTCCCGGCTGTGTGAACGGACACAGTAGGCATTTGCACCATACGAGATGTGGTCTGTATCGGGGCCTGCCCGGCACTCCGTGAGTGCGGGGAGAATATCTTTCAGCGCAGCGTTCCATGTCTCTATCATTTTTGTCCTCGGTTCTCAGGTATTTTCAGTTCTTGACTGGCAGAGAAAAAAGATATGGATGGTACGATGTCTGCATATGGGAGTGTGATGGGAGGTTGGAGATGAGAGATGTGAGGTGTGAGATGGAAGATGGGGGATGGGAGAGAGGTGACTTTTACCATTCAGCAGGGCAAACGTATTGTCAATGAAGGTTACCGTCCTTGCGAGCGGCAGCAAAGGGAACAGCATCTATATTGAAGGGAATGATGGCGCCCTTCTGGTGGATGCAGGCATCAGCAGTCGCCGCATCCGGTCATCCGTTGCAGAATGCGGCGGGGATATCGCCCGTGTGGAAGGGCTCTGCATCACGCACGAGCACTCCGACCATATCAAAGGGGTGGATGTCTTTACCCGCCAGTGTCCGATGACCGTCTTCGGGACGGGCGGCACGCTTGCAGGCGTCAGGGAGACCCTGAAAACGCCTGACGCGGCATCCCTTTCCCGCGTCATGCCGGGTGAGGTGTTTCAGACAGATACGTTCTCCGTCACCCCGTTCTCCACCTCGCATGACGCGGCAGACCCGACCGGGTTCTGCATCTCGGACGGTGAGGTGACCGTGGGCATCTGCACGGATACCGGGATGGTGACACCCGCGATGATGACCCATCTTGCCCGCTGTGACGCCCTTGTCCTCGAGAGCAACCACTGCCCGGTGATGCTCGAAAATGGGCCATACCCGGTATTTCTCAAACGACGTATTGCAGACAAAAATCGGGGGCATCTCTCCAACCGGGCGGCGTCGAATGTGCTCTGTGAACTCTCTTCTGACCTCTCGGCAGCAGTACTTGCCCATCTTTCTGAGGAGAACAATAGCCCGGAGAAGGCCATGGGGACTGCCCGTGAGACCCTTGCGCTCTTCTCTCATGATATCGACCTGGAAGTCGGACTCCAGCATGCAGTGACCCGGACCATTGAGGTGTGATTGGAAATGGATTTTCTGCATTTTTCCCAAGTCTGTGATCTGCTCGAGGAGACGTCCGGCCGCCTGGATATGACGGCCATCGTAGAAGACGTCCTGCCGACACTGGAGGAGGAGGACATTCCGCTCTTTATCCGCTACCTGATGGGGCGCCCTTTCCCTGACTGGAGTCAGGAAAAGATTGGTATCGGGCCGAACAGTGTCTATGACGCAGTCGCGTATGTGGCAGGCAGGGACCGCCGGACGGTCGTCAGTGCGGTCAACCGCAGCGGGGACCCCGGACGTGCGGTTGAAGAGCTCCTCGCAAAAAAGGAGCAGATGTCATTTTTTTCCGAGTCGCTGGTCCTTGCTGATATTGGCCGTGATTTTACGCTCCTTGCCGCAACGGGGGGCACCAAATCCCAGAAGGAAAAAGACCGGATACTGCGCAGGCTCTTTGCAAACGCCTCGCCCCTTGAGGGGCGGTATCTGGCCCGCCTGCTCCTGGGGGAACTCCGGATCGGTATCGGTGAGGGGACGATGCGCAATGCCATTGCGAATACCTTTGGGGTGAACCCTGCCGCAGTGGAGCATGCGCATCAGGCAGCAAATGACCTCGGGGAAGTGGCCCTCATCGCCCGCAAAGGAGAGGATGCCCTGTATGCCGTCCATATCGAACCGTTCCGCCCGGTGAAGATGATGCTTGCCAAACAGGGGACGGTCACCGACATGCTCCAGGAGGCAGGCACCCTTGCCGCGGAATACAAATACGACGGCACCCGGTTTCAGTTCCACAAGTCCGGCGGTGTCTGCCGGATGTACTCCCGGAGACTGGAGGAGGTGACCCATGCGATTCCTGATGTGGTAGCGATGCTCGATGCGGCAACATCCCACGATATCATCCTGGATGGTGAGGTCATTGCTGTCCGGGACGGGCGTCCCCTCCCCTTCCAGTATGTTCTCCGCCGGTTCCGCCGCAAACATGACGTTGCAACGCATATCGAGGAGATCTCTCTCGTCCCGAATCTCTTTGACATTCTCTGGGTTGATGGGGAGACACTCATCGACCTGCCCTTTACCGAACGCAGGACACGCCTGGAGAAGGCGGTGTCAGAGACCTATATCGCCCCGCAACTGGTGAGTGGTGACGAAGAGGAGATCGATGCACTCTACCGCAATGCACTCGATGACGGACACGAGGGCATCATGATCAAGGACCCCCGTTCCCCCTATACTCCGGGTGTCCGCGGCAAACTCTGGGTGAAGATCAAACCGGCGGTGGACACAATTGATCTGGTGGTCACCGGTGCAGAGTGGGGCGAAGGAAAACGGGCGCATGTCTTTGGTTCATTCATGCTCTCCTGCCTGGGTGAAGACGGAACATTCATTCCTCTCTCCAAGGTGGCAACCGGTTTCTCGGATGACGTGCTCCAGGAGATGTATGCAGCGCTCTCGGATCTGGTGATCTCTGAAGAAGGAAAGATGGTCCACGTTGAACCGCAGGTGGTAATTGAAGTGGGCTATGCGGAGATCCAGAAGAGTCCGAATTATACCGGCGGGTTTGCCCTCCGGTTCCCCCGGTTTATTCGTCTGCGGGATGATAAAAGCCCGGAGGAGATCGAGTCCCTCCGGATGATCGAAGAACGGTTCCTGGCACAGTCCGTCAGGTGAGACTGATGAAGCGGTATTCCTGACGTTCCCGGTCCCCTTCCACATAGGCATAGTAGTCGTCCTCTGTTCCGCGGAGTTTGCCGAAGTCCACCTCCCCGGTAAAGTCGGTGTACTTGATCATCATCAGGGTGCCGTCCTTTGTTTCCAGATGGACTTTCCCGTCTGAAAGCGGTTCTTTGGTATCCCATGACTGTACACGGTATGCAATTTTGGAGTATTTTACCCGTCCTTTGCCGATATCACTGTCCACTTCGGATGATGCCTGAATGTGGTATGATTCGTCCGATTTCTCGATCACTACCGAGTCGCGGACAAAGACGAGAATATACAATCCGACCAGATACAGTAGCAGTCCTGCTGCACCGACGACGACGATGCCCATAACCATCTCCGGGAAGTAATACCGGAATGTCTGCACCGTGAAGGAAAATGCATGTATCTGGACGTATGGTTCAATGAGGACAACAAAGTCGATGAGCAGAAGAATGGTTCCGACAATCAGGTAGATGATGGCAAGAATCATGCCAATACTTCTGGTGACCTTATTCACTTTTGTGCGGCGGGCATTTCTCTTGCCGATAAAGGAGGCGATCAAAATAAAGACAACAACCAGAATGAGCAGTGCAATCAGGACCTGCAGGTACTGATTCGCGCTCAGACCGTTGGAAACGGCGTTGATATCGGATGTCGGGAGAGGCGCAGCGAGCGCTGTGAAAACCCCCGTTCCAAGCGATGCACCCAAACACATATTCATATGATGAATTCTTATGATTTGGAATATATAATCCTCTTGATTTATGAAAACAGATCAAAAAGGGTTTTCTGCGTTTCAATTTCTCTGAGGAGGGTGCTGTGGCGTTCCCATGTAGTATCCCCGAGGATTGCTGTAGCATATCCCTTTGCACCGGCAAGGTCCTCAAACGCCGTGGGCGGCAGTGCCATCGCCCGGCGTGCTGCCTCCCGGATGACCCAGGTGCCGAGAGGCGCCCAGTATGACCCGGCGACGCTCCGGATGACGATGGCCCGCGCTGTTTTGCCTGCCATGCGGAGATAGTCGAGGACGGCGAGGCGGGCGGAGTAGTAGGCACCTGCGATGGGGGAATACCCGGATTTTCCTTTTCTCTTCTCCCCGTCTGTCGTAACGGCGCCGGTCTGTCCCCCCCACATGCTCCCCGCCTGCCAGTGCTCGATCATCTCATAGCGGAAGTCACCGGGCGTGAGGATGCAGACGATGGTGTTGCCGTGCAGGGTGGCACTGAAGACGAGATACTCCTCCAGTGCATTGTTGCGGGCGATGGCTGCCCTGCCTGCCTTCCCCAGCATGTCATCCGTTGCGGTGATACTCCAGCGGGTGGGGACCACTTTGCGCTGCCGCCCGAGAAGACCGGCACTCAACAGCTGGGATACCTGATGCACCCCTACCCCGTCTCGGTAGAGGTCCCATACCGCATCGGAGGCCTTTAAGTCCGTATCACTCACGGCTTTCTCGACCGGGCGGGGGGTCTTTGCGTTGTCGAGGACATCGATCCTTCGCATATCTCCTGAGAGACCGACCGGGGCAATCGTCCCGTCAAACCGGAGGTCAAAGGCGACCGGCCGGGTGAACGCCACTTCCACATCAAGGGGGACGGTAGAGAGGGCGATCTCCTGCATCGCGTCCGCGCCACGGGAGGCGCCGGCGGTGTTCCCCCGGATGGTCCGAGACCGCACACCGACAATATCCTCGATGGTGTATGCCTTCTCCACCCAGACCTCGGGGTTGTCGCTCTCCCCGATAAGGAGGGGTCCGCCCACGACCTTTGGATAGCCGTGGGCCCCGACGAAGACCGACGGGGCACCACCCATATAGGAGTCGGACGGTTTCACCCGCACAGAGGAGTGGAACCGCTCCATCACCGGGCAGCGGGGCAGGCCGCACATCCCTCTGCCCTTGCACTGTGCGCATAACCTGCCGGGCTTCACCGTGCATCCCTCACAATACGGATGTCAGCACGGGAGCGGAGGGTGGATGATACCCATGAGTCCCAGTGGCAGGGCGCCGGGGGAATTGTCCCGGCAATTTCAAGACCTGTTTCATCATCCCGCCCAACGGTTACTTCCACGATGACCGATCCCCCGCAGCAGGAGTGTTCGACGACGGTGTCCGCGTCGCCATCGGTCACCCCAAAGACAGGGATGCCCAGGTGGGCACAGATATGGCCGCAGACAGCGGTCGTATCGTCACCAATGGAGACGACCCCGCAGGTGGTGGCATCCACCTGCGCATAGATGTCGCATGCGGCATGGTCGATGACAGCGATATGGCCAACAGGGGGGCGCCGTTCACGCACCTGTGCTGCCTGTGCCCGCACGGCACCTGACTTGCACCATGCCCGGCAGAGGTTCACCGGCCCGTTGCGGAGGAGTTTTTCGATGCCGTGGTCCTTGAGGGTGATACCGGATACTGCCTGTATCCCATTCTTCCCCGGTGCGATGACGGCGGTGTCTGCCGTGGCGTGGCCGATGATAATGCCGTTCACAAAGACCGGTTCGCCCGGGATGCACCCGCGAATTTCCCGTATCTCCCTGAGCTCCGTACGGGTGACTGCTGTACGAAATGCCGTGCCAAACCCGAGCAGGTGTGCTGCCTCCTCTGCACGACAGGGGTCTGCACCATTCCACCCGTAGATGGTTCCTGTGCTGCATTCGATGTGAAACACCGGGCGGTTCGCCCGGGATGCGACAATCCGTCCGAATTCTTCACCTGAGGCAGGCGTCTTGCCCCGGTTGAGGAGCCACGCGTCTGTGTCAGGTGGCAGGTGTTGGATCACGAGTGACGGTGGGCGGGTATTGAATCGGCAGGGAAATCCCGACTCTTCTGCCGCAGTACGGGCCATCACGCCGGCGACGATCACGTCATCCGGGAGGAGTGCAGCGCAGACGCTATCTATGTCGCCTGCATCGAAGACCTCCGGTCCGTGGGCGATGATGGTGCACCCGGTGGGCGTGACGTGCTCTTCCGGTGGTTTGGATGGGTCTGGTTTGCTGGTCATATACGTCTGAGAAATGGTTCGTGGGTATGCATCCCGCTGTCACAACGCGTGCATGGCAGTCGGGCAGATGGAGATGATATCATATCTGGTGCCCTCACCACAGCGGAAGAGCGCGGTGGAAACGGCATTAGGGTTAATCGCAGAGACCGGGCGGGTGCAGCATGTGTCCCCTGCCGCTCCCGGAGAATACTCATACGGTTCGTATAGCAGCGTTGGTTGACGCAGGAAAAAATGGTTATGGTGCTGTCCTTCACAGGTGGTGGCGCCTGTTCAGATGACCGAATATTTTCCGATGGCAATGGTGAGGGTGCCGTCTGCTGTCTGCCACCCGCCGGTCTGCCCTGTTCCGGTGAGGGTGAGGGTATCGGTGAAATGGTTTCCGGAGTCGACCGGATATCTCCAGGTATTGGCACCGTCCAGATGGACGGTGATATCCATTCCCCCGGCACCGGACATATCATAGGACGCGTAGAGGGGTGAGGTATACTGCATGCCGTCCACACCCTGTGCCATGTTCTCCTTCGGGTGCAGTAGACAGGTCTTTTCCGCCGGGTTTGCCGTATCGATGAGAGAGGGGGCAGGAACCGTTGCACCGAAGATGACCGGTCCGTCTGCAAAGGAGAGGGACGGTGTGGTAATCTTCAGGAATACCGCATCTCCCGTGCCCACTTCCTCCAGCGTCCAGTCAGATCGGATACCCTTTCCTGCACCGCTCAGAATGGCATCTCCCACGGGGGAGTCTCCCCCGGCGGAGGGCAGGGGGATCATGAGGGTCACATTCTCTGCCGTCCCTTCACCGGTAAGTGTCACCTCATACTGGTATCCGCTCGTGATCTGAATGCCTGCTCTCGCAAATCCGTCCGGGTAGTCCATTCCTACCACGCAGATCAGGGCGTTTATTCCGATACAGCATATGACGGTGATTCCAATGAGTATCTTCCATCCATCGTCCATGGTGATTTCCGACTGAGAGTTTCACCGGTGATGACGTAAGGTTTCCTGAATCTCATTCCAGAGATTCTCTCTTCCGTTCTCTGCAGTGTAGTGTGCCGAAAAGTCGGGCACGGTGAGGTCC
>Ga0272441_10006236_pt1 | contig 20121 bp, 16 predicted proteins | sample SSMProp6N_FD_193582 | JGI IMG/M metagenome (GOLD analysis project Ga0272441, IMG submission 193582) | Marine sediment archaeal communities from Little Sippewissett salt marsh, Falmouth, MA, United States - SSM-Prop-6N | ecosystem: Environmental > Aquatic > Marine > Wetlands > Sediment ...
CGACCTGAGGGATATCCGCTCAAGACGAAGTAGAAGTGGATCAAAAGCCACGGATCTTCCTCTCCGCGGGAAGAACAAGAAACACGAAGAACATCCAGTCGGCAGGGACTGGACCATATGAGGAGAATACCGATGGCGAGTGATCTGACGAGACGGGCGTTTCTCCGCAATGCGGGGTTGGCGGGTGCGGCGACGGCGGCGACGGCCTCGGAGAAGCCCCGCGAGGCGACGGCAGGCCGGGTCAAGATCATCGGCGTGGCGTGCAGCCCCCGGAAGGGCAAGACCACGGCGGCGGCGGTCCGGGCGTGCCTCGACGCGGCCGCGGAAGCCGGGGAGGACGTGGCGGTCGAGCTGATCGAGCTGGCCGGTCTGGCGATCGACGGAAGCCTCGCCGCCGGCATCCGCCTTCCCCCGGGTCAGAAGGACGACTTCCCGCCAATCGCCAAGAAGCTCGCCGACCCGAACGTAGGCGGCATCATCCTCGGCACGCCGGTGTACTTCAGCGGCATGAGTTCCCTGTGCAAGGCGTTCCTGGACCGGTGGATGGCCTTCCGCCGTACGTTCCCCCTGACCGACAAGGTCGCCGGCGTCCTCGCCGTGGGCGGCTCGCGCAACGGCGGGCAGGAGGTCGCCATCCGCTCCGTCCAGGACGCCCTGTTCTGCCACGACCTGATCGTCGTGGGCTCCGGCCGGCCCACCTCCCGCTTCGGCGCGGCCGTGTGGAGCAAGGGCGGCGCGATCGACGGCGACAAGGACGGGCTGCCCTATGTCCGCAACCTCGGCCGCCGCGTCGCCACAGTCGCCCTGGCGCTCGCCCGGTCGGGCGCGGGCACGTAGAGCCGTCCGGACCCGGTCAGGTCGTTTGTCCCCCTTGTCCGCTTCTCATCGCCCGGATTCGCTTGTTGATCAGAGGAGAGAAGTGCCCGCGATACCGTTCTTGAAGCTCTGTGCTCCGCCAGTCCTTCCCGGTGACCTTTCCCCGGCATGATGCGGCCCCGCAATTGCAGACCCAGGACGAGACATACTCCTCGTCCTCCATGAACATCGCCATATCCACCGTGATTTCCTCCCCGTCCGCAATGCCCCGGCGCGCCACCACTGTGTAGGCGTCGGCCATCCAGCTATTGGGATCGCACGAATGGTTGATCGAGTGCTCTTCGCTGTGCCGATCCGTCTCATGGCTGTAGACATCCTCATCCCACTGCATGATCCCCTTGCCTTCCCGAACGGCCTCCATTGCCCCGGCCCGATCCGTATAGCCTTCTTTCCAGACGACCAACACCTCCCCGCTCTCGATCTTCCTCCCGGCGAACATTCCTCGACCATGGATGGGGCTGTCGCCCATCACGATTCCGGGACGGATCCAGTTCCTCTGTGAACGGATCATGGTCGCCTCCTGTCCCTTCTTCCTTCTTCGCCCAGGTACCCAACTGCGGATGGAAACACCGCCGTGCCCGGAACGCCGATTGCCGCGGCGATTCCGGGTTCCGTCGACATCCTATCTGATTCCGTCTGGCGAAGCGCTTGGTCTTGCCTTCCGGCCACGGGCGGGCAGCCGTCGTCGCGGCTCGTTTGGGGCGCATTGGGTTCCTGTTTACGCACGGCACCGCTTGAAGCAGATCGCCCCCCTCGTCACAGACGCGTCTCCGTCCTGTCAAGGTTCCCTCCCCGGCGCGGCTGCGGCAGGGGCGGCGCGGGCGGCGCGCCCGTTGTTCGGTCGAACTCCGACAGGACCCTCTCAATCCGTGCGCTGATCTCCGGATCGGGGTTTTCCCTATGCCGCTTCAGCAGGGAGGCGATTCCCGGCCCCAGCGCCACCAGCGCCTCCGTGGCCGCCTCCCGGTCCTTGTAGGACGCGGCGCCCAGCCGACCGATCAGCGCGACGACCTTCCTGGCGACGGCCTCTGGCGGGTCGACTATTGAGCGGGCGACCGCCGCGATTTCGGCGGCCTTGAGCTTGACCGTCGGCCCGCCGGGCGTGATGGCGAGCGTCACAGCCGCCCCGGCGAGGCGGCCGCGGAGAACGCTCCCGTCCCAGATTGTCACGGCGACCCGGCCGGGCTGGTTCGGATCCGCCGCGATGGCCCGCACGACGGCGGGGCGAACGGCAACGTCGCCGCCGGTGGTACGAAGCGTCAGCCGCTCGTCGGTCATCGTGCCGAACAGGCAGTCGCCGTTTTTCAGCTCGACGGTGGCCGCCCCGGTGGCGGCGACAGGCTCGACGGCGTGGTCGATCTGCCGGACGGCGTCGCGTGCGACCGTCGTCCGGGGGCCGAGGCGCAGCTTCAGGGCCAGCTCGCCCGGCAGCAGCGTCCCGGACAGCACCGAGCCGTTGGCGAAGCAGGCGCGGTGGGGCCTGTCGGCCTTGCCGGTGGCCTCGACGGACCGCACCCCGGACGCCGGCAGGGACACCGTGCCGTGAACGGTGAGAAGCTGAAGCGCGGGTCCGACGCCGGCCAGGGCCAACTGCTCGCCGCCGTTCAGGCTTACCATGGTGCCGGTGCGCACGGGGGCGAACGGCTTGGCTTCGGACACGCGGTAGGCGAGCTCGCGGATCTCCTCCCAGGGCACGCGGAGCGTCGAGCCGCCGGCGATCCGGATCTCCACGGCCGGCTCGGTGAGCTTGCCCGCGAGCACCTGCCCGTCGGTCAGGACCAGGCGCGGCGCGGCGCCCTCGGCGGCCGGGGCGGTCGCGGGCGTCCCCGAGGCCGCGGCAACGACGAATCCGACCACTCGACGGGCCGGGACGGTGATCTTGCCGAACGACGTCGCGACGGTGAACTGCGCGGTGCGGATCTCGCCGAGAAGCACGTTGCCGTTGGCGGAGAGAATACGGTCGGCGTCGGCGGCGCGGGTCAGGTACGGCACGGCCGGTCCGGAGCCGGCGACGCGGGCGATCTCGGCCTGACTCAGCGCCCGGTTCCAGATGGCGACCTCGTCGATGAGCCCGGCGAAGCACTCATTGTTGCCCCGCCCGATATACGCGGGATAGGACGAGGCCCGTGCCTTGGGGAGGGGGGTGATATCGCCGGTGTACGGCCTGCCGGGTTGGCCGGGGAAGTAGATCACCCCGTAGAGGCTCCTCGCCTTCCTGCCGTTGACGTACAGGCGGACCGTCTTGGCCGCCGCGTCCCGCACGGCGGCGAAGTGCACCCACCTTCGGGCCTTCAGCATCTCGATCGCGCCGCGCGTCACCAGGGCGGCGTAGGGTCGCCCGTTGCTGCCGGCCATGCCGAAGGCGTACCGCAGGTGTCCCCCTTCCCTCAGCAGCACGGAGAACTCCCCCCCGTAGGCCTTGTGGAAGGGGTTCATGTGCTTCTGGATGGTGTCCGCGCGAAGCCACATCGCGACGGTCTGGTCGCCGGTGATCCGCAGCGCAGGCGAGTTGGCGATCTGGACGTGGGCGCCCTTGCCGTCGAGCTTGAAGCACCGCCCGGTCCTGCCCTTTACAAACGTCACCCCGCCGACGATGCGCCCGTGGTTCTTGCCGGCGGAGTCGTTCGGGCTGCCCTCCCCCGCCCAATACCCCACGAGGCCCTTCTGCGGCAGGCAGACCTTGCCCGGGGGCACCGGGGGCGCGCCCGCCAGCGCCACGGCCGCCACGATCGATACCATCGTGTCCATCTGGCGCTCCTTCGGGTTCGCTGGCGAAGCGCACACATCCGCCCCTTGTTGACAATGACCACATCAGGTCAGACGCTTCCGGCTCGGAACAGTTCCGCCGCAGTTGTGTCCCGTCCGGGCTTCGCTGTCGGCCGGAGGAGACCCCAGGCCGTCGCCGACCGCCCCGCGCAAACCGCATTCCCTTCGCGCGAACAGGGCGCCCGCCACGGAGGGCACCGCACCGGGCAAGGCCGTGCGGACACACACGGGCCATCGTACTGGCCGCCTTTGGCAAGTTCCCTGCCCCCCCGCCGCCGGCCCGTCAAGTGCCTGGAGTGACATGCCCGCAACGGGGGAGACGGCAGCAGGCGCATTACGCTCCGCCCGTGATCGCCTCCAGCAGGTCCAAGAAGCCGCGCTTGCGGGCCGAGCTGATCTGCCAATTGACCGGGACGGACTGGTAGCCCTCGTCGAAGCCCTCGCCCTCCATGCGGTAGTCGAAGTAGCCCCAGCCGGCCCCGCGGCTGACGGCGGCGAGGAAGTTGTTGTCGGGCTTGGCGAAGTCGAAGTGGTCGTCCTCGTTGAACAGGACGGGCTGGCCGCGGTAGCCGGCCACGGCGCGGGCCTCGTCGACCATCTCGCGGATGCGGTCCGGTTCGGACACGCCGTTGCCGTGCAGCAGCAGGAAGTCGGCCACCCCCACCAGGTTCGGCGGGGGGATCGCCCCGCCGCCCATGCTTGCCGAGACCAGCAGCCGCCCCGCCGGGCCGGCGACCTTGCCGGCCGAACGCTCCTGAACGCGCCGGATCAGCTCGTGCACCCTGGGCGGCTGGACGATCGGCCAGCGGTACCGGGGCACGTTGACCTCGTTGGCGATCTCGACGAGCACGTTCGTGTAGTGCTTCTCCAGCAGCCAGTCGGTGGCGTGATCGATGGCGGCGAGGACGGCCTGCTCGTCCGTCAGGCGGTATTCCTGCCCGAAGTAGAGGATGCCCACGATCGGCGCCATGCCGAGCTCGTCGGCGCGGTCCAGCACGCGGGCCATCCGTCCGGCGTAGTCCTCGCGCAGCGTCCCGTCGACCTCGAACGCGGAGTTGTACCACGGCTGGTGGCGGCTGTAGCCGCGCGGGCTGCCGCCCTGGAAGTTGATCGTGAAGCTCCGCAAGCCCTTCGCGCGCCACGTGGGCATGGCCTCCAGAAACTCGCGGACGTTCCGCTCGGGGTCCCACGGGCCGTCGGGGTAATCCCACCAGCCGCGGGTCTCGCCGTTGCGGTCGTCGAAGACCCCCTGCACCAGCCGGGCGTTCATCAGCAGGCCTTCGACGTTCATCCCCCGCCAGCTCCGCCCCGCATACGTCGGCCGGCCGTCGATATGGAACGACGGGCCTTCAATGCTCACCACCGTCTTGCGTTCCACGAATCCGTCCTTTCCCCTCCCAGGACCGTCCACGAGCTACACGAACTGCACGAATCCCCCGGGGCGCCCCCGTTGCCGGCTCCCGTCTTCCGCTTCGTGTGCTTCGTGGGATTCGTGGACAGGGAATCCCTGATCAAGGCAACACGCCGCTCTGTGCCAGGAACACGACAAGGGTGACGGTCACGGGGCACAGGAGCGTGGAGTACAGCACGCTGCGGGCGGCGAAGTCCGGGTGGTTGTCGAACTCCAGGCACAGCAGCATGCAGTTGACGGCCGTGGGACTCGCCGTGCTGATCACCAGCACCTGGGCCAGCGAGCCGGTCAGCCCGAACGCGTAGACCAGCCCCAGGCCGATCACCGGGCCCGCCAGCAGGCGGAGGAACACGCTCAGGGGCACGGGGTAGCTCTCCCCGCCGTTGCCGCCCCGCCGCACCGTGCCGAGCTGCGCGCCCAGCGTCACCAGCGCCACGCCGATAAACGCCCCGCGGACATAGGACAACGCCTTCCAGAACGGGGCGATCCAGTGGCCGACCTCCCCGGCCTGCTCGCCCAGGGCGCCGCGGACGTGGATCGTCACCACGGCCGCCAGCAGCGCGTACACCGGCGGGAGCTTGGCGATGTGCAGCAGGTTCTCCCGCCAGGACCGCCGCCGCTTGCCGCCGGCGGCGAGCACCACGCCGATCGTGAAGCTCGTGAAGTTCTGGGTGACCATCACGAAGACCTGCATCGACTGCGCCCACGCGCCCAACCCCCGCGCGCTGAACGCCAGCTCCTGGAGCGGCAGGCCGAAGTTGCCCGAGTTGTAGTAGATCGTCGTCATCACCAGGGCGTTGCGCTGATCGCGCGGCACGCGGCGGGCCACGGCGGCGAGGTACGTCAACGCCCCCAGCGAAGCCTGCATCGCCAGGGCGAACAGCACCACGGTCGCCGCGGCCGACGGCGTGACGCGGGCTTGCACCAGCGACGTGTAGATCACCCCCGGAATGACGAAGTAGAAGTTCAGGCGCTTCAGCGTGGGCATGTCCAGCCCCAGCGACCGCTGGAGCCCATACCCCAGCGCCGCCAGCAGCAGGATCGGCAGGACGATGAAGTAGAAGATCTCCCCCAGCCGCCCGGCCAACTCCACTCCCTGCCACGCCAACATGCCCGCCGCGGAACTCATGGCCGGCTACTCTAGCGACCCGGGGCGGCGAAGGGAACGGCCATCCGGATACGGCCCGGCCGGGCAGACCCAAGCTCGAAATACGAAACACGGAACGACACCGCTTCTCCCTTCGGCGGCGCCGTTCCGTGCTTGCCGTGTCGGTATTCGGTTTTCCTTTGAGTTTCGTGCTTCGAGATTCGTGTTTCCCGGCAATTCGTGGGCAGCGGGCTTCGTACTTCCCGCGGCTGCAGGCGGGCTCACTCTCCCTTCAGCAACTTCTCGTAAGCCTTGTAGAGCTTGGGCGCCTTGGCCTTCATCTCTTCTGCGTCCTTGAAGGTCAGCTTGGCTTCGGTGTCGCCCTCGCAAACGTGGACGCGAATCCGTTGGTTCTCGTCGACCTCGAACTCGCGGCGGACCCTCGCCGGCTCGACCGCGCGAGCGATCTGGTAGCGCGCGGTGCGGGTCTGGGCCTTGGCCTTCTCGGCCCACTGCTTCATCTGCTCCTGGATTTGTTTTCCGGCCGCCTTCGCCGCTTCAGGGAGAACCAGGGGCTTCATGTCCGGCGTGAGGTTGAGTTGATATCGCAGTCCGCCCGTCCCGCCGACGTTCACCGACTGGTACAGCTTGTGGGCCTCGGGGTCCTTCTTGCGAAGCTCGTCGGCGTCCTTGTACTTCTTCGTGACCGCGGACTTACCGTCCTGGCCGGCCTTGGACTTGCGGACGGTGATCTCCCTGCCGTCGGTGCTCTCGATCTCGATCGTCTCCCCGTCGACCGACCGGCTGATCTTGAAGGACTTCTTCGCGCCGCCCGTACCGTCGACGACGATCCGCAGGGCGTGCGGGTCCATCTTCGGCAGCTCGATCTTCCCCGGCTGGAACTGCTTGAGAAGCTCACGGGCCTCCTTGGGGATCACGCCGATCCCGCCACCCTTGGGGATTTGGAAGGTCCAGCCGTGCGGGCCCCTCCGCATAAGGCCCTGGTGGAGCTTCAACTCGTCGGTCCACTGCTCGTCGGGGTCCTCCTCGTAGAGGTACTCCCACGTCGCGAGGGAAGCCGGCATCTTGCCCAACGTGACGGATACGGGCTTCTTCTTGCCCTTCCGCATCACCCACACCTGGACCTTCTCGCCCTGCTTGCGGCCGCGGATGTCGGCGACGAATTGCTCGGAACTCTCGACCGGCTTGCCCTTTCCGATCCCCACGATCACGTCGTAGCGATCCAGTCCCGCCTTGTCGGCCGGGGAGCCCTTAACGATATTGCCGACCATCACGCCCTTGCCCTTCAGGCCCAGGTGCGCGTCCAGCGCCGCCGGGACCGGGCTGACGCGGATGCCGACCCACGCCCACTTGGCTGCGTCCGCCGGCTGGGCTCCCGCCGACACGCCCGCGACCATGACAGTTGGCTTCCCCACGACGACCTCCCCCGCCTCGCCCGGCTGGACGCGGACCGTCTTGACCTGGACCTTCGGCTTGCCGCCCTTCACGCCCTCGCCCGTGGCGGTTACGTGGACGGTCACGCCGCCGTCCTTCGCGACGCCCTTTTCCTCCCCGCGCCCCTCCTTCTCGGCGGGCTTGCCCTCCGCCCACACCGGGGCGGCCAGGAGCCCGACGGCCAGCAGCCCAACCAGCAACCGTTCCCATCGCATGTGCATCTCTCCTTCTTCCGTGTTCTCGGCCTGTATTCTCTGTACACGAACGGCCACAACAATCACGCAAAGGCGTGGTTTCTCGGCGCGTCTCTTTCGCCCCGCTGGGGCTCGCTTCGTATGCGTGCCGCTTCCCGGCGGCTCACGCCGCCGGCCATTACCTTCCGCCCCTTTGGGGCTGGCCGGAAACCGTTTCCCGCGCGTCTTCCCGATTCCTCAACGGGCTTCCGACTCCGCGCTACGGTCTACGTCTTTGGTTACGCGGGAAGCCCGCGGTGCGACTCGCCAGCGATCATAAGTCCTTGCCCACGGCGTGGACCCTCGTTCGCACACGGTCCACGCCGAGCAGATAGATGGTGTTCTCGGCCTCGTCGAAGGCGCCGAAGATGTGGCGGTCCACGGCCCGACGGCTCCGCCGGGGGCCCTGGATGTGCGGCAGGGGGACGGCGGCATCGCCGGCCGGGCGGTCCGGGCTCGAGGGGACCCAGCCCACGTTCGTCGCGCTGGGACGGTGCGCGGCGGCCTTGGGCGCGTCCCAGACCTGCCAGACCAGCCGTTCGACCGCCAGCGGCAGCGCCGGCGCCGGCGTCGGCTGCGCCCGGGCCGGGCGGCTCGAGGCCACGGGGACGGGCGCTTGCCACTTCGCCGGCGGCCAGAGCGACTGGGCGAGGAATCCCGCGCCGATCGTCAGCAGGACGCCCGCGGCCGCCGCGATGCCCGCGGCCCGGCTGCGCACCGGCCGCCGCAGCCGCGGGGCCAGCCGCGCCCACTGCCGCCGCCCGTCGGCGTCCTGGGGCCCGAACGCCGCCCGGAGGGCCTCGCCCGCGACGGCGTCCGCCGCGGCGTACTCGTCCATCAGCCGGTGGGCGCCGGGGTCGCGGAGCAGCTCGCGCCCGAGCGCCTCATCGGCCCGGCCGTCCAACTCGCCGTCCAGCCGCCGCACGATTCGGGCTTCAACGTCGGCGGAGACGCCTTCGGGCGGCATGGTCTCTTCCTGATCGCTCATGATTTCGCTCCCGGAGCCAGGGCCGCTCGCAGTCGCCGGCGAGCTCGCACCAGCCGGGTCTCTACCGTCGGGACGGGCAGGCCCATGGCCTCGGCGATCTGCCGGTAGCTCCAGCCGCTCAAGTGCCGCAGAACGAACGGCACGCGGTACGGCTCGGGCAGGTCGGCCACGGCCCGCAGCGCCCGCTGGTGGCCTTCCTTGCTCGAAAGCCGGTCCGCCGGGTCGCGTCGCGTGTCCCGCTCGGGCGCGAGCGCCAGCAGCCGGCCCAGCAGCGCCTTCTGCCGCCGGCGCCGCCGGGCGTGGTCCACGGCGGCGTGGTACGCCAGGGCGTACAGCCAACTCCGCCACTTCGACGGCTCGCCCAGCGTGTCCGCCCGCCGCCACGCCCGCACCCAGACTTCCTGTTCCACGTCGTCGGCGGCCGACGGATCGCCGCACGCGGCGAAGATCACGCCGCGGACCCACGGCCCGTTGCGGCGCATCAACTCTACCAGCGCGTCCGACTCGCCGCGCGAGGTCGCCTCGACCAGCGCCCGGTCCGGATCGTCCTGTCTGCCGGCCGGCATGGGCGTTTCCATGTTCACTATGGTAGACGACCGAAGCCCTCGATGCCTGTCAGGGAATTCGACCCAAACGCCAAACTGCCCACAGCCCCCCTGCCGTTGCCGGAATTTCCGTAACTTCCCCGCCGCTTCTCGCGTACGCAAGACAGTGAGACGGCATGCGGGTCCGCGCGCGGCCGTCGCCCGTATCCGGCCGGACACCGAACATAGGAGCCAACGATGCAGCACTTCACCGCAGGACTCATTCTGGCCCTCGTGGCGGCCTTTGCGTGCGCCGCCGCCCCCGCGGCCGACGCCCCCGCCAAGCCGGCCGCCAAGCCCGCCAAGGCTGCGACCAAGCCCCTGCCCAAGCCGCCGGACGTCCTCAAGGACGCCGTCGACCCGCTCAGCGATTCGGCCGAGCGGAGGCGGTTCTTCACGGCCGCGGGCAAGGACAACGAGCTGTCGAAGGAGGAGTTCGCCGCCGGGCGAGGCAAGCCCGACAGCTTCATCCGCAAGTTCGACACCTTCGAGGCGATGAGCGCCTTCGACAAGAACAGCAACAAGACGCTGGACTGGTTCGAGGCCCGCGCCTACCGCCGGAATCTCCGCGAGCGCGTCTTGGCGGCGTACGACAAGAACAAGGACGGCAAGCTCAAGGGGCCGGAGCGCGACAAGGCCAACCGGGACCTCGCTGCCGGGCGGGTGCCGAAACAGCCCGCACGCGGCGGCGTCCGGTTCGCGGGCCTGGACCCGGCCACCCTTCAGAAGCACGACGCCGACGGGGACGGGCAGCTCTCGCGTGACGAGCGCTGGGCGATGTGGCAAGCCCGCGCCGAGACGCGTCGGCGGGAGTTTGTCGAGAAGTACGACGCCGACAAGGACGGCACGGTCGACGAGGCGGAGCGCAAGGCCTTCTTCGACGAGATGCGAGGCCGCTGGCGCATGGAGCGGTTCGACCGGGACAATGACGGGGCGTTGTCCGAGTCGGAGGCCGCGGCGGCCGACGAGGCCGAGGCCCGCTTCGAGCAGCAGCGTGAGCGGTGGGCCAAAATGCGGGCGGAGATGACGGCCAAGCACGACGCCGACGGCAACGGCAAGCTGGAGGGCGAGGAGCGTCGCGCGGCGTGGCAGGACATGCGAGAGCAGTGGGTCACACGCGCCTTCGACCAGAACCAAGACGGCACGCTGGACGAGCAGGAGCTGGCGGCCCGCCGCGAGGCCGAACAGCGCATGCAGGCCACGTACGACGCCTGGCGCAGCGACTGGGTGCGGAAGTACGACGCCGACGGCGACGGGAAGCTCTCGGAGCAGGAGCGTCAGGCGGGTTTCGCGGACCTTCGCGAGGAGGTCCGCGCGATGGCGGCCGACTTCCGCAACCAGTGGGACGCCGACGGCGACGGCGAGCTGTCGGAGGACGAGCGGACCGTCATGCGCGACGCCTTGCGGAAGAAGGCCGAGGAGATCCGCAAGGAGATGGACACCGACGGCGACGGGCGGGTCAACGGCCCGGAGATGCGGGCGTTCTTCGAGAAGCTCCGCAAGATCTACGACGCCGACGAAGACGGCGTCCTCAGCCCCGAGGAGACCCGCATGATGATCCGCGACCAGATGAAGCGCCTCGGCCCGGGGGCAGCTCGGCAGTAGGGCGGCAGCTTGGCCGGATCACCGCAGAGGCTCAGAGACGCAGAGGTGGAGACCGGAGAAGATATCGATGAAGAGGCGGACGCGCGTCGAGCGGCCACACGTCGGACACCGCCCGATCCGCCCTCCTCGTGGAGTCACACAAGCCTCTCCGTCCGTATCACTTCAGTGCCTTTGCTTCTCTGCGGGTCTGCCGTCCGTCACATGATCGGGCCGAACCCCGACCGAGGAGAAGACGAGTGAACGAGAGCAAGCAAACGTGCTGCACGCTCTGGGGCGTGGGCAAGACGGTCGCTCAGCGACTCCTGCTGGCGTTCGGGACGGCCCTGTTCGTGGGTGGGATCTGCCAGGGCCTGCACTTCGGCAAGCCTGGCGGCGCGTGCGCGCTGGGAGCGGCCATCATCGTGCTGTTCGCCCCTGGGCTCTCGCGCCGGCGGCCGGCGCCGGCCGGGGCATAGGCCGCGAGGTCAGCCACGCCGGGAGGCGAGCTTTCGCAGGACGGCCTGGGCCTGCTCGTAGGCAGGGAACCGCTTCTCGGCGCGGCGGAACTCCGGCGTGTGGGCCGCGCGGCGGCCGTTCTGCCACCGAAGGCCCAGCTCGCGGTGCAGCAACTCGTGGTAGACGATGAACTCGACGGCCGACACGGGCACGTCTGCTGCGTCGAGCGAGCCGCTGACCATCACCGTGTCGTGCACGTGGTCGTAGTGGCCGAACTTCCGCATCGTGAACGTCCGCCCCCAGACGAGCCTCGGCGCGGTGAGCCGCCCGGCGAAGTACGCGGCGTTCACGCGATCGAACGCGGCCGCCAAGTCGTGGTGCGTCCCGCCCGGCGAGGCGGGGTCTCCGCCGCGGAGCGCCTCGAACTCGGCCAGGGCGTTCTGGTACGCCGGCGCGAGGAGCCGCTCGAAGATCGCCTCGTCGGCCCCGGTCTTGCGGAGCATTCGCCCGGCCAGCAGGCCGAGCGCCTCGTCCGTAAACGTGACCATCGGGACGGGCAGGCTGATGCGCGTCCCCTCGGCCGTGCCCCGCGCGCGGAACAGCCCGGCGATGGCCTGGAATGCCACGGTCACCGGCGCCGGGTGCCTGGCCGAGCCCCGCATGGCCCCGCGGAACACGCGTTGGGCCCGCACGACGGCGTCGGCGCAGGTATCGAACCACTCCCGCCGCCCGAAGAACCGCAGCCAGCCGACGGCCCCGAGACTCGTCTCCTTGAGGTGCTCGGGGCGGATGGCCTCCCGTTCCAGGAGGTCCTCGACGCGTTCCAGGCGGTCGCGGAGCGTCGCGTACAGCTCGCCGAGGCGCTCGCGGGACGGCTGTTGGGACAACTGGTCCGTCAGCCAGCGGACCTGGCGCGGCAGCCCGGGCAGCGAGACGGTCCCACGCAGGTAGGGCTCCTCGTCGGCGGCCTCCGACGCCTCGACCGCCTCGAGGTCCAGGCCCTTGAGAAACCGGTAGGCCTTGCGCGAGGGCGCGGGCAGCGACTCGGCCGTCACGCCGTAGTCCTCCATGCCCAGCTCGATGCTCTCGAGCGTCTCGGCGACCCGTCGGCGCAGCTCGTCGAGCGCGGTGGCCGAGACCGGCCCGCCCAACTGCCGCCGAACCAGGTTCGCCAGCTTCACCAGACCGATTACGCGAATCTTGCCCATGGGCCTTACGTACCAGCGGTGCAGCAGGCGGTCAAGCGGATCGCCCTCTCTTCGCGGTTCTCGGAACCGGCCTTTCGGGGTATAATGAACCAGCCCAAAGAGCAACGGCTCGGCTCAGGAGGATTTGCGATGATGAAGCTCACGGTCTCGACTCGACTGTCCCTTGGCGCCGTTTGGCTGCTGGTGGGGGCCCTGCCTGCCCCGGCCGGCGTGCTGTACGACGGGGCGAACGCCGCGCTGCCGCTGCCGGAGAATCAGGGCTGGGCGTACGGCACGAACCCGTTCATCGGGGCGTCCGTCGTGCAGTCCGCCGTGGCGGGCGGCGTGCGGCTGGACTCGACTGCCGTGATGGCCGAGCAGGCGGGCTACTTCAGTGAAGACCCGCTCTCCCATACCTTCACCCACCCCGGCATGACACCGCTGGACCGGGCGGCGGGCTACACGGTGATCTTCGATATGCAGATCAACGCCGAGAGCCACGCCAGCGCCGATCGCGCGGGGTTCAGCCTTATCGCGATCTCTTCGGACCGGATGGGGATTGAGCTGGGCTTCTGGACGGACACGATCTTCGCCCAGGCCGCCGACTTCACCCACGCCGAGGAGGCCGCATTTGACACGACGGCGAAGACGCGCTACGAGTTGGAGGTTGTCGGCAACGGCTATGCGCTGCGAGCGGGCGGGGTGGCGACGCCGATCCTCACCGGCTCGCTGCGGGACTATACGCCCGCCGTCATCCCCCCGCCCACGCCGGACGTCTACGAGTTCCCGAGCTTCCTGTTCCTGGGAGACGACACGACCTCGGCCGCGGCCAGCGTGGACCTGGCCTACGTCGAACTGGTCCCCGAGCCCGCGGCCTTGTCCATCCTGGCCGTCGGCGCGCTCGTCCTGCTGCGGCGACGGCGGTAGAAATCGACGCGGCAGACGGCACGGAGCCCTACGCGACGGGGGGGCGATCCCGAAGACGGCTGGAAAGGGCGAATGATGAATCGTGAAGGGCTCGGAAGCCAGGCGACGCCCTGTTCCCTTCATCATTCAGGATTCACCATTCGACCTTCATCCTCCGCCCTGCTACCGTTTCTGCCGGCTGTTCCCTACTCCTTGACCGCATAGGCCATGAGCGCCTCGCCGTGGCGGATGTAGAGCACGCCGTTGGCGACGACGGGGTGGGCCCAGTGCGGGCCGGAGCCCTCGGAAACCTTGAACTGCCCGACGACCTTCCCGCCGGCCGGCGTGGGCTCGATCAGCGAAACCGCCCCGCCCTTCTCGTCGTAGGCATAGATCCGGCCGTCGGCATAGGTGATCCCGGCCTTCCGAACCCCGTCCACCTGTCCGAGAATGCTGCCGTCGCTGGGGTTCAGGCACAGGAACTTGCCGCGGCTGGACGACCCGTAGACCCGCCCGTCGATCCGCAGCACGGCCTCGTGGTGGTTGTCCAGTTTCCGCTCCCGCCAGACCTGCGCCGCCTTCGTCCCCCCGGCGGAGAGCTTGATGAGCTGGCTGCCCCAGCCGTACCCGCACGAGACGTACACCATGCTGTCGAAGACCAGCGGCGTGTTCGGGTGGACGGCGTAGCGGTTCTTCTGCGGGACCTGCCACAGCACCTTGCCCGTCTTGGAGGCGATCCCGACCACGTGCCCCTCGGTCTGCGTGACGATCTGGTCCGTCCCGTCCACCGTCACGCGGATGGGAGAGCAGTACGCGCTCTTCTCGCTGAGGCCCTTCGTCGTCCAGACCGCCTTGCCCGTGGCCTTGTTCAGGGCCACGACGGCGGCGTCCGGCCCGCCGGGGTGGCAGATGAACAGGTCGTCGACGATCAGCGGGCTTTCGGCGATGCCCCAGCGGATATTCTGCCCGCGGAACTGCTTCATCGTGTCCACGAGCCACTTCTGCTCCCCGGTGGCGGCGTCGAAGCACGCCGCCGTTCCGCCGCTGCTGTAGACGTACACGCGTCCGGCCTCGACGGTGGGCGTGCTGCGCGACAGCGGGTAGCTCTTCGTCCACGCCACGCCGTAGGGCTTGGACCACTTGGCCTTGCCGTCCAGCCCGAGCGCGTACAGCACGGCCCGGTTGCCCACGGCGCCGGTGACGTAGACCGTATCGCCCACGACGCTGACCGAGCCGAAGCCCTTGCCCTCCGTCGTGATCGCCCAGAGCTGCTTGGGGCCCCCGGCAGGCCAACTCTTCATCAGCCCCGTTTCCTTCGACAGCCCCGTGCGGTCCGGCCCCCGCCACTGGGCCCAATCCCCGGCCGCCGCGGCCGAGCCGAATGCAAGAACACAACCCAAACCGACCACCAGACCCAAGCGTGTCATCCGCGTTTCCTTTCCGTCGTGTCGGGGCGGGACTGCCCCGGCTTTACATCTACTAACGCACGGAACGCGGCAGACTCCCTCCGCTGCGCGAAAAAGCCGTCACATCAGGCTATGGGTATGGGACGCCGGGCCCCGGTCAGCCCCGGGCGCGGACCTCGGCGACGAGGGCCTTGAACTGCTCGGTCTCCTCGCGGATCTGCTTGACGAAGCTGTTGCCCTCGGCCGAGCCGAGCACGGCGGCCATCTCGGCCTCGTCGGCGTAAGCCATGGCCCGGAAGGGATCGTCGAAGTCCTTCTTCCGCGAGGCGAACGTCTCGTCCCGGACGTACCGCTGGATGCGTGCGGCGTCGTCGAGGGCCCCCTGCCACAGCTCGGGCGTAAGCTCCTCTGCGCCGTGGAGTTCCAACAGGCAGGCCAGAGCGTGACGCTGCTTGTCCCGCGGGTACTGCCGCCAGAGCGCGTCGTAGGCGGCGTGGATCTCGGCCCAGCTGTCCAACCGCCCGGACTTGATGTCGTCCTTGATCCGCTCCAGGTCCGGGGCGGCGATGAGCTGCCCGCCCAGGTTGACCCAGTGGCTTTGGCGCTCGCCGGCCAGGTCGTCCCGGAGGCTGGAACGCGTCGCCTCGGCGTGCTCGTCGCAATACGCCAGGAGGTTCTTCATGGCGTAGTAGGTCAGCATGTCGCGGTAGGCGGCGTAGGCCTCGCGCGGCTTGAGGATCACGGTATCCCGGCGCGACCGCTCGACCCCGTCGGCCAGGACCTCCAGCCCGTCCATCGCCTCCGCCGGGCCGGTCAGCAGCGCCCCGCCGAGGGCCTCCAGCTCCTCGGCGGTCTTGGCCTCGCCGGCCTCGCCGTCGGCGCGGAGCTTCGCCGTCGCCGTCCACCTCGCCAGCAGGGCCAGGCCCGCGAGCATCTCCTCCGCCGTGTCGGGCGCGAGCGAGTCGAACTCGATGTTCTGCGTCTTGCGCTTGCGCTTGTCCCGCGAGCCGAACTTCCACGTGTTGCGCGCCAGGGCGTACATGTTGTGCAGCCACCAGTACGCGGGCATGATCTGGAGCCGCCCGGCGGACTCGTCGTTGCTGACGAGGCTGAACGGCAGGGGGACGTTCATCTCGTAGGGGAAGTCCGCCTTGGACAACAGCGTGAACGAGGCGAACTTGCAGTTATGCTTGACGCTCACGCACAGCCCGGGCCAGAACCCGCGCCCGGCGTGGATCTCCCCGTCGGGCGCCCGGCTGTTGTGGTTTGAGCCGATCGTCGCGCAGGCCGCCAGGTTGCTCTGGCCCATCACCAGCGCGGCGATCAGGAACGAGTTGTTGTGGTGCTGCTCGTGGGCGGGGTAGATCAGGTCGTTGAGCACCTCGCAGCAGGAGATCGTCGAGTTGTCCCCCAGCATCGAGTGGATCAGCCGCGCGCCGTACTTCAGGTTCGTGTTGTTGCACATCACGAAGCGGACGGCCTTGCAGCCGTAGAAGACCTTGCACCCGTAGCCGATGATCCCGTTGACCATCTCGACGCCCTCGCCGATCTGGCTGGGCTCGTCCGCGCTGGAGTTGATGGTGAGGTTCTTGAGCTTGTTGGCGCCCTTCATGTAGCAGCACGGGCCGACCTTCACGTCCTTGATGACCCGGCAGCTCTTGATGACGCAGTTGTCCCCCACCGTGCCGTAGAACCCGCGGCGCGGGTCGAACTGCTTCTGCGTGATCTGCCCCAGCCGGTCGGCCAGCTCCCGGTCCGCCGGGTGCAGCGCCCACATCGCCGCGTCGGCGCAGATGATGCCGTCGAAGGGAACGACCTCCCGGCCCCCCGCCTCGTTGATCACGTCCAGCGTGATCCGGATGTCCTCGTCCTCGCCCTCCTTGACGATCCCGTTGCCGAATTTCGCGTGGTTCGACGTGTGCATCTCGTCGAGGTTCAGCAGGATCACGTGGTTGCCGATCAGGTAGTGCGCGAGGTACCGCACGTGGTGAATCGCGGCGTTGTCCCCGATGTCGCACGAGATAATGCGGCTGTGGGTCAGCCCCACCGGGACGGTCAGGTCGTGGTACTCCAGAAAGACCTCGTCCAGCCGCCCGATCCGCACGAGCCCGTAGAACTCGCAGCTCTTGACCAGGTGCGGGGCGAAGTGGTCGCTGACGTAGATGTCGTCCCAGCTCTCGGTCGTGTTGCCGTTCTTGACGAGGACCTCGATCTCCTCCGCGCGCAGGTGCCGCCAGCCCCCTTGCGGCCGGACCGCCTGCTCGTTGCGGAGGTAGTACTCGTCCCTGCCCTCGGGCAGGTTCGCGGCGGGGACAAACTCCCGCCCCAGTGTTCCGATCGGCACGACGCGGACTTCACTCATCGGAGGGCTCCTTCACGACTCGGGCGCCAATCAGCCGGCCCGCGAACCGCATCCGCCGCAGGGCGCGCGAAGGCCACGCACGAATAGAAAGCTGCCTGCCGGCGGCCCGCGCCACCGCTGCTATCCCGCCGACCCGCCGCGGCGTGCCCGAGACGCCCATCCGCGGCAGACCGTCCGGCCTATTGAGCCGCCGGCTTGTGGGCCTGGATCCACTTGTAGTACTCGGCCATCTTCAGCTTGCCCGCCGCGCCCTCGTCCAGGAAGACCACCGTGTCCGGGTGCAGTTGCAGGGCGCTGGCCGTGCACATGCTCGTGACGGGGCCCTCGATGGCGGCGGCGACGGCGGCGGCCTTGGCGGGCTTGTTGGCCACCATCACCAGCTTGCGGGCCTCGAGGATCGTCCCGACGCCCATGGTCACGGCGTGGATGGGCACGTCCTCTTTCTTCTCGAAGAACCGGGCGTTGTCCTCGATCGTCTGCTGGGCCAGCGTCGTCAGGTGCGTCCGCGACGCCAGCGACGTGCCCGGCTCGTTGAAGGCGATGTGCCCGTCGCCGCCGATGCCCAGCACCTGGACGTCGATCCCGCCGGCGTCGGCAATCTGCTGCTCGTACTCCCGCCCGTGGACGGCGTAGTCCTTCGCCGTCCCCGATGGCACGTGCGTCCGTTCCAGCGGCACGTTGATGTGCTGGAAGAGGTTCTCGTTCATGAAGTAGCGGTAGCTCTGGTCGTGGCTGCCGTCCAGCCCGACGTACTCGTCCAGGTTGAACGTCGTCACGTCGGAGAAGTCCAGGCCCTCCTCGCGATGCATCCGGGCCAGCTCGTCATACATCCCCAGCGGCGAGGAGCCCGTCGCCAGTCCCAGCACGGCGCTGGGCTTGGCGCGGACGATCTCGGCGATCACCTTCGCGGCTGCCTTCGAAAGCGCGTCGTAGTCCGAGCAAATCACGACTTCCATGAGCGTTTCCTTTCCTCTTCCCTGTCCAGCGGTCCGCGGTAGTGCCCGACCCGCCCGAGCGCATGCCGAGCCGCAGTCCATCCTTCGGCAAAACGTCTTTCGGAGTAAAGCGGAAACTCCCCTCTTCCCGGGCCGCTCGGGGGTTGGACTCCCCCCTTACCCCCCGTATACTGGGCATGCAATTCCGGTACGCCCCAATGGATTGGGCCGGCGCGGCACCGGCCGCGCCGGCGAGCAGATGCAGACAAGGAGGCCCCCATGGCCAACGCGACAACCAGCGGACAGCGGTACGTGGGCGTGGACGTCGGGGGCACGAAGGTCCTCGCCGCCCTCCTGACCGAGTCCGGGCGCGTCCTCGCCCGCGAGAAGCTCGCCACCCCCCGCGGCGTCGAGCCCGCCACCGTCGTCGACGCCATCGCCCGCACCGTCGAGGCCGTCGCCGCCCACGCCGAAACGCCCCTCTCCGACGTCGCCGCCGTCGGCCTGTCCATCCCCGGCGTTTGCGACGCCGACGCCGGGCGGATCGTCATCACGCCCAACATGAACCTCTCCGGCGTCGAGATCGTCGCCGAGATGCAGCCCCGGCTCGGCGCGCCAATCACCCTCGGCAACGACGTCAACTGCGGAACGCTCGGCGAGAAGTGGCTCGGGGCGGGACGAGACGCCGCCAGCCTCGTCGGTATCTTCGTCGGCACGGGCATCGGCGGAGGGGTCTTCCTCAACGGCCAGATCCTCCGCGGCGCGCGAGAGGCCGCCGGCGAGATCGGACACCTTGTCATGGAGATCGGCGGGCCCAAGTGCGGCTGCGGGGCGCGGGGGTGCTTCGAGGCCATCGCCAGCCGCACCGCCATGGCGCGCGATATCCGCAAGGCCGTCGCCTCGGGGCGAAAGAGCGTCGTCACCGACCTGCTCGACAACGAGGACGACCTGATCCGCAGCGGCACGCTCCGCAAGGCCCTCGCCAAGGAGGACAAGGTCGTCACCGGCGTCATGCGCCGCGCCGCCGAGGTCATGGGCCACGCCTGCCTGTCCATCCGCCACCTGATCGACCCGGAGGTGATCGTCTTCGGCGGCGGGGTCATCGAGGCGTGCGGCTCGTTCATGCTGCCGATCATCGAGCAGATCGTCGAGGCCGACCCGCTGACCGGCGCCCGCCCGGGCGGGCGAATCCTCGAGTCCGCCCTCGGCGACGACGCGGTGGTCATCGGGGCGGCCGCCCTCGCCCAGCAGGCGATCGGCCGGGACCCGTTCGCCGCCGCGGCCACCGCGACGCAGTATCCGAAGGTCCGCCGCACGGCCTCGGGCGTGAAGATCGCCGGCGACCCCTGCGCCGGCAGCGTCCTGATCGCCGGCGACGGCCAGGTCGCCCCGCCCGTCAAGCTCGAGATCAAGGACGGCACGCCCCAACTGGGCGGCAAGCTCGTCACGCAGGCCTTGTCCGGCTGCCCGAGCATCCTGTTCGTCGACCCCGGCGAGGCCGGCAAGGTCCGCGTCTCCAAGCGGGCCGCCAGCCTGCTGCACTTCCGCGCCGTCGAGCTCCGCACCGCCCCCGACGCCATCGACCAGTTCGCCGCCTGCAACGCCCGAAAGGCCCTCCTGATCGTCCAGTCAGACTGAACCCGACCGACACCCCCGCAGCGCCGCGCTGCCCGCGCCGCAAAACGTCCCCGCTTTCCGGTTCGAGCTTCCCGGCTTCTCCCCCGCCGGCACGGCCAAGTCTGTCGGCCACGAGCGGGCTAGTGCTCCGTCAACTTTGATTCTTCGGACACTGCTGTCCAAGATGATCGGGCCATAGTTGCTGGCTTGGTTCTTCGGGGGTAGATCCGCCCGGATTCCGGGGTCTTGGACGGCCTTGCACGCTTCT
>Ga0272441_10006237_pt1 | contig 20120 bp, 17 predicted proteins | sample SSMProp6N_FD_193582 | JGI IMG/M metagenome (GOLD analysis project Ga0272441, IMG submission 193582) | Marine sediment archaeal communities from Little Sippewissett salt marsh, Falmouth, MA, United States - SSM-Prop-6N | ecosystem: Environmental > Aquatic > Marine > Wetlands > Sediment ...
ACTGCGGACTGATCCAAGGGGAGGACGGGGACGAGCGGAACCGCGCGCCGTTCGGGTTCGACCCCAGTGCGGTCGATCTCGTGCTCCTCACCCACGGCCACCTCGACCACTGCGGACGGCTGCCGCTGCTGGCAAACCGGGGCTTCCGTGGGAAGATCCTCTGCACACGGGCGACACGCGAGGTGACACAGCTCATCCTGCTGGATTCCGCCCATCTCCAGATGGAGGACGCGGCACGAAGCCGACGGCGCGCACGCCGGGAGGGCAAGGACGCGCTTCCCGCGCTGTACACAGGACAAGACGTCGTAGAACTCGAGGAAGCATTCGCCAGCCCCGCGGCCCGGTATGAACACCCGATAGAACTCGCGCCGTCGGTGACGGTGACCTTCCACGACGCCGGGCATGTGCTGGGCTCAGCGTTCGTGCGCATTGAGGTGCAAGACGGTGACGAGCTCCAGTCTGTCGTGTTCAGCGGCGATCTGGGGCACCTGGGGCAACACGCCGTCCCTGACCCCGGACCCTTGACCCGCTGTGATCTTGTGGTGGTCGAGGGAACGTACGGTGACCGGAACCACCGAAGCGTGGAAGAGTCCGTCGACGAACTCGCCACCATCGTCGATCACACACTGCATCAGGGCGGGAACGTTCTCATCCCAACGTTCGCCCTCGAGAGGGCGCAGGATATCCTCTTCCATTTGGGTGAGCTGCAGCGGGCGAAGCGGATTCCGCACTCGCCGATCTTCCTCGACAGCCCGCTTGCAATACACCTCACTCGCCTCTACCGCCGTCATAGCGAGTGCCTCGATGAACGCCTCAAGCAGCTGATCGCCGGCGGCGCGGATCCGTTCCGCTTCGATGGCGTCGAGTTCACGCGCACCACCGAGGAGTCCAAGGAGATCAACCACGCATCCGGGGCGATCATCCTAGCGGGGAGCGGAATGTGCCAAGGCGGACGGATCATCCATCACCTGCGTCACAATCTGTGGCGAGAAGAGTCGGCCGTGGTCATCGTCGGGTATCAGGCTCGAGGCACCCTCGGCCGCAGGCTGATCGAGGGAACCGGCTCCGTTCGCCTCCACGGCCGCGATGTCGCAGTCCGTGCGGAGATTCACACGGTGGGCGGGTTCAGCGCCCACGCAGACCAGCGTGGGCTCCTGCGTTGGCTGGAACCGTGCCGCGGAGGCCGCGCACGACTGGTCCACGGAGAGGATCACGCGCTATCAGCCCTCCAACGGAAGCTGGCCACCGACCTCAACGTGGAGGCGCAGATCGCAGAGAAGGCGCGGTCAGACACCGTCTGACGTGCTCGACAAAGACCGGCAGGGCGCCTTCTAGACGCCCTGCACCCTCGCGTTTCCCACCAGGTGACCAGCAACCCTGGTACTCGCCTTCCATCTACCCGCGACTCGCGCCCTGGGTTTCGTCAGGTACGTCCCATCTCGCTCTGCGGGGGCGATCAGCGTCGGCAGGTGGCGGACCGCAGGGCACGTACGCGGCGGTCCGCCACAGCTCTATGACCACGGACCGGCTACGGGAGGATGATCACCGGAATCAGCGGGAGCGGCAGAATGTCGAACCAAACGTGGATCTCCAGGGTCTCCGATGCCGGCGTTCCATCGTCATCGAGCACGGTGAGGATGACCGTGTACGCCCCGACAGTGTCGAAGGTGTGGCTGACCGTCGCCCCGGTACCCGTGTCGCCATCGCCGAAGTACCACTGGTAGGCGGTGATGGCTCCATCGGGATCGTGGGATGACGTCGCGTCGAAACTCACTGTGAGCGGAACGACGCCCGCCTCCGGATCAGCGGTGAAGCTTGCCACGGGTGCCTGATTGCCTGGCGCGGTGACGCTGATCGTTACGGTCGCTGTATCCGTGGCACCGTCGTCATCCGTGACGGTGAGCAGCACGACGTACGTCCCGGGAGTGAGGTAGATGCGGGTCGCCGTCGGCGACGTCCCCGTGCTTCCTCCGCCGAAATCCCACGCCCAGGTAGTGATCGTCCCGTCGGAGTCGGCCGATGCCGTGCCGTCGAACGCAACGGACAACGGCGCAGGGCCTGAGGTCGGCGTCGCAGCAATGCTAGCCACCGGTGGCGCATTCTCCGGCGCGGTGACGTTGATCGTCTTCGTCGCATCGTCCATTCCGCCATCATCGTCGACGACGGTGAGCTTCACGGTGTACGAGCCGGCGTTCTGGTAGATGTGCCCCCCGCTCTTCCCAGCGCCGCTCTGACCGTCACCGAACTCCCACGTGTACGTGATGATGGCGCCATCTGGATCGACAGAGTCGTCAGCATCGAACGCCACAGCGAGCGGTGCCGGGCCGGTCATCGGCGTCGCGTCGAACACAGCGACCGGCAGCTCATTCGGCATGAACAGCCAGCAGCCGGTGAGGCTCAGCGCAAACAATGTGACCACTGCTGCTTCGAGTATCCAACGGATGCGTTTCACTTCGATCACCTCACGGCCAGGATAGGGGAAAACGAGGCGACTGCAAACCCTAGAAACGCCGTGAAGCGCAGCGGACGCGCAGTCGTGGGCTAGTCGCGTCGCTGCCCGATGCCTGCCTCGAGTGCAGCATCGAGGAACCGATCGATATCCCCATCAAGCACGGCATCGACGTCACCGACCTCTACCTCCGTGCGATGGTCCTTCACCATGCGATACGGATGCAGTACGTAGGAGCGGATTTGGCTGCCCCACTCGATCTTGCTCTGATGACCGTGAAGCTCCTCCAGCTTCTCTGCTTGCTGTTGCCGCATCAGCTCGGCGAGCCGAGCTTGAAGCACGCGCATCGCGGAATCCTTGTTCTGATGTTGGCTGCGCTCGTTCTGGCAGGAGACGACGATTCCCGTGGGAAGGTGTGTAATACGCACCGCGGAGTCGGTCACGTTCACATGCTGCCCGCCCGCGCCAGAAGACCGGTAGGTGTCGACGCGCAGGTCATCGGGATCGATCTCGACCACTTCCTCTTCGAGGACGGGGATCACGCTCACCGCAGCGAACGACGTGTGCCGTCGATGCGCGGAGTCGAACGGCGAGATGCGCACGAGCCTGTGCACGCCGATCTCGCTCTTCAGGCGCCCGTAGGAGAACTCCCCGGCCACCTCCAGCGTCGCGCTTCGGATGCCCGCTTCCTCGGCTGGGCTCACCTCGAGCATCTTCGCGTGGTAGCCGACCCTCTCGCAGAACCGCCCGTACATCCGAAGAAGCATCGCCGCCCAATCCTGGGAGTCGGTCCCGCCAGCTCCGGCGTTGATCGCCAGGTAGCAATCCGAGGCGTCGTGCTCATCGGCGTACAGCTGCACCCGACGCAGCTCGTCGAGGAGCCCTTCAGCGCGTGGGGCGCGCTCCTCAAGCCGTCGCAATTCCTCCTGATCCTCGGCCTCAGCCGCCATCTCATAGAGAAGCGCGATCTCCTCGATCTCCTCCTCCACCCGTCTGAACCGTTGAAGCCGGGAGCGGTGCCGCTTGAGATCCCGCGCTGCCGCCGCCGCGCGTCGACGATCCTCCCAGAAGCCCGGGGCGGAGATTTCCGCCTCTAGGCTCTGGACCTCGGTCTCGATCGACGCCGGGTCAAAGGTGATCACCCAGCTTTCGCAATCCCTCGATCAGCGCCTCCACCCGTTCACGATCCACAAATCGCTCCTCTCCCTCGGCTCATCCATCAGCGCGCGCCCATCCCTGTCGCCACGAGCACCTTCGGGCATGGTACCGGACCGGTTTTCCTCCGGCCACCGCACCACAGGGAGGATGCCCGATCCCCAGGCTCACAGACTCGCCGTCCGGACTCGAAGCGCGGCTCCTGGAAGAAGCGCCTCCCCGATTCGCGGATGGCCGCCACGTCGGGCGATCGACGAACGAATCTCCGACGCTGATGGCCGTGCGATCCGGTTGAACGCGCGTGGGAAAGGACGCACCCTTGGACATTCGGCGCGATCAGACAGCGGGCAGGAGGGCTACGCATGGCACGAGTGCAGGAAGCGTGGAGCAGAGGAGGCCGTCGCGAGCGGGACCGATCCTCTCGACTCCGATCGCAGCACAAAGGCTCCGAAGGGTGCAATCCCGGCCGGTGCCTTCCAGTGACGTTGGTATCACCGGGAGGCGCATAGGATCATGTCCGGACGACTGTACATCGTCTCGCTCCCCATCGGAAACCTGGCGGACATCACGGTTCGTGCTCTGCGTACCCTCCGGTCGGTGGACGAGATCATCGCCGAGGACAGCCGCACGACGCGTACCGTGCTGGACCGTTACGGAATCCGCACACCGTTCTCGTCCAGCTACTACGAGGGCGTGGAAGAGGAGCGCTCCACACAGCTGGTCCACCGGCTTAAGGAGGGTAGCGACCTGGCGTTGGTCACCGACGCCGGCACACCGCTGATCAGCGATCCCGGCTATCCGCTGGTCCGTGCGACGGTGCTCGCTGGCATTCAGGTGGTTCCCGTGCCCGGTCCATCCGCTGCGCTTGCGGCCTTGGTCGCAAGTGGCGTACCCGCATCACGCTTCGCGTTCGACGGGATGCTGCCCCGGACCGCGTCCGCCCGAATCGCCTACCTCAAGGAGCTTCGCTACGAGCGACGGACGGTTGTGGTCTACGAATCGCCGCATCGCGTGCTGGCCACGCTGGAGATGATCGAGGAGATCCTTTCGGACCGACAGCTCGTGCTCGCGCGCGAACTCACGAAACTCCACGAGGAGTTCCTTCGAGGCACGGCCTCGGAGCTTCTCGCCGAGCTTCGCGCCCGGGCGCGCGTCCGCGGCGAGTGCGTTCTCGTGTTCCACGGCGCCGACGAGCGCCCGCCTGAGATCGCCCCCGAGGCGTGGACGGAGGTCGTCTCCCTGCTCCGCGAAGCCGCCGTCCCCCGCAAGATCGCATCTCGGATCCTCGCCGCCGCCTTCGGCATCCCCAGGAACGAAGCCTATCGCCGGCTGGCCACCTGAGCTCAGCGTGGCTTCACTGCATCTCGCCGCGCTCCCTGAAGTTCCTCGTGCACTCGAGCCCGACCCTAGAACCTCAGGCGACATCCTGCTGTGGGAGCTGGAGTCCGTGCCCCGTGTCCGCACCTGGAGGAAAAGCGGAGGTTCCCAGGCACACACTCCTCCCATCTCTAGGGAAGGGAGCGATCGGGTATGATCTGGGACGCGATGCAAAGGAAGGATCAGCGATACACCGCGATAAGATGGATGGATGCTTCGAGAGCGAACGGATGTCATAGGGAGGGACGTATGCAGGGTTCCGGAGCAAACCGAGCGGCGGTCGCACTCCTTACATGCTTCATCCTTGCGATCAGCGTTGGCGCCGCGGCGCAGGATCCGTGCTACGAGAACGTGACCGTGCGTAGTGCGGGGCTTGACGAGGCCAACGGCAGACTGACCTACTGGAGAACCCTGAGCAGTGGCTATCCCCAGTTCTGGAATGGGTACCCGGCCGGCGGGCCATACGTGTGGCTCGGCTACAACACAAACGAGGATCAGTGGGATCTCACCGTCACGCTGGTCATAGGCCCATCGGAATACGAGCATTACCGTTACACCAACAGCGCCAGCACACCAACACCTCCGACGACCGGCTGGCAATGCGGTACTGGCGGCGGAGTCTACCTTCCGGCACCGTCTCCCGTGCCCCGCGTGTCCGGGGGCGAGCCCTGTGGCGGGGGCGAAGAAGAGGCCGTCCCCGACATCGAGATCACCCTCAGCCACGAGCTGGAGCTCGAGGAGGGCGAGGAGCCCCCGATGATCGGTAGCCTGCCACTCTCCGCGGAACCCTGTCTCGGGGAAGAGGTCGGCCTCGACCTCCTCGTGGTGGATGCCGAAGGCGATCCCATCCCTGACGCTCAGGTCTCGGTGGTTCTCTACGCGGTGACGATCAGCGAGAACGGCGAGGAGCGTGAGGTCGTGCTCAAGGCCGCGGAGCGGCCCGACCGAAGGACGGGGATCTGCCACATCGCCATGGCATCAGAGGGACTGGCCGCGGGGATCTACGACCTTCGGGTTCGGGTCGACCCTCGGATCATGGATCCCCTGTACCTGCGGATCCGCCTCAGCGACTGTGCTGACAGCGGCCAACCCCAAACCCCTCCTCCCTGCTACGGAACCATCCTCGTGACCGGCGCGGGGGAGCCTGAAGCCAACGGAACCTACCGCTTCGCGGGCTTCGACGACGCCAACCGGCCGGTGTGGGAGTCGCGGAGAGACTGGACCGGCGTCGGAGGACATCGCCGGGCGCCGGGCGCGCAGTACGGCGTCGCCAGGATCCAGTTCCGGGACCAGGTGTGGGAGCTCGTTCTCGACGTCTCGGGGGGCTCGTCATCCACGGTGCTCTATCTGTACCTCAACGATTCCGCAGCCGAGGTGCCTCCCGCCTCGGGATGGGAACGCCATCCCAGGAGCATCCTGTGGGTCCTCAGCCCGCCGCCGACACTCTCAGGCGGAGAACCATGTCCCACCGTTGCAGCGGAACCGGACCCGGAGGGAAGCGCCCAGCCGGGGCTGACGGACTGACCGCTCCAAGGCCGCCACACTGGCCATGAGGGGACATCTCTGCCCCGAGGAGCGCGGCTCATCGGCCGCGCTCGGCTCCCGAGAGGCCAACCCCAAATCTGAAGGTCTGGCCGGATAACGGAGGAGATACAGGTGTGCGTCGCCGCGATGTAGGGCTAGGTATACTTGTCGGCGACGGCGGAGGCGGCGTAGGCCTCGGGTTTGATGCGCACGGCGAAGCCGCTGCCGATGATCATCCCCACGACCTCGTCGATCATCTCCTTGGTACGGCCGTTCTCCCCGATGTCGACGTGGATCTCGAGGTTGAACTGCAGAAGCGAGGCCTCAGAAAGCGCTTCGAGCAGCCGCTGCGCCAGCTCGTACGACCGCCATGCCTCACGCCAGATACGGTGACGCAGTGACGCTACCTTCTTCTCTCGTTCCCGCGTCCAGAAGTAGCGGCCACCGTGGCCCAACCGGTGAAGGACGATGGCGCTCACGAAATCCACGTTCTCCAGTCCCGAAGACGAATCCGTGCCGACGAACACCTCATATCGGTCCTGAGGCAACCGCTCCATCTCCGCAGTGATTGCGAGAATCACCTCGCGGAATGTCATCTCGCCCTGGCTGGGATTTATGAACCGATCGCTCATCCCCGGGATCTTAGATGCCCACGCCCCCTCGTTCAACCGAGCGGGAGGCGGATCGTGAACGCGGCGCCGCCAGTGCTGCGATTGGCAGCCGAGATCTCACCGCCGTGGGCCTCCACCCACTGCCGGGCAATCGCCAACCCGAGGCCACTTCCTCCTCGAGAGCGCTTCCGCGCAGGATCGCCTCGATAGAAGCGCTCAAACAGGTGGGGTAGGTCCTCCGGGGCGATGCCCGGCCCTGTATCCTCGACGCGAAGCTCGGCCACGTCGTCGAGGCGTCTCAGGTGGACGGTGATCCTCCCCCCTTCGGTGGTGTAGCGAAGGGCATTGCTCAGCAGATTCGCGAGTACCTGACGGATCCGCATTGGGTCCACCGACACCGTGGGCAGCTTCGCGCCTACCACCACGTCGATCGTCGGACCGTGTTCCATGGACGAGGACACGGTATCCACCACCTGATGGGAAAGCTCCACAAGGTCCGTCGGCGCGCGCACAAGCCGTAGCTCCCCTGCTTCGGCGAGAGCCAGATCACGAAGATCGTCGATCAGCTTGCTCACGTGCAGCGTTTCCTCGTAGATCGGCGCGATCGTCTCCTGATCGGGCTGGTAGATCCCGTCGAGGATCGCTTCGAGATTCCCTTGGATGATCGTCACCGGGGTTCTCAGTTCGTGGGCGATGTCGGCGGTCATGGTCTGACGGATCGTCTCCGAGCGACGAAGGTTGGCGAGCATGCGGTTGAACGAGTCCCCCAGGCGACCGAACTCGTCGTGCGAGTTGAGCGGAACCTTCTCGGGAAGATCTCCGCGCGCGATGCGATCCGTGGCTCGCGCGAGAACCCGCAGGCGTGACGACACCTGTGAAATGAGGAAGGCGGATATCAGAAGACCAATCCCCGAGGCGACGGCCCCCGCGAACAGCGATGAGCGCTGCGCGGAGTTGAGGAACTCCCGTTCCGCTGGATCCAGAAGCGCACCCAGCTCTCCCAGCCATAGCGTGCCCACCACACCGTCCGCCGTCTCGATCGGGATCCCCTCGGACAGCTCCTCGTCGCTCAGCGTCGTTCCCACTCGCTCCGGACTGGTCGACACGAAAACCCTGTTCTCCTCGTTGGCGAGGCAGAACGGCCCCTGAATGAGGTACATCTCGCGGATGTCGATGACTTGATCATTGATGCGGAACGTGAGTTCCGTCGTGAGGAACTCCCCGACCCCGACCCAGCTCTGCTGCGACTCGTAGTAGTAGGAGAGGAGATCGCATGCCCTTCGTGCGAAATTCTCCTTGTCATGCTCGCGAAACGTGGCGAACTGCACGGCGATCGTCCGCGCGTTGAGGAAGTACACCGTTGCCACCGCTACGAGGATGACGGAGACAAACGCCAGGCCAAGCTTGAGCGCAAACGGAACGTGGATGCGGCGCTTCACCCTACCCTTCACGGGCGAAGCGGTACCCTACACCGTGCACCGTCTGGATGTAATGCGGTTTCTTCGGATCCTCCTCCAGCTTCCGGCGAAGGTTCTTCACGTGCGTATCGATGGTGCGGGCAAACGCATCGTAGGTGTATCCCTGAACCTCGCGAAGCAGCTGCAGGCGGGTGAACACCTGCCCCGGATGACGCGCCAGGTAGGCCAGGAGGTCGAACTCAGTGGGCGTAAGCTCGATCTGGCGTCCGCTGACGACCACATCTCGCGTCTTGATATCGATCTCCAGATCCCCACTGACGATCTTCTCCGCCTCGCCAGCGGCGCCGTCGATCCGCCGAAGAACTGCGCGGATCCGTGCCACCAGCTCGCGCGGACTGAACGGCTTGACCACGTAGTCATCGGCGCCCAGCTCCAGGCCAACGACACGGTCCGCTTCGGCTGCCTTGGCGGTCAGCATGATGATCGGAACCCGGGATGTCGCCCGGATCTTCCGCGTCACCTCGATTCCGCTGACTTTCGGAAGCATCAGATCAAGCACGATGAGATCCGGCCCTTTCTCTTCGAAGGAACGAAGCGCTTCCTCGCCGTCGTACGCGGTATAGGTCTTGAACCCTTCGCGATCGAGGTACGCCTTGACCGTACGAACGATCATCTCTTCATCGTCAACGATCAGGATCCTCTTCATGGTGTCCATTATAGCGGGATAGCGGGAACCCCAGAAAGACTCCGGGGGCCCTTGGACAGCCGACGCTCCTCGCGAAGCTGCCCCGTCTCTTACCGTCGGCCGTCCTGCGGACCCCTGGGAGGTCATCGCATCCCAAGGGACACGACATCGCAACGTAGTCCGCAGCTGTGAAGCCCCCGTGAGCCAATCGTGAGGATCCCGTGAACGAAGCGCCGCCCCTCGCGTTCGGCGTGCATGCCGAGCCCGCTGGGGCCAAGCGCGTTCCCGGCTCGAACGATCCACAAGAGGCGTGGAGAAGCTTTCACCACGAAGGCACGAAGATGGCGGAGCCCATGGGGGTCTTGATACCCTGTCGGGACGAGTAGCAGAGCGGCCTCGCCCCAGTCGTCGCTTCCCCTCCGTGACCTTCGTATTCTTCGTGCCTTCGTGGTGGAAGCTTCTGCAGTCGGCAGTTCGTGGGGCGTGGCACGCAGGCGCGATGGATGGTGTCGGGGATGGCGACTACGATGGATGCTGTGTGTTGGAGGGAAGGCCTCGCGAATTCGGAGTCCTCGCAGGCACGCCAGTTCCTGTCGGATGGTGGACGCACCGCAAGCTCCCAAGCGGTGCGCCCACATCACCGGGGATCGACACCGACCGTAGCGACCACGTTCACCACAGGCCCTACTCTTCTGCTGATCGACGCTTGCTCTCTGACCCCGCCATCCATGGGCTCTTGACTGGTCAACCCAACAGGGCAGCGACGGCCGCCTCCTCGACTCCCTGCCTGCTCGGCGGACCAATGCACCACATGCGCGGACTCCAACCGTGCTTGCGAAAGGAAGCCTCCCCGCGCGAGAGGTGCTCTCTGGAGTACACTAGCGACGCACCAACGGGTGAGGAAGGCGTGTGAGGGCGGCGATGAAGCGGATCCTGATCGTATCGACGGAGAGCCACAACGGGAAGAGCGTACTCGCGCTGAGCATGGGGCTGTGGCTCCGGGAGCAGGGCCTGCCGTTCGCCTACATGAAGCCGATCAGCTACGAGGTGTCGTACACCACCGGGGAGCCGATCGACCGCGACGCCCTCGCGATCTGCGACAGGCTCGGACTCCAAGATTCCATCGCCGATGTCGCCCCCGTCCCTCTGGAGGGCCCGTTCCTGCGGGAGGCGCTGGTCTCCGGCGACAGGGGCTTCCGCACGAAGATCGTCGAGTCGTTCGATTCCATCACCGCCCATCGCGACGTCGCCCTGATCGAGGGCCGTCACTTCCTCGGCCTCGGGATCAGCGCTGGGCTCAGCGACATCGATATCGCGTCGCTGCTCGGTGCCGATGTCGTCATCCTCACGCGCTACGACGGCGAAGAGGCGATCGACCGCATCCTCTGTGCTCTCCGCCTGCTGGAAGGCGGACCGACCGTCCTCGGTGTCGTCTTCAAAGGCGTCGAACTGAACACCCAGCTCGCCGCCCTCAATGAGGTGTTCGTTCCGTTCCTCGGCGAGCGCGGCGCGGAAGTCCTGGGGATCATTCCGTTCGAGCCTCAGATGCGTTCCGTGCGTGTCGCCGAGATCGCCGAGCGGCTCGGGGCAACGGTGACAGCCGACGTCGCTCTGACCGGCACGGTGTCGCACTTCGTGATCGGATCCGCGACGCCAGAGACGGAGCTACGCCGGTTCCGCCGAACGCCGGACCTCGGCGTGATCGTCGGCGGAGATCGTGACGACGTGCATCGCGCGGCATTGCAGGTCGGTGGCCTCAAGTGTCTCATCATCACCGGGCAGCAACGTCCATCTCCAGACGTGCTCCGGGATGCCGCGACTCGCGGCGTCCCCGTACTCCTGGTCGGACAGACCACAATGGCGGCCGCCACCGTGTGCAACGAGTTGCTGTCACGCGTTTGGGTTGTCCCCGGGAGCAATCTGGATCACATCATCAACCTGTTCCGGTCGAACATCGACATCGAGAGGATTCTCGAAAAGGCCACCGATCACTAGCCGGGCCTGCTCGTTGACACTAGCTCGCTCCAAGCTCCAGATCCCATCTGAGCTCCACCGCTTCCGCAAGGCTACTCGCGACAGAGCAGTACTTCGTCAAGGACAGGTCGATCGCACGCCGCGCGTTCTCCTCTGGTAGCTCTCCATCAATGCGGTAGAGGAGATGGACCCGTCGCAGTGCCTTGGGATGCGACGAGGATCGATCGACGTCGATCGTGATCGTCAGGGCGGACGCAGGCGTTCTCATCTTCTGCAGAATGGAGATGACATCCATTCCCGTGCATCCGCCGATCGCCGAGAGAAGGAGCTCCACCGGCGTCGGACCGCGACCCCGCCCCCCAGCCGCCGTCGATGCGTCCATGACCACGGCGTGGCCCGATCCTCCTTCGCCGATGAACGCCATCCCGCCGTCGTAGCGCACTGTGTGCAATCCCATGCGAACCTCCAATTATTCAAATATCGAAATACTTGACAGATCGACTCCTTGCGGCTATCCTCTCCCCACAATGGCCAGAAGGATACAGCACGCCCCGGCACGAGCCGTGGACACACGCTGGGTGGAGGTCTTCTCCGCTCTTGCCAGCGAGCCACGACTGCGCATTGTGGCGCTGCTCGCCCAGGGCCAAACGCAGTGCCAGGAGATCCTGGAGCGCATGGACCTTAGCCAGCCCGCGGTATCGTACCACCTAGGTAAGCTCGAACGGGCTGGGGTCCTGGTGAAACGGCGGATCGGAACGCGGAATTGCTACGAGATCGATGGGCGAATCAGGACCCTCGTCCGGATGATCCTCAAGGAGGGAGAGAGATGACGCAGCAGATCACGGTCTACACAACGCCAACGTGCACCTGGTGTACCGCAGTCAAGCAGTACTTGGACGACAAGGGGTTTTCCTACGATGAGGTCGACGTCTCCGCGGACGTGCAGCGCGCGCGAGAGCTCGTCGAGAGGACCGGGCAGTACGGCGTCCCGGTCATCGACGTCGACGGAGAGTTCGTCGTCGGCTTCGACCGGGCACGTTTGGAGGCGCTGCTGACAACGTCTTCTTAGTCCGCGGGAGGCAACGGGAAGGCTGCGATACACATCCCGAAGCCGTAGGATCGTCGCAGTCGCTACGGCGTTGTGCGGGAGAACAGCGGCAATGCGGGAGATGTCGCTGTTCTCTTCTTCCTGCGCTCGGGACGGCGGTGTTCGAGCGTGATGTACAGAACCTCGGCGAACCCTTCCTCCGCCGTCGGAGGCTCGAAGGGAGAAGATGCGATCGGATCGGCATCCGTGTCGCTCCGAGTCCCATCGGAGCCCATGGAAGGCATGACGCACGCTACCGCGCGACGCCCGGCAAGCTGAGCAAGCTCGATCCATTGCCGGCGCTCGACTCGCGTGAGGTTCGGCGTGTCGATGCACACATCGGACACCGGGGACGCAAGCAGTTCCACGACGAGCGCTGCGAACGCCTGCTGTAGAGCTTCCTGCGCCCCGTCGAGAAGCCCATGCGGGAACAGCGCCCGGGAAACGGCTTCGCGGGAAGCGATGGCCCACGTGCTATGCTGCGACGCGAAGCTCGCTCGCTCTGCTTCCGAATCACCAACGAGCACGATCAACTGCACGATACCCCCTCATCCCTTGGGTGTGAGTATGGCGAGAGGGAGGGGCGCGAGCAACACGCCGACGCAGGGCTCCAGCTAGCGATCGTCGATGGCATCCTGTTCTTCCGGCAGGAGCCAGATCTCCTCGACATTGGATACCCAGAGGGAATCGACATCCGTCCCTCTGGGAAGATCCGCATCAGGATCGTCCGCCACGTTCAGGACCACCAACTGCGGGCCGTCCAGCCATTGCGGCGGTCGGACTCCGTCGCGGGCGTAGGCGAGGAGCAGTAGGGGCGAGGCAGCCTCCAGCCGGTCGCGATCGATGGCCACGGCCTCCCCATCGGTGGCCACGAGCCTCAAGCCCTGGAACTCCGCCCTGTCGATGAGGTCGAGCAGCGGGATCCCCGTGTATCGGTGGGGCTCCAGCACGGACTCCGCGCCACCGGGAAAGACTCCATCACACGTGACCCGAAGATCCTCATCGAGGGTGTCCAGGACCACCGTGCGCGCCGTCCCGTCAACGGAGACGAGAAGCACCGTGGGCCCGCGTGGCACGAACAGCTGCTTGGCCACGGACGCCGCGAGGACGAGTAGCAGGGTCATCGCGATTCCCAGTGTCAGTCGCCGCGTCAGCGTGACCACCTCCCCTCATTGCCGGTCACTGACAGCCTCGCTTGGCTCTTGTGCAGTGTAGCACGGGGCAGAGCCGTCGCCAGACCATCGTGTACAATCCCCCGCCATGACGGAGAGCCACGCCTCACCAGAGCAACGCACACTCGTCACGGGTCCAATTACCTCCTCGCTGCTGAGGCTCGCGTGGCCGGTGATGCTCTCCAATCTCTTCCACACGCTGTACAACCTTGTAGACACGCTGTGGCTGGGGCGCCTGGGCACGGCCTACGTTGCCGCTCCCGGGATCTCCTGGCCTGTGATCTTCATGGGGATCTCCGTCGGAGCCGGCGCAACCGTCGCCGGCACGGCGTTGGTCGCCCAGTACACCGGCGCTGGTCGCCCCCGCGAAGCCGATCACGCAGCAGGACAGGTCTTTGCCTTCACCGGGCTGCTCGCCTTCATCCTCGCGGGGGTCGGCGTTGCCGCTGCGCACTGGATCCTTTCCGCGATGGGTGCCGGACCGGAGCTGCTTCCTCTCGCCACAACGTATCTGCGCACAGTGATGGCTGGCATTCCCGCCGTGTTTGGCCTGTTCGTCGCCAACGCGTTGCTCACGGGAATCGGCGACACCGTGACGCCGATGCGGCTCATGGCGGTTTCCACCGCGCTCAACGTGCTCCTCGACTGGCTGCTCATCTTCGGCATCGGGCCGTTTCCGGCGATGGGCGTGCTCGGAGCAGCCGTGGCGACCGTCTCCGCCCAGGGGTCCGTCGCGATGTTCGCCTTCTACCTGCTGTTCTCCGGGCGGTTGCGCGTTCGACTGCGCTGGCGGGACCTGCGCTTGCGCTGGGCGAGCGTGCGGCAGATCGTGGCCATCGGTGTTCCCGCGTCATTCGGCCAGGCAGGGACAGCGCTGGGATTCACCATCATGGCGGGAATCCTTGCACGGTTCGGAACGCCCGTCCTCAGCGCATTCACCATCGGGAATCGCATCATCTCCATCGTCCTCATGCCGGCCATGGGGCTGGGCCAGGCGACCGCAACGATGGTGGGACAGAACCTCGGCGCGGAGCAGCCCCGCAGAGCAGTACGATCGGCGTGGGCAGGGATGGCGGTCTCCACAGCAATCCTCGTGTCCGCAGCGGTGGTCGTGTACGTGTTCCGTGCGTCACTGGTCCGCATCTTCCTCGATGATCCGGAAGTCATCGCCCTGGGAAGCTCGATGTTCGCCCTCGTGGCACTGGCGTTCCCGTTCATGGGGATTCTCCAGGTGTGCATCGGGACGTACCAAGGAGCAGGGCACACGGTGTACTCGATGCTGTTCTCGCTCTTCCGTCTGTGGGGCCTGCGCATTCCCCTGATGTGGTACCTTGGGATGGCCCGTGGCATGGGCCCCGACGGCGTCTGGTGGGCGATGCTGGGATCGAACCTCGGCGCGTCCATCGTATCCCTCGTCACCTTCCTGACAGGCAACTGGAAGCACCGCGTCATTCGGGACCATCCGCTCCCGGCACAGCCCGCGGCGCCGGAAACGGTCGAGCTGGAAGCTCCGGTCGAAACGCCTTCTAGGTTGCAGCGTTAGGGTGTAGCGCCTACCCTGTTTCCCATCCGCGCCACCCCAAGGAGGGCATCATGTCGACGGTGACAGTGGACTCGGCGTTGCAGCACGTTGGCGAGCGGGCCACGCTCCAAGGGTGGCTGTACAACCGGCGATCGAGCGGGAAGATCCTCTTCCTCCAAATCCGAGACGGGACTGGCGTGATTCAAGCCGTCCTCAGCGAGCCGGAGGATCCCGAGCTGTTCGCGCTGGCCAGCGACCTTCCACGGGAGAGTTCGCTCCGTGCCCACGGCACGCTGAAGGAGGATCGCCGATCACCGATCGGCTGCGAGCTCCAGCTCGAGTCGCTCGAGATCATCCAGCGGACCACCGACCCCTTCCCGATCGAGCTCAAGGAGCAGACGCCGGGATTCCTCATGGAGCACCGCCATCTGTGGATCCGGACCGGGCGGCAGATCCCGATCCTCCGGATCCGCGACACGGTGTTCCGGGCGTTCCGCGAGTTCTTTCACGAGAGAGGTTTCGTCGCCACGGAAGCGCCGATTCTAACCGGAACCTCGGTCGAGGGGACAACAACGTTGTTCGAACTCGACTACTTCGGGGACAAGGCGTACCTCGGGCAGAGCGGGCAGCTCTACTTGGAGGCGACGGCGATGGCGTTGGGCAAGGTCTATTGGATCGGGCCGGCGTTCCGCGCCGAGAAATCCAAGACGCGCAACCACGTCACCGAGTTCTGGATCGCCGAGGCGGAGATGGCCTTCGTGGAGCACGATGAGAATCTCCAGATCCAGGAGGATCTCGTTCGATACCTCGTCGAGGCGACCATCGCCGAGCGCGAGGCGGAGCTGAGACTGCTGGAACGGGACATCGACTTGCTGCGCCAGCAGGTTGCCGAACCGTTCCCCCGGATCGACTACGGCGAGGTCATCGAGTGGCTCCGAAGCAAGGGGCATGCGATCGAGTTCGGAAGCGATCTCGGTGCGCCGCATGAAGAGGCGCTCAGCGTGCGCTTCGGCGTCCCCGTGTTTGTGGAGCGATTCCCGAAGACGATCAAGCCGTTCTACATGAAACGCGATCCCAAGGACGAAGATCGCGTGCTCGGGGCCGATCTCATCGGCCCCGAGGGTTACGGGGAGCTCATCGGCGGAAGCCAGCGCGAGGACTCCCTCGACGCGCTGATCGCGCACATGGAAGAGGTTGGGCTCCCGACCGAGCCGTACCGTTGGTACCTCGACCTGCGACGCTACGGCTCCGTTCCCCATTCGGGTTTCGGCATGGGCCTGGCACGCGTGCTGCGGTGGATCTGCGGCGTCCCCCACATCCGCGAAGTCATCCCCTTCGCCCGCCAGATCAACCGCCTCTACCCGTAGCGCCCCGCTGCCCGGCGGTCCACGAGAAGTTTGACAAAACCCTCGGATCTCCCCAGACTGCTTCGGTGAGCAGAGACCACGAAACGGCAAACCGCTCGAGAGGGCGGGACGCCACGGCTCTCCAGTCAGGTCATGGCGCAGTGATGTCCATGCGCCGTGATCCGCTTCTGTGAGGCCGGCGGGCTATCGAGAGGCCACATGCATAGAGAACCATGGGGTGTAGGCGATCGCCCACATCACCTGTTCCCACTCAAGGAGGTAGGATGAAACGCACGTCTCACGTTTGCTGGTCGGCTGCGATCCTCGCCGCTGTCCTGGCCGTCACGTTGCTCAGCACGGCTGTCTGGGCTGCATCCCAGACGCGCGCGCCAGCAGCGATGTACTCGAGCTCTGGCTGGCTCGATCCGGCGGCGGTGCTTGTGGACGATGGTATTCCGGCGCGGTACTACCCGCTCGGAGGCCCCGTGACAACGGATCTCGTGGTTGGCGGCTTCGGCTTCACCATCCCCGGCGACGCCACCATCGATCGCATCGACGTCGAGGTTCACGTCTGGGCTCATGCTCCGGGAGCAACCCTGTGGGTCCAGATCATGCCGTGTCCGGTGTGCCACGATTGTGTAGAGCACGACGTCGGGGAACTGGATGTCGGCTGGGAGTACGACGAGCCACCGCTCTCCCGCAGCGTCGGCGGGACGTTCGCGTACTGGTCCTGTGGCATGGTCCCAGGGAACATCAACGACCCGGCCTTCAGCGTGAGGGTGTGGGGCGAGACCGGCTCCCATTGGATCTTCGTGGACTACATCGAGGTCACGGTCCAGTACACCGAGGCAGGAGCCGACACGACACCGCCGGTGCTGAGTGTCCCCCCGGACGCCACCGTCGAGTGCGACGAGTCCACCGATCCGAGCAACACCGGCACCGCAACGGCCACGGACGATACCGATCCGTCTCCCGTGGTCACCTACGCCGACGGTCCAATGTCATACGTGCCGGGAAGCCCCACGCATTGGTTCTTCCGCACGTGGACCGCCACGGATGCCTCAGGCAACGCGGCGAGCGGAGATCAGCGCATCGATATCCGCGTGCCGACCTCAAGCATCGTCGGTCAGAACGAGGACTGGTTCTCCTCTCTTCCGGACACGTTCGAGCTCTATTTCACCTGCGACAAGTGCGGCGTCGAGGGCTCCCTTCTGATCGATGGCGCAGGGGGAGCCGGCGACGGTCCGACCGCCCCCGTGGTGTGTGACGGCTCCACGCTGAACACGCTGACGGTCGACCTCGACTCCGGGCTGGGCGATGGCCTGTACGATGTGCGGATCAACCTTGTGGTCCTGCCCTACGGATGGATGGGTTCGTCGTATACCGCCGACATGTTCGGCATCGACACCACGCCCCCATCGATCCCCGACGGCCTCGCCCCCGCGGATGGCACGTCGACCACGGATCTCTCACCGACGCTCTCCTGGAACCCGTCAACGGATGCCGTCAGTGGCCTGCGGACGTCCGGCACCTACCGCGTCGTGATCGACGGCCCGGTAACCAGGAGCTACTACACCACGAACACATCCTACACGCCGAACCTCGGGGTCACGGGAACCTACACGTGGAAGGTCCTCGCGCGCGACAACGCGGGAAACAACAGCGACTGGAGTGAGATCCACACCCTTCACCTCGTCACGGACACCACGCCGCCGTCCCTGACCGTGCCGCCTGACGCGACCATCGACTGCGACGAGTCCACCGACGCGAGCAGCACCGGAGAGGCAACGGCCACGGACGATCTCGATCCGTCTCCCACGGTCACCCATGTCGATGGCCCCCTGATGAGCCAGCCCGGCATAGCCTCGACGGTGTGGTTCTTCCGCACGTGGACGGCGACCGATGCGACGGGCAACTCGTCGAGCGATGATCAGCGGATCGACATTCGCGTGCCTTCCGTGACGCTGGTCGATGTGACCCCCGATTGGGTCAACTCCCCGTCCGATACGGTGGAGGTCACCTTCACCTGTGAGAAGTGTGGCACGCAGGGGCTCATCAGCGTGGAAGGCAATGGCATCTTCGAGGATGGGCCATCTGCTGCGGTGGTGTGCGACGGGATCACAGAGAACACGCTGACGATCGGCGCGGGTGCAGGCTGGCCCGATGGCCAGTACTCCGTGCGCATCAGCGTGCTGACGGCATACGGGAACATGGCGGCTCCGTTCTTCCACGACGCATTCCGCGTCGATGCCACCCCGCCCACGATCCCCGACGGATTGTCCCCGCCAGACAACGCGTGGACGTCGGACACATCGCCCACGTTCTCATGGAACGCGGCGAGCGATGCCGGGAGTGGGCTGCGGGACACGAGCACGTACCGGATTCAAATCGATGGTCCGGCCACTCGGAACTACTACACCGCGAGCACGAGCTACACGCCTGGCCTCGGCACAGAAGGCACCTACACGTGGAAGGTGTACTCGCGCGACAACGCTGGGAACAACAGCGATTGGACCGCTACCTACACCTTGGGGATCGATGCCACGGCGCCTGTCATCAGCGGCTGTCCGAGCGATGTCACCGTGATCGCGGATCCGGGAGCCACGACGGCAACGGCCTCGTGGGCCGAGCCAACAGCGGTCGACGCGCTCTCGGGGCTCGGCATGGCCGGCACGACACACGCTCCGGGAGACAGCTTCCCGGCCGGAACGACCACCGTGACCTATGAGTTCACCGACAACGCGGGGAACACGGCGGTCTGCTCATTCGATGTGGTCGTCCTCGGCGTCTCAAGGGTCGTCACGCCGGCCGGGACAGCGGGATTCCTCGACCGGGGTTGGCCCGAGGGAGAAGAACCGCCACTGCTCGGTGAACTCGAGCTGGCGGCCAGCTACACGGTCGGCGAGGCGATCACGGGATGCTTCACGTACACCGACGCTGTTGGAGCGCCTGTGGGCGATCCCGTGATCCTGACGTACTACCTCGTGACGGAGATCGGTGAGGACTTCGATGTGCGGATCCCGCTCGATGCGTGGTTCGTCTACCAGGATCGCGAGACGGGGATATCGTGCTTCGTCGTGGACACAGAGGAGCTCGCGCCCGGGTACTACGATATTCGGCTGGGGTTCTCCGACGACACCGTCATCTGGCTGCGCGTGGAACTCGTCGCATCGCCGCCAGCGTAGCAGGCGATTCCAACGAGAACCTTCACAGGGGGCGGCCCAGCGCTGCCCCCTGTCTCTGGGGCGGAGATCTGACTCTCCTCTCGGCCCCGCGGTTTGAGTCATGGAACAGTGAGCCAAGCGTCGAGGACCAGGCTTCGCGTGGAGAGGATCTGGAGATGGCGGATGCAGGGGATCCTGGTTTCGGTGAACTGAGGGAGGGCCTGCTATCGTTCCACCAAGCGTTCATCAAGGCCCACGTGGAGAACCGCCCGGAGTTCTTCATCGAGAACAAGGCCGAGGGCTACGTCAACATCTCACGGGGGGAGCTGCTGCGGCCTACAGACACGGAGACCCTCGAAGCGATGACCGACTACCTGGGGAACACCACGTTCACCGAGTACCGCATCCTCGACGAGCCGAAACTGGGCTTCTCGCGGGATGGCTCCGTCGCATGGTCCATTTTCCAACTGAAGGTCGCCGGGACACGGCGTCTCCCCGATGGATCCGAGCGGACGTTCGACGACACCTGGGGCTGCCTGTTCCTCTTCGAGCGCCGAGGCGATCAGTGGGTCCGCCTCGCCGAGGCATCCAACCTCAAGCCAGAGTAGTCCGCCGGGGTCAGGTCTTGCGATCGAA
>Ga0272441_10006238_pt1 | contig 20118 bp, 20 predicted proteins | sample SSMProp6N_FD_193582 | JGI IMG/M metagenome (GOLD analysis project Ga0272441, IMG submission 193582) | Marine sediment archaeal communities from Little Sippewissett salt marsh, Falmouth, MA, United States - SSM-Prop-6N | ecosystem: Environmental > Aquatic > Marine > Wetlands > Sediment ...
GCACCAACTGCTTGGTCTGCTGGTGGAGCGTTAAGATCAAGCACTCCCTCGGAGCCAGTCAAGGATGCGTTTATTGCGTTTGCTCTTGATGTAAGATTTTGGTAAAGCGGGTCTTCTTCTGGATTGCCGCCGAGAGTGATGACACGGTAATACTGATCTGTGATCTGGTCGTAAAGTTTGTTGACAGCGTTCCATTGGTTCTGCGATTCCTGTGATCCGATATAGGCTTCGTTTCTTTCGATGTTTGACCTAAGCTCAGCGCGCTGTAGCTTCATCTGCTCGTCAAACTCTTTAGCTCTCACCTTCATCAGCTCTTCATGCTGTTGCTGGTCAAGAGCAAGCTTGTCTGCTTCAAACGTAAATTTGGCAGCCTGCTGAACCTGTTCCAGCTTGCGATCCTGCTCGGCCTCGGCAGACCTCCATACCTGATCCATGCGCATTTTTGCCAGCGCGTCCTGGGCCATGTCTCTCTTGCTCAGCATTTCAAGAGCAACGTCCGGTGCCTCTGGAGCAATGGCACCAGCAAAATCATACAGGGCATTGCGCTCAGGCTCTGGCATCTTCTTCAGAAACTCTTCGTTCTTTGTCTGCTTCAGCTTGTCTGCCTGACCAGCGAAGTCTACAACCGGCATTCCGGTTTCGTCGAACGTTGTCTGTTCTGCGCCTGGGGCACCAGCAAGAATGGAGTCTTCAACTCCCATTCTTGTAGCTTCTGTCTTGACCTGATTCCACATGTCCTTGCGGATCTTCAGGTCTTCCTCTGCCTTAAGGTCAGACATTCTCACAATCTTCTTGCCAAGCTCACGCCTGCGCTTGTTCTCTTGGAGGGATTCGATTGCCCTCATTCCAACAGCGGCACCAGCCGCGTACCTCGGCCCATATGTGGAGGCGACGACTGCTCCAGCGGGGGCGATGAAGTTTGTAAAAACGTCGCCAAAGTTCATCTTATTTCCGCCACCGGCACCCTGTCCTGCGCCACCCGCACCCTGTCCTGCTCCACCGGGTTGTCCCTGTGCTCCAGCCATCGCTACCTCCGATTATCCATATGCTCCAGAGTATGGGTTATTGCTCTGAAGTTGACTCATCTGCATATACTGTTGCATGTCCATTTGACCGCTTGGGTTGTATGTGTCTGTCCACTGCATATTGGGGGCTGGCGGTGGAGGACCCTGTTGAAGCGCACCGGAATCATTGATTGACCCGGCAACGTCCATGACAGTATTGAACTTTTCTTCTGTAGTATCGCCAAACATTTTGTCGATGCCCTGTCGGAACTTCCCAGGCTGTTTGACGTAGTCTGGGATCATGGCGTTGCCCGTCATAGTTCCAGAACCGGCCTGTGCCGTCATGTCTGTGCCGGGTGACAGGAAGCTCTGCATGTCTGCGCCACCGGCCAAGGCAGAGCCTGTTGCCGCGCCTGTCGGCATGAACATGTTTGACGCCTGCATGCCAGCATCCATGAGGGGGCTTGCGTTTGCGGCCTGTGCAGCAACGTCGTCCACCATGTTAAACGCCTGACCAGCAGAAGACGCCGCTCCTGCACCAGCGCTGAGCGCATTGACGGCACCAACACCACCGGCTACCGCGCCGCCGACATCGCCAATTGTTTTAAGTGCTTCGCTTCCGGTTGCGTCACCGGCATAGCTTGTCCCAAGGGCAACCGCTGCTGGAACGTTTCCTGTAGCGATGGACCCGGCCATCGCTGCCATCTTCAGATAGTCGGAAAGGTTCATCTTCCCATCGCCGCCAGTGGCGGCTTGTCCGAGACCTCTTGCAATTGACCCAAAGAAGCTCATTACTTACCTCCGCCAGCTCCTACGCTGTTATACATTGGAGGGTTGTTGATTGTGCTCGGTGCCCAACCACCTGGACTTGGTCCCATCATCATGTTGTTGTCAAACTGTGCCCCAAGATTGTAGCGCTGTTCGGGGGTGAGGCTCGCAGCCCAGTTTGGAGCCACGCCTGTATCCTGTGGTGCCCCTGGTCCGATTGGCTGGATGGCATCCATCGCTCCCCATTTTCCTGGGTTCACTGGACCCGACTGTATTGGCCGGAAGTTTTTGTTAAAGTTGCTCCAGCCGCCCATGTTTAGCGCTTTTTCATTACGCGGGTACATTGGCCTTGGAGCAACGGTGTTGCCCCAACCGGCGTTGCCAAAGCTAAACCCAGGTGCCTTAGGCAGAGACAACTGGTTGTCTCGGAGCGGCAGGCTATCAGATGCCACCGACTGCCTCTGCCCTGGATCGATAGCCATTGACCTACCAGCTACGCCAGAATACTGTGTGTTCTGTGATGGAACTGCTCGTCCCTGCGAGCCGCCGCGATATGTTGAACCGCCGCCGTCGCTTCCCATTTGGTTGTTTCTCATGTATGCCATGTCTGCCCCCTATTTCCCACCACTTGTTCTGCTGACCTGAGTTGCCAGATTCCCGGACTGACCGAACGGTGCGTACAGTGCCTGCTGTGACAAGCCCTGCTGTCTCAGGAAGTCCTGGTATGCAGCCGTATTGCCCTGCTGTTCAATATCACGCATTGCTGTCCCAACCTGCATGCCTGTGTCGATGGCACCCTTCTGTTGGTTCCATCTCTGCTGCGCCTGTGCTGACGCTTGGTTGGCTAGGTTGGCCCCGCCCTGAATGTTCTGCTGTTCGAACTGAGCGGCGTTCATCATCCTGTCAAGACCGGCACCCTGCCTGTCTGTGATGTATTGTCCAAGCCTCATTCTCTGGTCAGCGCTCTGCTGGGCAGTGGTTCTCATGGCGTTAAGTCTGTCCTGATCACGCTGTACAGCGTCACGCACAAGCGGAACCGCGCTCTGTGTCCATGCGTTAGCCAACTGCTGGCCGTGGGATGCGGAGTCAGCCATACCCATTGCAGCCATCTTGTTTGCTAGCATTGGTGCGGTTGTCATTTCGAACGCCTTCTGCTGTGCCTGTAGTGCTGCATCGTTGGCAATTGAGTCGGCGTCAGAGTCAACTCTCCGCGCAGCCAATTGCTGCGCATAGTCGATGTTTGATGCCGCCTTACCGGCCTGTGGTGCGTCGGCGCGTCTCATCTCATCAGCTCTGTCCCAGATGGATCTGCCCCTGGCAAAGTTCTGGTTGTTCTTATCCCACAGACTGTTGGTGTAGTCACGCGCCCGTGCCTGCCCAGGTGCCTCGTCCCATAGCTGGGGGACAAGCCTTGAAGCTCCTGTCTGTAGCGGGTCAGCACCCGCAACCTGCATTGGGTTGTCTCGCATGAAGTCCGTTATAGGGCTTGCATTCTGCGCGTTCAGTACGTTCTGCCCTGACTGCAAATATAGCTGTCGCAATTCCTGTGGCAGTTGGTTCGAAGTTGAAGTAGTTTGTCCTCCACCACCCATGATTGACTCCTTATCTGTCTGTCATTCTTTTTTCCAGGAGGGACAGAGAACTGTTCATGATAACCTTCTCATCCCTTTCAAACCCAAGACCCCTACGGAAGAGTCTTGCGACTGATTCGTTTCTTGCCCACAGTCTAACCCTGTCCGTCCCGTGAAGCTCTCCCCACTTCTTGATGGTGGAGAAGAACTCCGTGTAGAGATCACTCGGAATGGTACACCCCCTGTTTTTCCAGTGCTGGAAAATGTTGATATACTTGTTCCCGTAGTAGTTCTCCATTGTTACGACCGCATGTGCAATGATCTCACCATTGTCAACAATGACAAACGGAATCATGTACGGTGAGTCTGAGAAATAACTATTCATGAATTCATCGAACAACATGTTGATGTCCGACTCAGATTCATACCTCTCACAAAACTCTTCCATTCTCCTCCATGTTCGAAGAGCAAGTCCGGGCACGGCACTTGTGTAGTGAACGGCTAGTAGTTCCATGCTGCTCCCTAAATCGCCCAGTTGATAGGCTGATCGCCGCCGAGTTCGCCTCTCAACCATAGTTCAATGGTTGGCGATGTTAGTGATGTTGTAACCCGGAACGAACAGTTTAGCTGAGTTGTAATGGATGAGAATACCGCAATTGCAAGCGTTCCTGTCGAAACAAGATTCTCCTCCTCTGTGTAGCTGACGATAGAAGATGCTGTACCGCCAGATGCGTTCTGTCCAAGAATTGTGAAATATCCCATCGAAGCCTGCGTGTTGCCGGAAGCATCTGTTACGCGGACATGCCAGTGGAACTTGCCGCCAGCGGTTTTGTCTGACGGGCATGTGATGGTGAAGACGCCCTTCCCAACTCCGCTTGCCAGCGTGTTGTCGTAGCGGCTGGACCTTGTGTCCATCTGTACATCACCAGTGCCGTCAATGTCGTTGGCACCAACGTCAATTGTTCCGTCTGAGTCGATGATCGTTGATAGGCTTGAACTTCCAATGTTCAGTTCGTTGGAGCCGTTTACGTCAGCGACGTTGCGCAGCGTGCCACCGCTGTCTTTGATTGAAAGACCGTAGGTATTGGGTAGCTGTACCTCCCCGCCAATGTCAACGGCATTACCGGCTGGGGTGAGAGTCATTGTGCCGCCGGATATGATATTAGTTCCAACAGATCCAGATCCAACCGTAACAATGTCGGAAGAGTTCAGCCCAATCAGATAGGCGTACCCGGCAACCTTCCCATAACCAAGAAGGTACTTGGCGTTGGGCATGATAAGGTCAGAGCCAACCTCAACCTGATCTGCCGCGTTCCCCTTTACAAGGCTGATGGTTCCTGTGCCAGCAAAGTCCGCGCTGTAGACAGCGGCAGTGTTATTGTCAAATCCAATTCCCTTGTTCTGCCACCCATCAATTGTTGATATCACATCGTCAAGATCTATTGCACCAGACAGAAGCTGGGTTGGCGCAACTGACAGCCTGATAGAAGAATCCGGGTGCTGGTTTTCAAGGTCCCGATTTGTCAGGTTTGGGTGGCTGTCTGGCGAGGCACCAACGGACACCGTGTCGTTTGAGATCCAGCTAACATAATCGTCGCCGTCCTCTGTTGTTGTTATGGCTGCATGCCATGTGTTTGAATATCCCGAGTTGGTCTTGTAGATTATGCTTGCGAGTGGAACGATCTCTTCAACCGGAAGATCTCCATAAAGAATTTGTGAAAGTTCCTCCAGGGCACCATCTCTTGCGTTTGATCTTGTTGTGTATTCATTCTCTCCCATGATGGAAATGATTGGCTGATCAATATCGTTGGTCGCAAAGATGTGAGCAAGCACAAAGTCGTTGTTGCTTCCAACCTCTGTCAGTTGCCATGCCCCGCCTGTGTACTCATTGAAGTACAGCCTGTCAGTAGCCAGAACAACGGGAGCGTTTGTAGTCGTGGCTCTTTTCCACAGTGGAGTTGCGCCAGTCTTGTACAGCACAGGGATTTGTGCTGGCGACGACTGTGTATCTATGTTATGAACAAGATCTTCATCTCTGACCGCGCCAGATGACACCGACATTGTGGCCTTGTCGTCGGAGTTCCCGTTTGGGCTTGCCGATGCCGTAATGTCGCCAAGCGTTAGTCCGCTGACAATCTGTGTCCCGTGGTGAATGTGAATCCAGGCATGCGTTGCCCAGTCCATGACAACGCCATGACGCTCGTCACCAATATAGATTGCCTCATGGTCGGAAATGGTGTCTCTCTGGTACACTGCGGCAACATAGGCATACGTGCTCAGGAGATCAGTTGTCCATGTTAGCGTCTCTCCGAGGGTGCCGTCTTGCTTAACGTAGATGTGGTGCATCCCCTCGTCTGCGGAAAGTGTGATGGACAAGTCACCAGTGATTGTAACCCTTTTCCCGGCGACATAAACGTCAGCCGAGGTTGCTGGCGCAACAAGTGACAGCGTGAAATCTCTGTTCGGGCCAGAGTATGCGTACTCGGTGTCCTCTCTTGCGTCTGTTGTGAACCCGTTTGGTTCACCTGTTACCTGCCCAATGTTGTCAATGCTTTCAAGCGCAGTCTGTATGTCATCGTCCGTAGACTGTAGCCAGCTTGCAAAGTTTGTGGTTGTAACAATCACATCAGCGGCGGCTCCGCTGTCACCAACCCTCACCCATGACCCGTTGTCGTAGTAGAGAATTCCTGTTACCACATCGTAGTAGAAGTTGCCAAGCCCGCTTGCTGTTTGGGCTGATTCTCCAGACGGGACAGATGTTGTGAAGTAATCAATTCTAGTCGCAAGCTCAACCAGCGCATTGGTGACAGCCTCGGTCAGCCTGGAAGACCAAGCGACGGTATCCTCTGGTGTAGCCGGTGGCGGTGGGAACCAGGGAACTACAAGGAACTTAGTCCCATAGAATCTGTCGTCTGTAGACATTACAATCCACGCTCCGTAACTGATGCTTCAGATCCGGCCCATTCAACTCCCTGTCTATAATTGCCTGACATTCTCAGTGAGAACAGCCTTCCTGTGGTTCTGTGGCCCGTTAGAAGAGGCTTGCCGTTTCTGTATACCTGTAGCGTCTGTACGCCGCTGGACTCTCTCTCATGGCCCGATAGCGACACCAGAAGCTCTACGCCGATCTCTTCGCCGGTTGCAGCCAGGAAGAGGTGATCAATCTCATGAACTGTTTTGTATGACGTGATGCTGCCCATGTCATACATTCCCGTTTCAAAGCTGTGGTAGATCGGCCCATCAAGATCCTTGTGACCTGAGAAGAATGTCACCCTGCCGAGCGGGTCAAGGAATACAAGCTCTTTTCTTGTGCTCCCGTATGAGTCAATAACTCCACGCAGGTCATCAATAGGCACATCGCCAAGCTGGTCGATTGTCTTCGACAGGTCAATGATAATGTCTCCACCGGCACAGAGGCCAGCGGGGAACACCTGAGGCCACAGCGTCGCCTGCTGTGTTGTCATGTCAAGAATAACAGCTTCCTTTGGTGACGTGTCGTTATACGGCACATACACAATGAAGAGCCTCTTGTTCTCATCATCGTAGACGAGATATGACTGGTCGATCTTTTCAAAATCAATTCTCTTCTTTAGATATGCCTGAACGTGTGATCCAACGCTCCTTGGTCTGACGCCATCAAACAGAACAACGTCGGCAGACTTTGTTAGATATGCGTGCAGGCCGTCGTTGATCGCAACAACAGACCCTGCGGAGCATGGACCCTCAACGTTGGCAGCGCGAAGCTCAAACCTGAACGGCGGTTCAAGAACCTGCCCAATGGCAACGTAGATCGAATCCGTTTTGTAGATCGCTGCCTGCATGTTACCCATTTCCAGGCCGGTAACAATGAATCCCGGAGTGTCTACAAGTCTAAACTTTGTTGTTGCCCTGTCCCACTCATCAATAGAAAATGTATCCGTGTACAGCCCTGTGTTGCCGTCGTCGTCCTCGCCATCAAGGACACCAAGATAGATAACTCTCCTGAAAATTGTTACAAGAGATTTACATATCATGTTTGTCGGGCCAACACCGCCGCCGTGCATTGTCAGCGTATTAACGGTTCCAGTTCCGTTCCAGTAGATGCCCTCCGATTCGTCGTTAACTCCGATCATGTACCTGTCTTGGCTTGCGCCACCGACTGTACCAGCAAATGTTTTGAATACGGGCTGAACATTGTCTGATGTGATTGTGGTCGGCCAGTCCCCGATTGAGTCCCATGAATAGTCCGACTGGATTGCATAAAGGCTGGACTTTGTTGAAGCAACACCCTGAGTTGAATCTTCGTCAACCTGGAATGTAAACACCGCGTTTGGTCTTTCGCCAAGAACGAACCCGCTCTGAATGTCTGCCTCACTGATTGCAAACTCATCACCGGATGCCGCTGGATAGAAAGTTATCAGCAGGGCAAGATAGTTTGCTTCTGTCTGAATGTTGTTGAACGTTGCCTCTAGGTAATCATCAGGATCATCCCATTCAAGATCTTCCTGAAATACTTCTTCTCCAATATAGAACAGCTCGCCGCTTGATTCATAGTCCGATCTCGTCCAATCATTGACTCCATCGTCATCGTAATAGTCAAACCCAAGAATTCTCAGTCCAACCTTTGAGTTTGCGTTGGTCCCGGCGACCTTAACTCTTCCGGTCATCTCTGCCGCGCCTGTGGCAACCATTGGGCTTACAATCTGCAATACGCCGTCAGCTTGCACCCCAGTTGTGTAAACTGTTACATCTGTCTCCGTTGCTGAGTAGTATACAAGCTCTTCACCTGCTGCGGCAGAGCCGTTTGTTTTGATCACAAACCCGGTTGCCCCAGGTACCCCGTCCACAACGGTCAGAAATCCGTCAGATCCATTGATTGGTATTTGGACACCTTCTGTTGGGAACCCAGGAACACCCCAGGTTTCAAGTTGTTTAGATGGGTCAGCCGTCGGGTTTAGGAATATTACTGCTCCGTCATTCCCGTAATTAATTGTAATATAAGATGTGCCGTCCGACAAGTAATAGTCAATTGTGTCTCCGGGAGACCCGCCAATCCAATAGGAATTAAGCACTGGCGTGTCAGCGTCCCATTCTAGCTGTAGATAGCCTTGACCGGCAATAGATGTCTCTCCGTAGACGGTCATGGTTAGATCAGTCGTCGGAACATCATCAAACGTTACCTTGAAATATCCATCTCCGCCATGGTTGAGGAAATCTGGATCTCCGGCCTGCCATGTCTCCCATGTTGCCGAGTTGGTTAGTGATGTTGCGTCGTCGGAATTAAGGCCCCACCCAACCCACTTTGCTGCATAGTAATCAGGCCCCTGCGGGAAGTCTGTGTTATATAGGCCAAAGTGCAGATTGGCAAACGAAAAATCGTCTGATTCATTGATGTAGCTCAGCGCATCGCTGTACCCGGCTGTATAGTCGTCAACGATGTAGTCAAGGCCATCTCTGACCCTGAATCTACCGTCGTCTCCGATCCAATTCTTTGACGAGACAAGTCCATCGGCACCGATTGCACGTGGACTTTTGTCCGCAATCACCCCAGCAAGTGGGAGCGGGATTGGCACCTTTGGTGCGCTGCTAGCCATTATTCAGTGTCCGTGCTAAGCATTACAATGTTGCATGTCCAGTATGATGCTCTGAGAGATACATCACCACCAATGGCCTGCGCATGCAGTGTTACATTTTCATTGGCGTCAATCGACTGTACCCACGTAATGGGGATGGAAGTCCAACACTGATCATTTACAAGGTAGCCAATACCGTCGGCCGGGCCGCCGAGGCTGGACAGGTCACCAAGACCGGTGACATAAACGCCCTCAGGTCTAGCGTAGTTCTGAACAACGACTGATCCTCCAACCTTTACTTTAAAGGCTACCCTGTATTGTGTTGATTCTGCCCCAGCTTGACTGTTTGCTGTTCTTATCTGCATAAGAGCCTGTATCAAATATGTTCCGTCTGTTGGAATATCAATTGAATACCCACTAGACAAAGACATCCCACCGCGAAGATTTGCAGACGAAGCAAGAACAAGTGAGGACTCTGTTGATGTCGTATATTGATGAGCGGTTTCGTTACTACCGGAAAACTTTCCGTGCGCGAACAGAGACGGCGCTGTCATCACCCACTGCCCTGTTGACGCATTCCAGATCGGAGAAACACCGGAAACGCTCGGGTATGCGTATGTCCAGTTCCCATTTGCATCTGCCGCGTATGGGATTGATCCAAGAACACCAGGGGCTGGAGAGGTTATTACGCCAACACCATTGTTAACACTTGCGGCAAGACCACCGCCATAGTCTGGGCTTACCGTGAGGTTCGTTAGACCACCTCCGTCGCCACCGAGACCGGACAGGTCGCCAAGTCCAGAGTGCCAGATTGTGCCAGAGGTAATAGCCATCCATTCAGTATAGGTTGGCTCAGTGTCCATGTCCCCCGCTGTTGCGCCGTCGGCATATTCAATGACGATGGCGTCTCCAGTGACGCCCCCTCCAGACCAGTCAGCTTCGGCTCTGATTCTTACCTGGAAGTCTCCGGTTGAGTTGTGAATTCTATAGCCGTTCTTCGCGTCCGGTCCCACCACTCTGAGTTCGTCAAAGTATTTGTTTGACCCAACAGTAGCAACGGATGCAAGCGCAGCCTTGATGACAACGTCTGTTGATAGTCCGGGTGATGACGCAAGGAATTGAAGAATGCCAGTTGCGAGAGCCATTACGCTCTCGTCAATCTGGTTCGCTCTTGTCTGACCAGTAATTAGGCTACCACTGATTTCTGGCATTATTCCTCCAGGTATCCAGGCTCAGTGCTCTGAGCCTCCTTGCCAGAACTCTTGGATCTAGCATGTTCAATTAGAAACTGTCTTCTAAGTTTTTCGTATTTGGAATTGAAGATTGGATACCTTTTATCTTCAATGAGGTATAGACACACCTCTCCCAGGGTGCCATATCTGATGACATCCCAGGCGTATTCTAGGTATTTGTTTGTCGAAGTGTCGCCAGTTAGATCGGCGGGGTATCCGTAAAATTTAAACGTTAGTGTTAGTTCTTCATCTGGGATTGGCCCAAGAATCATCTTGTGACCCCAGATTGTATAGCTTGCTAGATCGCCAGTTGCTGTGACATTCTGGTACTTCTTCTCAAACGCATCCGGTGGCATATACTCCACCCTGTGAATGTTGCTGGAAGAGTCCGTGTACCACAGCGAGAACGGTCTGCTGAATTTATTTGTGAGACCAGTTTGTAGGTCCACACTGTCTGAGCCAGCCTTGACAGTAATGTTCTCCGTGAATTCGTTAAACATGGAGTCATGTCTTGCCAGCTCAGAGATGATGCTGTTGATAATTTCTTTCGCAGGATCATCTTCAAGTCTTTGACCAGTGTGGTCTACCCATCCCCTCACACTTGAAATTAGAGTGCTGAGGTTTTTGTCCATTTAACTAAACTCCAAGTTTTAGTCTAATGGCCCTTCTGAGTCTAGTTGTTGAACCCGCTTTATCTGGTGTATCGTCTTCAATTCCAAGTTCTGCTGCGAGTTCCTGGATATCGGCAACGCGCATTCTAGTGATTTCGGTTGCCGTCAAAGATGAAATCCAATTACCTTCTTTTAGGTCGGCAGACTCTTCTTCCCTCTGTTCTTCTGGCTGCTCCTCAACATCGTCAACGTTGTCATCAACAATATCAAGAATATCTTCTTCAAAGAATGGATCAGCCTTCTGGGCCATAACCTCAGTCACAGCGGCTTCCATCTCCTTGTTCTTCGGCGCGATCAAAGAAACGCCTTCAGGGGCGGGGATCTCAAAGATCCTCGCACCCCAAAGGTCGTTTTGTTCGATCAAACGCTGAAGAGAAGACAAGTCAGTTTCAAAGAACCCATTCGAAAATTTGATTCTGCTCCCAATTCTAAGATTGGGTACCATCTGACAAGAATATCTCTTCAGAGCCATGATTCTCCCTAGTTGGTTCCCATGTAGAAGCAACGCACAACATCTCCATCGTTGAGGTCGTCGGCTGACACACACGCGACAAGCGCTCCGGCGTCACCGTCTGCCTCATAAGCAAGGAGCTTAGATGTTGCAACATTGAAGAAGAGAACCGTTCCGCCCGCTGATGTTGCCTGAGGCGAAAGAATGTGAATAGATTCAAGATCCAGATCGGAAGCGGCGATTGCCCACCCGCCGTCCGGGTATGAGTCGTCAAGCGTAATGTCAACGACACCAAACACTTCGTTTTGGCAACCAATCGGAGTCTTTTCGACTACATTAGTGAATGAAAGTGCCATAGCTTATGCTCCTTCGTAGTAGCAGTAGATTACAGCTCCGTCAAGGATGTCCACATCGGTGCTTGGAGATCCGGTGTCTGCATCATAGATTGTCCAGTATTGATTGGCGTATGACCAATCAAGTTCATATCTGTCGTCGTCTGTGCCCACTACACCAGAGATGGGGGTGAGCTGATACAGCGTGCTGCAATTGGGGTTTACGTCCTCAGCATCAATGCTGTAGGTGCTTGCCGGGTCGGCAGAAGCGTCATCGGCCATTGTGATATTTACATAGCCACAGTGAACACCTGGACGACTCTTGTCTACCCATGATTTTACGATCGAATATGTGTGAGCCATTGTGTCTCCTTTAAAGAATTAAGGGGGAGGGATTACCTCCCCCCAATTATGCTATGCCTGGAAGGCAGCAGCGTTCTTGAAGAGACCGTGAGTTGAGGCGTGTCTGATTTCAAGACCAGCTTCAGTCAAGAACTCATGAACAATGGCGTCCTGACCGTTGCCCTGACGATCTTTCAGGTACTTGGTGTCGCGGCCCTTAAGCGGACGATAGACCATGTTGGACGTATCGATCACAAGACCCCAGTCGTTGAATCCTGAGTTCTGGCTTAGGAGCGGGTGACCCTTCAGCATAAGTGATCCGTATGGGGTTTCCCAACGCATCAGCTTCATGCCGAACGCTTCACTGGTAGGAACAAGTCCAATGTGTCCATATGCAGCCGCCATTGAGTTGAGGGTCGTAAGAGCCTTGTTACCACATAGGCAAAGCTTTTCGTCTCTGCTGTTCGGCACAAGGAATACGTCCTCAAGGAAGCTTTCCCATCCAGCCTTGGTTACAACGTTGCTGAAGTCAGTCACGTTGGTTGTACCAAGTCTCTCAACGAATCCACCAGTAGTGCGCTCATACAGACCGCTTCCACCGGCTGCAACAGCAGACTGATTCTTCTTACCGAAGATCCATGCCCACTCCTGCTCAATCGCGTGACGTTCCGCTGCCATGCGCTTCAGTTCGGTCTCAATGTCACCAGTACGCAGGTAGGTTTCCTTCGCTGTACCAGTTAGGTGAAGCGGAGTACGGAAAATCTGCGTGTAGTTGGTGATTACGGTGCTGTCGTGTGTGATTGCCCGTGGGGTATCCGCACCTTCAGCGTTGCGTGTGCCGATGATTAGGATGTAGTCACCGGTCTCAACATTGGCTTTGTCATCTGACGAAGCGTTGCCACCGCGTGTGTTTACATCAATGTACGGCTTGCTACTCTGGCTGGCGTCTTTGCCTGAGCCAGTGATCCACAGGACTTCCTGGGTGCGCTCTACGATTGCAACCTGACCATCACGGAAGTAGTAGTCTGGGTTGCTGTCGCTTGAGGTGTCCAGGTAGATGCGTGTGCAATCATCAAGGTCTGACGAAGAAGCCGAGTCCGTAGTGTCAAAGTCAATCATTGCACGCTGCGGGGGAAGACCCTTTTCAAAGATGTTGAAGACGGGGTCGTTTGTTGTTTCGCTCTTCAGTCTTCCTGAAATAGAAGTTAGAATAGCAGGCGAGTTCGGGTATAGGTAGAGAATCTTGTCACGAAAGTTTTCGGGACGTTCGTCAGAACTCCAAGATCCTGTTCCTCTCATTCCTAGTACAGCCACGGTAATCTCCTCTCAGAGATATGTGACCTACAAATCCATCCACGTCTCCTTGGCTGACATCTCATCTTCAGTTGGTTCTGGAGTGGCCTGTGTCCCAGGTTTTACACCTCCGCCTTCACCTGTTGCAAATCTTCGGTTATCTTCGTTCTTCTTGCCGGAAAGCTTTTTCTTGTGATCAGCCGCAGCCATCTCAACTAGCTTCTCATGGTGAAGTCCGATGTAGATATCCCTCAGAACGCTTGGGTCTGAAAGCAGTGCTTGTACGGGTGGATTGAGTTTTTCAGTCACATAGTTCAAGAATTTATCTTGATTGTCAATGGACTTGAGAGGTTCGAAGATTCCACCTTCGTCTGCGATACCGCCAAGAATTGATCTGAACTGACCCTCTACGGTTTGGTGTGTTTCGCGCACAGCCCTCGTCTGTGTTTCATTGAGGACTGATCCAACAACGGATTCAAGCTGGGCAAGGCGCGTGAACATCTCGTCTCTCAGAGAAACGATGCCAGTAATAGCTTTCGGATACAGGTCCTTTGCATCCTCATCAATCCAGCCGTCTTTGACAAGCTGTTCGACTTCTGACTCATAATGAGCCATCATCTGCTGAGGTGTTAGCTTAGGCTGTTCCTGCTGCTGCTTTTCCTGTTGCGCTCTCTGCTGACGTTCATACTCTTGCTGCTGTCGCTGTTGTTCAATCTGCTCAATCCTGGCAAGCTTGGCTTCATACTCCTTCAGCTTCTGCTGAGTTTCCTCATGCCTCTTCTGGAAGTACGTCTGCTGCTCTGCGCTTGTGAACACCTTCGCTCGTAGTTCGGGGTTCTCTTGTAGATCGGCAAGCGTGTATTTCTTGCCCTTATACTTAAACGTTACCTCTGACTCAGGTTCCTCTTCCTTCTCTCCTTCTTCGTCCGATGGTTGATGTTCTTCCCCTTCCGGCTCAGGCTTTGCCTCTTCGCCCTCAGGCTCTTCGGCAGTGGTGTCGGCTTGGGGGTCTTCGGGTTCCTCGCCCTGTGGCTGTGTGTCGCTCTCCGCGTCACCGTCAGGAGTGATCTCCTCGGCGGGGAGTCCGGCGTCACTCAGAAGATCGTCCATCCCGTCATCAGGCTCAACATAGCCTTCGACTTCTGGAGTCTCTTTGGGGGCTTCTTTTTTCTTCGTCATTAGATCTCCTCAAAAACTGTTGGTTTTTTGCCCTCGGCAACACACGCTTCGATATACCGTTTTCTCTTTGTTTCGAATTCGGCTACGATTCGGCGTGGGGCTGCGAGTTCTTGGAAAATAGATTGCACCTGTCCAATAATCAAAACTGCCTTAGAGGCTGGGTCTTGACCCTGAAACCCTGCAATCTTTCTACCAGCTTCAAGAATAAGTTGTTCCTTTTTATCCTCCCATAGCTTGTCTTCGCCTCTAAGTCTAATCTTCGCACGCTCATACACCGGAGCCATGGCAGCAAGCACTGACTGCATGCTGGCCGTTGACTGGACCGGAGAGTGAGTTTGTTCTTGGTACATAACTCTCCTACATCATTGGGTTGCCCATTTCATCAACAGGCACCATGTTCCCATCCTGCACGCCCTGCTCAACCTGCTGGTCATCCATGACCTGTGGTGGCGGTGGCAGTTCGGTGTAGAACCTGTCAATGTTTCTGGCACCCATGGTTCTGAATCCTTCCTTGAGGATCGCGTTAACATCTGGAACCATACCGTCGTTTGGCTGGATGCCCATCTGCTGCATAAGAGGAACGAACCTCATTACTGATTCAGCGATCTGCATCCATGTGCTAGCCTGTCTAACTGGATCTGGCGGAAGAATGCCATCGTTTGGAACGTAGTCGTAGTTACCCTGAATCAACTCCCTGTTCCCGAAGACGTGCTGGTTGTTAGAGATCGCCGCGTCTTCTCCGGCGATTCTGTACATCTGGTCAAGCGAAGTGTACTGGAGCCTGTTGGCAATAAGTCTCTTCGCCAGCGGATTGATTGCCATCGCGTCGATCATTCTGGCAAGGATCGTAATCCTCTGTGAGGCAGATGCGTTGATAACCTGGATCTCTCCAAGCGTTCTCTTGTCGGGAGTCGGCATGCCCATCTGTGGGTCGTTCGCCGCAGACATGCGCTGGGCAAGCTGGAACAAGTTCGCAACAGCACTAAGGTGCGGAGCGGTTACGTCGCCAACCTGCATCTGGTGAACGAACTGGTCAACTGAGTATCCACCAGACATGATCAGCTCTTCACCAAGCTGTGTGAGCCTCATGTGTCTGGCCGGTCCTGGGTTCTGCACGTCGTACTCTTCGATGAGAGCTGGCGCGTAGATCATGGCATCATTAAGGTGGCGCATTAGGTTCTGGAGGTGTGAGTTGTACATCCAGTCCATGTAGCGCTGTAGGCCATCAAGGCTCTCAATCATTCCTGGGTTGAACGCAGAGTGGAAGTCCGGGTCTGACTCGGCAACAGAGTAGGTGAACTGCTGGTGATCATACGGGCACGGGTGTGCTCTGATGATCACGGCATCGTCGGCCCACGTGAACCACCAGATTTCCGGTGACTCTTTCTCTGACAGTTTCCATTCCTTCGGGATGATCTTGACCTGCATGTGGTCAAGCTGGTGTGTACCCTGGTCGGTTTCGTCGATATCGTTCTCGGAGAACCCGCCAACACCAAGGTCGGTCCCGTCGTCTGTGTCTCTGCTCTTAGATGACGAAATCTTTTGTAGCTTGTCAACATTGAAGTACGGACCACCGTTGTTCTGCGCACGCTCAATGAGGTACATGCGTCCACGGTGGAACCGGTGCCCAACGAACTCACCCTCCTGCGGGCTGGCAATCGGAATTCTTGGGTCTGGGTAATACTCAAAAGGATTCACCGGAGTCCACAGGTTGTGTTCCTTGACAACGCCATAAACGGTGTCATGGAATGTCAGCGGAGGCCCACCCATGATCGGTGATGGAACCTCAGTTGTGATAACCTTGTTCCCGTATTCACTCGTCCATGAGTCATACATGATGCCGCAGCCGAACTTAAGTGAGTCCTGGCACATGGCATACACTGATCTGAACGCGCCCATCTCTTCAAGGTCATACGCTACCATTGACTCAAGAATTCTTGATGGCTCAACGTCCTCTGGACCTCTGCCCCTGAGCTGAATCATTGGCTCTCTTGAACCAAAGATCGACATCAACTGGGTAAGAAGAACTCGGAGAATTGAATAGGACGCGGGCACAACGATGGCCCGGTCGAACGGCATCTCTTTCGTATCGTTGTCCGTTGACCCGTCCGCCCTCTTCGCTTTGCGCGTGAGGTCAATGTACATCCTCATCTTGTTATTGGTAGAACGCCACTGGTCCTTTCGGCTTGAGATGTGAGACTCAGCCGAATCTCTTCTTGCAAGCAGTTTGGCAAGCACCTCTTGGTGAAGAGAACCGGAAGGCTCAAGTCTGGTTTCAATAGGTTCGTCAAGAACTTCTACCATCCAGATCCTCCCTACATTTCCCCAAGTAGCTTGCCGTATGAGATCGGTGCTCTTGGTTTGTTCTTTGATTTAAGTTTTGCCGCTTCCCTGGAGATGGGCCATTCTCTGTGGATGAGGTATCCAAGAGCGTCCGATGCGTGAGTTCGGCGGGCGTATGGGTTGCCCTCTCTGTAGACCTTCAGCACGTCATTGCCGTCCGGTCTCAGAACAACCTGATGAAAGTCAGCAATCAGCTCAACACATTGATCACTGACATAGACGCACTGTATGTTGTCGTACCCCTTCAGCCTGTTGTTCAGTGAGTTGATTCTAGCCCTGCTGGGCGGCGAGGATCTCGGCACCTTGATAACAAACCTGGAGGGATAACCCTGCATATGGATCTGCATCAGCTCATAGTCAGACTTCTCAGTCTGTGATGTTCTCCGAAGACCGTTGGAGTCTCCGTAGACATGAACCTCTGCCGGGTGATCCGGGTATCTGTTGCGGAACTCTGTGATCATGTCCGGGATATTGCCCGGAGATAGGCAGATCTCATCAATGACAAACAGTTTTCCGCTTCTCGTCTGGCAGACTTCAAAGACACACGGGTCAACGTTGAAGTCGCAGGCCAGCAAGAGCGGAGCGTTCTTTCTGTAGATCAGCCCGCTTCTTACATGAATCTTTTCGTTGAATGATGGGTATGCAGCGATTCCGAGCTGGGCAGTGAAATCCATTTCCATTTCACGGTCCCAGTCCTCATCCCTGTCGTATGTCTGTCTGAGAGATGCCATGTCTCCAGGCGTCTTGGCGTTGTCGTGTGAGTAGTGTATCGGCACAACAACGAACCCGGACTTGGAGTCTAGCACCTCCAGCACATCCATGCGCTGATTCAGTTCATCAGCGTGAGATTCCATTATCTGTAGTCTCTTCCACCAATTTCAACTTCGCATTCAGCGCTCTGCTGAACCGGGTCTGTGCCGTCCGTGGCCTGGAGTCTCGCATAGTCCCAGCCGCCGAAGTAAGACGGTGGCACGTTAACGCTGAACCCTGTTTCCGCCAAGCCGGTTGGGACTGTGATCTTCAGCCTGTCTGTATTGCCCTTGCAGTCGTCAAGATATACGCCAACACAATTGTCTTCGTCGCTGTCGTATGATCTCTCAAACCAGATCTCAGTCGTTGAGGCGTCAAGTGCGCCGAACGTTAGGCTTGCAATGTGAAACCCGTTCATGTGAATAAGGTCCGAGTATCCGCTCGCACCAGTACCAATCGTCCACCCCGCATCTCTTGGGTCTACTGTTGACATTTGTCCTCCTGTTGCTTCTCTGGTGCGGCAAGATCTTTCATTGCCTGTTGAGCAAGCTCTCTTCTCTTCCTATCCTCTTTGTCAATCGGTTCGTAGATGTGCTTCATTCCAAACTGCTCAAGCCTGAAAACGTTGTGCATCTCTTCACAAAAGTGGCCTAGGTATTCAGGCTTTGTCGGATTCACCACCAGTTTTCTGCCGACAACCCTTGTCCATTCGGCAGCCTTTGGGTATTCCTTGTCGATCATCAGTTGATCAATGCTGCATCTGGCCTTTGGGACATCGTAGATCTCTGACAGTTTAGCCATAGCGGATGCCCTGAGGTCCTTCAGGACATCCACAATCTTCGCCGCCTCTTTGTCTGTCGTCTCTTCCCTGTCATACACTACAGCCGCAAATCCGAATGCGGCGAGCAGTACAAATGTTGCATCGTCCTCAAACTCTCTTCTCTTGTTCCGAGAAACTAGATAGGAAACGATTACAATAAGACAACCAACGAAGATGATTCCAAGCCAATTCATTATCTGGTGAACCTCTTCAGGGCAAGTAGCCACTGCTCAGGTGTGCCCTCAGGGTTCTGCGTTCTCCAGTTCGTCATCAGTGTTGCGACTTGGTCGGCCTGATCGTCTCCGACTTCTGACCTTGTCACAGCTTCAATCTTTGTTGAAAGCTCGGCCCACAGGTCTTCACTGATGGGGTCTTTAATACCGCGACCCTCGGCCCAGGCCGGGATTCCTTCTCCGTCGTCGTCCACCGCCAGCACCATGAAGCGTGCATCACTGTTGATGTCTAACACAACGGTAGAGTCGCAGTGATTTGTCTCGCCGCGCAGGGGCGGGTACTTCGGAGGGGCAACAAGTAGGTCACCGTCAACTGGACCCTGTAGACCCTCTGTTGTGACAGTGCGGGCCTGTCTAACTCCTGTGAACAGATCGCGGCTAAGGTCACCAGACTTCCTCACAATAGTCGCCTGACCGGCGTCTGCCCAGTCGCCGTAGACGTGTGGGAATTCCTCTCCTGGGAGGATGTCGTACTTGCAGAGTAGGGTTACTTGAACCTTCATGTGCGCTCCTAAATCTTAAACAGGTTGACGTAGATGGGCCATGTTTCAATGGCGTCCATTGTCATGTTTGAATCTTCATACTTACCGCCGGTCCCGGTAAGCAGGGTTGCCGATGAACTGGACCCGACTGATGTGCCGTCGTCAAACAGTTCCGCGTCGGCACCATCAAGAACAATCTGGAGATCGCTCTCGGCGTCTGGTGTGCTGCCGCCGTCAATAAGCTCTGTCTCGGCTGGGAGAATTTCAAGTGTAAATCCCATAGTATCTCCTATAGCTGAGGCTTGTCATAGCCTGGGAAAGCATCAGTGAGAGACCCTAGCCAGTATCCACAGAGATGTATGTCTCTTAGATAGACGTTTGCGTGGTAGTAGGCCGACGCAGATAGCGTATCAATCTGAGACCAGCTTGTAATGCTAGATCCCCAGTTGACGCCTCTGGCTGTCCAGCCAGCTCTCACAAAGCCGGTTTCACTCTCATACAGTGCTGTTGTGAGCGTCTTGTTTGTCTGATTCCACTCAGCTCTTAGTTGGTAGTATCTCTGGTTGTTCGCGTTGTTTCCAGTGTTTGGGTCGTCCTTTGAGATGTAGGTTCCGTTGTAGTATCCGTATGAGAGTAGGTCCTCCTGCCCGTTGACGGTGTTTGGCTCACAATAGAACCCGGTTCTGCTGTCCCCACCGGTCCTTGTGCCGTCCCAAACGCCAACATTGAGCGAAGTCTGATTGTTGGCCTCCCCAACGTACCACCAGCAACACCTGAACCCGGTTGTGAAGTCATATGGAACCGGCAGCGGAAACTCTGCCCAAACTGCCTCTGTGACGCTAGAATTGAGCTTTACGATGTTGATGTTCGGATTGTACGAATATGAGTCGGTTGGGCTGGCTATAACTCTTGCGAGGTTCGCTGTGTAGTAGCCACCGTCGGTGTAGTAAGTAATACCGGCTGGTTCCTGCCCAATGGTATCAGAGTCAAATGTTTTGAGATATGGAACTGTGAGACTGTTTTCGCCAACCACTATTTGAAGTGCCGGGTCCGTTGTCTGCCCGCGAAGAAGGATCTTTGACTCACCAGACGGAG
>Ga0272441_10006239_pt1 | contig 20117 bp, 16 predicted proteins | sample SSMProp6N_FD_193582 | JGI IMG/M metagenome (GOLD analysis project Ga0272441, IMG submission 193582) | Marine sediment archaeal communities from Little Sippewissett salt marsh, Falmouth, MA, United States - SSM-Prop-6N | ecosystem: Environmental > Aquatic > Marine > Wetlands > Sediment ...
TCGAAAGAAACATTCCGTGAAGCTTTTGAGCAGTACACTACCATCATCGCCGTGATGTCCGCAGGCATTGCGGTCCGTTCCGCCGCCCCGCATCTACATGACAAATGGACCGACCCGTGTCTGGTGGTCGTCAGCCCGGACTATCGGTACGCGATCCCCGTCCTTGGCGGTCATCACGGGGGAAATGATGCCGCAAAACGTCTTGAAGAACGGGGGCTGCATCCGGTGATCACCACAGCAACTGAGACGCGTGGGTTGCCGTCGGTGGAGTCCATCGCACAGGAACGGGGGCTTGCAATCATTAACAAGGACTCGACACGGGCGGTCAACGCAGCCATTCTTGACGGTGATGTGGCGGTACACCTGATTGAGCCCCCGGCCATCGCCATCGCACCTCCCGGCGTGTCGGTCCTCCTGAAGAACGGCGAGTATATCGTCGGTGTCGGGTGCAGGAGAGGGGCGGGGAAAGAGGAGATTCTCCACGCACTGAAAACTGCCTTTGCGGACGCCGGTATCTCGCCTGATGAGGTCGCAGCATTCGCAACAGCTGATATAAAAAAGGACGAAGTGGGCCTGTTTCAGGCGGTCCGGGAGCTGGGTGGCACGCTTGTCTGCGTGGATGATGCCCTCATCCGTGCAGAAGACCCCCCGTCCCCGTCCCGTGCCCGTGACAAACTGGGACTGCCGGGGGTTGCAGAACCCGCGGCACTGGCCCTCTCAAAGAGGAAGGAAGTCATCATGAAAAAACAAAAATACGGAGGAGTGACCGTTGCCGTCATCAGATAAGAAAGGAAAACTCTTCATTGTGGGCATCGGCCCCGGAAGTACAGAACAGCTCACCGGACGGGCGAAAGACGCCATTCTGGCATCGGATATCATCATCGGAAATGACTTCTATCTCCGGCTCGTCGAGGAGCTCGCGGAGGGGAAAGAGGTCATCCGGAGCTCCATGGGCAAAGAGGTGGAGCGTGCCAGACACTGTGTGGAGCTCGCCCGGGAGAAGACGGTCTGTATGGTGAGCGGCGGGGACCCGGGGGTCTATGGGATGGCAAGCATCGTCCTTGAAGTGCTTGCGCATGACGACTCCGCGATTGACTATGAGGTGGTTCCGGGGGTGACGGCGGCAACGGCAGCGGCATCCCTCGTGGGTTCCCCCCTCTCCGGGGACTATGTCACCCTCTCGCTCTCAGACCTTCTGACCCCGTGGGAGGTGATCTGCAAACGAATGGATTGTGCCTTCCGGATGGGCGTGCCGGTCGCCGTGTACAACCCGAAGAGCAGGGGGCGGCCAGATAATCTTGCACAGGCGCTTGCCATTGCCCTGAAATACCGGGACGGCAGGGTGCCGGTGGCGGTGGTAAAGAACGCATTCCGCGACGAACAGGAGGTCCGGTTCTTCACGCTGAATGCGCTTTTTGATGACGACAGTTTTGTTGATATGCGTTCCATTGTGATCATCGGCGGCGAGGAGTCACGTATCGACACCGTGGGCGAAAAAGAGTTGATGATCACACCGAGGGGCTATGACCGAAAATACGTATATTGATCCGGGTGCGGACACAAAAGAGGGCTACCAGATCTCTTCGACGAGCAGGGGGCTGGCCCGCATGGTGGTCGGAAACGAAACGCCGGAGGACCGGATCCGTCAGCGGTGTGCCATTGCGGTCGGGGATTTCATCATGGCAGACCTGATGGCGTTTAAAAACAATCCGGTGGAGGCAGGACTTCGTGCCCTTGCGGCAGGAGCACCCGTTATCACAGACATCAGGATGGTCCAGACGGGTGTCCGCAAAAAGGAGCATCACTCTGATGTGCTCTGTGCGCTTGATTTTGGTGCGGAGATCTCTCAGGAGTTGGGGATTACCCGGACATCGGCCGGGTTCCAGGCACTGGAAGAGACCGTTGAAGGTGCGATCATTGTGATCGGCAATGCTCCGTCGGCGCTTCTGACGGTCTGCAGGATGATCGACGACGGTGTCTGCCCTGCGCTCGTCATCGGCACACCGGTCGGTTTTGTCAATGCGAAGGAATCAAAGGAGCTTCTCCGGACAAAGGCAGTGCCATCCGTCTCCAACAGGGGTACCCGGGGAGGGACGCCCCCGGCGGTGGCGTCCTTAAACGAGATCATTACGATGTATATTGAAACGCAGCGATAGCACATGAGTATCCGAGACCCGGTAACCGGCTATGAATATCCCGATGAATGGGTAGAGGCGTGCACGGACGCAGGTGCACGCAGGCAGGTGGCGGCAGGTCTCGCTGTTCTCACCTCGGACGGTACCATCCTGCGAAGGGGGTTTACCACCGGGACGACTGCTGCTGCCGCCTGTAAGGCAGCGGTGCTCTCCCTTGGAGGGCCGGTCTCCTCTGTTTTTATTACTCTTCCCTGCGGACTCCGGTGCGACGTTGATGCAGAGGGGAGAGACGGGTGCGGTTCTGCGAGGAAATATTCGGGTGACTATACGGATGATATCACGGCAGACCTGCTTTTTTGTGCAGAGGCGCGGGAAACCGCATCCGGTATCACCGTCCATGCCGGAGAGGGCATCGGGCGGTTTGTGCGGGAGACGCCTCGATATGCCACCCGCAATCCCGCAATAAGCCCGCCGTCGTGGGCGTCAATCCGGGGTGCAATAGCAGAGGCGGTGGATGAACTCCACCTACCGGGGGTGATGGTTTCCCTCACCATCCCGGAGGGTGCTGCCATCGGGAAACAGACGCTCAACCCGAAGGTTGGGGTCGTTGGCGGGATCTCTGTCTTAGGGTCAACCGGGCTGGTGGAGCCATGGGATGATCATCTCTCGGACGATGTCTTTGAGAGAATCCGTCATACGGATACACCGGTACTGACCACCGGGAGGGTGGGCCTGCGGTATGCACGCATGCTCTTTCCCGAAAACGAGGTGGTGCTGGTGGGCAAGTTTATGGGGAAGGGCATTGAGGCGGCAGGAGGAAATGCCGTTCTCTGCGGTCTTCCGGCACTTATTCTGAAGTTTATCAATCCTGCCATTCTGGATGGCAGCGGGTATGAAACCGTGGAGGAGTTGACGATGTCAGAGCAATGGACAACACTACTGGAACAGAATCTTGCAGACTACAAACGAAGAATGCCGGGCATGCGGGTGGTCATTGTCGACCGTGAGGGGCGTGTGCAGGGGGATTCGCAATGAAGGTCGTCGGTGTCGGATGCGGGCCGGGGATGCTCACCGAGGCGGCGATTGCCGCGATCCGGGATGCTGATGAGATCCATGGGTCTGAGCGTGCCATCGAACGGGCCGCGGCCCACATCCGGGCTGATTGTCCTGTTCATGTAATTGTGGACTACAAGGCGCTCCGTGAGCTGCCGGAGACGGCGGTTGTGCTCTCAACGGGGGACCCGATGCTTGCGGGACTCGGGTATCTGGGAGGGGAAGTCATCTCCGGCATCTCGTCATACCAGTATGCCTGTGCAAAACTGGGCATTCCCATGACGAAGACTGCCATCGTGAACGCTCATGCGAAGGACCATGCACAGGCCACGGCAGATATCCTCTTTGAGATTTCCCAGGGCAGGATTGTGTTCATCATCGCCGACCCGCAATTAGATGTCGCCGCCCTCGCAGGTCAGGTGTACGCGGAGAATCCGGTATGCAGGATTGCGGTCTGTGAACGACTGGGCTATCCGGATGAATCCATTTGTATTGGGGATGTCTGCGACCCCCCGCTTCCTTCTTCGTCGCTGTTTGTTGTGCTCGCAGGCAACCTTTGATGGGGGTATCGGGTGTTTCGTCCGCGGGGATGATGCCCCTTTCATGCAATTAGACAATATTTTTTGGTCTTTTAGCAATTTATGCTGATTTAAAAAACAAGGTTTATTTAATTATGGTAAAAAATTTGTAATTACAATTATATCGTAGTGATAAACCATGATTGAAAAAACGTCAATATTTGCTAAGATTCTTTTGGCATTTCTCGTTGCCGCACTCATCTGTGTGCCGGTAACTGCCCATGAAGAGAGTGCTGCGGATATCGCCGCAGAGCTCTCTCTCCAGTCGGATGAACTCTTCACAGCAGCTGAATCAATCCTGCTCGATACCAAGGCAATTGTAAAGGATGAGTCTGTTGACCAGGACATCCGTGACCTTGCAAAGACCATCCATCTGGTATCCCATGAACTTGAGGACATCGCTGCAGACCTGCAGGAAGACTCCGCAGAACTCCAGACGCTTGCAGCAGACCCTGTTGCAAACAAAGCCGCAATCGAGACACTTCTCGGTGAGATGCAGACAGGTGCAACAGAGTACAATGCGAAACTCGAGGCCCAGCACGAGAATATTCACGACCTGGTCTTCGTAGTCCCGGAGTCCCGTGAGGATAATGCGGATGCCGTCCACGACGCTGCACACGCAGCGGGCGATGTCTGCGATCACCTTATTGAGAACATTGAGGCAATGCAGGGCATCCTCTCCGGAGCACCCGCTGACGCATCAGCGTCCGCTTCACAGAATACCTGTATCTCTGTTGCCGATGTGACCGTTGAAGTAACCGAGATTAGTGAACATTCCAATGAACTCTTTACCTCCGCTGAATCGATCCTGCTCGACACCAAGGCAATCGTAAAGGATGAGTCTGTTGACCAGGACATCCGTGACCTTGCAAAGACCATCCACCTTGTATCCCATGAACTCGAGGACATCGCTGCAGATCTGCAGGAGGACTCCGCAGAACTCCAGACACTCGGAGCAAATCCAGGTGCAAACAAAGACGCAATGAAGGTCATTATTGTCGAGATGCAGACGAGCGTAACAGAGTACACCGGCAAACTCGAGGCCCAGCATGAGAATATTCATGACCTTGTCTTTGTTGCTCCGGAATCCCGCGAGGATAATGCGGATGCCGTCCACGATGCCGCCCACGCAGCAGAGGATATCGCTGATCACCTCTCTGAACACCTCGGGGACCTTGAGTCCGCCCTTGACGCTCCTGCCGCCACTCCTGCTGCAACAGCGTCAGGAAGTGCATCAGGAAGCACTGAGTCGATGCCTGCTCCCGGATTTGGTGTGCTTGCTGCAATCTGTGGAATCTTTGGTGCTGTTGCATACGTCGCACGGAGACAGTAACGAATACGGAGTTGTTAGATGCACATATCTGATGGTGTCCTTCCCCTTCCCGTCGTGGTCGGGGGATGGATCATCACAATTATTCTTCTTGCCGTAACCCTGCGATGGGCAGGGAAAGATGGCGATATCGCAAAGGAGATCCCCAAACTCTCTGTACTGACCAGTGCATTCTTCGTCGCATCACTGATTCACATAGACATTCCGCCGTCAAGTGCCCACCTGATCCTCAACGGGCTTTTGGGGATTTTGTTAGGGCCGCTCTGCTATGTCGCGATGTTCATCGGACTGACACTGCAGGCGCTCCTCTTCCAGCACGGCGGGCTGACTGTCATCGGGGTTAACACTCTCAACATCGGTATCCCCGGACTGATCTGTTATCTGACGTTCCTGGCCGGATATCGGCGCAAGATCTCCCTTCCGGTGATGGGTGGACTCTGCTGCGGGCTTGCGGTCTTCCTCACGGTGGTCTGTCTTGTGACCGTCCTCGTGATCTCAGGAGAACAGTTTGTTTCTGTTGCAGGCGTCCTTGCCGTGGCGCACATTCCGATCATGATCGCTGAAGCGGTAGTCGGTGGTGCGGTGATAGGGTATATCGCACGGGTGAAGCCGGAACTGCTCCCTGTTTCCATGCGAAAAGGGGATGAATAATCTTCAAAATACTGATGAAATCGATACGGAGAAAAGAATGAAATTGATACGTACAGGAACACTGGTAGTCCTTGCCGTCCTCCTGATGATGCTCGTAGTTGCGCCTGTTTCGGCACATAAGGCATTTGTCGGGGCATTTCTCACCGGAGATGCGGATGACGAAGTACAGATTAAGGCATGGTATGAGGGCGGTGCCCCCATGGCCAATGCTGAAACGACGATCTATACAGTAGTAGATGGCGAAAAAACCGTCTATGCCGAAGGAGTGACCGATGAAGGGGGCTTCTACACCTTTGCGCCGGAATACAAGGTGACCCAGTACGCGATAAAAGTGGAGCAGACCGGACACCGTGCAAAGATGGACCTTGACCTCGAGGGTGGTGTCTCGACCGGTTCTTCAGGTGAGGAGCTTCCGCTCCTTGCACGGATCATTGCCGGGTTCGGATACCTGACCGGTCTTGCCGGTATCGCCATGATCTACTCGGCACGCAAGATGAGAAAAGAAGCGTGAACAAAAATGGCGGCCATGACATGGAATTCTAATGCGGTATCCTGATATCGACCGGTATGCGGAGATTGACTCACCCATCCACCGCATAGAACCCCGGACCAAGGTCATCTCATTTGGTATCCTCATTGTATCGGCCGTCTTTGCCGGCACGGTGCAGGCCGCCCTGTTTTTCTTTCTGGTTGCGGCCGCACTGCTGCTGGCTTCCCGTCTGCCGGTGCGGTTTATCCTCGCCCGCGTGAAGGTGATCGGCGTCTTTGTAATCCCAATCCTGATCCTGATGCCGTTCACCGTCCCGGGCACACCGGTTTTTTCCGTGGGACCTCTGGTTGCCTCCGCAGAAGGAATTTCGTTTGCCGTCCTTGTCACCATCCGGTCGGTTGCTGCAGTCCTGCTCGTCGTAACCATGCTCGGGACACAGCGGTTTGATACAACCATTAAGGCGCTCGCTCTCCTGCGGGTGCCCGACATCATTATTCAGATGCTCCTCTTCACCTACCGCTACATCTACGTGATGATCGATGAGTTTCTCCGGATATGGAGTTCGATGCGGGCAAAAGGATACGCATTCCGTTTTTCCCGTCACGGCCTCTCGATGATTGGGAACCTCATCGGCATGCTTTTGATCAAGAGTTACGAACGGGCGGAACGGGTCTATCAGGCGATGATCGCGAAAGGGTATACCGGAAAACCGGTCTCATTCTCGTCCTTCCGGGTTACGGTTATGGATGGCATCTTCTGCGCTTTTGTGCTCGTGCTTGCCGTGACCGTTCCCCTTGTTTCCCTGGAGTTGCTATGAACCGAGCTGTTGAAATTACCAACCTGAACCACCAGTACAGTGACGGCACCGTTTCCCTGAAAGACGTATCTCTTGCCATTCGTGAGGGTGAGATGGTGGCGATCATCGGGCAGAACGGTGCAGGAAAGACAACGCTCTTTTTGCACCTGAACGGCTCGATCCGGAGTTTTGATGACAATGTGCTGGTATTCGGACAGAATATCGGCACCATGCCGATAGAGAAACGGATCTGTACCGTCGGGGTTGTCTTTCAGGACCCGGATGACCAGCTCTTCATGCCGACGGTATATGATGATGTGGCCTTTGGCCCGACGAATATGGGACTCGGGCAGGAGGAAATACACCGGCGGGTCACAGAGGCGCTCTCCACCGTGGGACTGGAGGGCTTTGAGGACCGGGTGCCGCACCACATGAGCTATGGACAGAAGAAACGTGCGGCGCTTGCGGCTGTGCTCTCCATGGAGCCGCGGATTATGGTCTTCGATGAGCCGACCGCAAATCTCGATCCAAAGAGCCGTGCGGTCTTCATTAGGCTGATCAATGACCTGAACACAGAGAAGGGGATCACCACCATCGTTGCGATGCATGATGTCAATGCGGTGCCTGAGGTGGCGGACCGTGTGGTTATCCTGAACAAAACGATTGTCGCGGACGGCACGCCTTCCGAGGTGTTTTCAGATGTTCGTCTTCTGGAAGAGAACAATCTTGATGTCCCGGAGATCTGCAAGGTATTCAGTATTCTCAACTGTTATGGGTGCACCTGTGAGGAACAACCGCTGACGCTTCCCGGGGCGGCACGGATGCTTAACGGATTGATTGAAACAAACGGCGGGACGGTGACACTGGGGCGAACGGATGCAACCGATGCATATGTGGCAGACCTTGTGCGCAGGTTCGGTCTCTCCCGCGAGTGAGATACGGGGGTTTGCCTCCTTCTCTTTTGAAATACCGGTTGTCTGGACGTGCCCATAGCGTTATTACGGCTCGGGTGAGAAGAACACATACCAATGACTTCTTCCATCCTGCAGCACTGCACGGTTACCGACCTCTTTTTGTTCATCTTTGGCCTCGTCGTGCTCGCTGTCGCCGGCACTGATGTGCTCTGGTTTTTCCTGCTGATCTGTGTGTTTATCCTTGGAAAGGCATATCTCCGGAGAGAGGGGGCCCTTTCGGTCTGTGCCGTGCATGGTCCGCCACAGGATGATGACTGGGATGACGATGACGACGGCATCGCCACCGGGCTGTATGACTGACCGGGATGCCTGAATCTGTTTGTCTTTCTGCGTTGGGTGTGTGCGAAGTCTCTTCCCCCGCCTTCTCTCCTTCGCAATTCCCATACTTTCATCGTGCCATGCATGCCACGAAAGGATATGGAAGGATATCGTGCATGCCGGCTCTGCGAGTGGCAGTGTGGCGTTGACCGCCTGCAGGGAGAAGGGGGCGTCTGCCGGGTGGGCAGGGCGGAGGTGGCGGCGACGATGTGTTCTGCAACACTGGGGAGTTATATCGTGACCCTCACCGGGTGCTGCTATCGGTGCCTGCACTGCAACGCCTACCGCATCTCCCAGTATCCCGACCCCGGATGGTATTATGCGGGCTATGTGCCACCGGAGAAACTGGTGGCAGAGGCGAACGAACGAATCCGGGCCTTTGCTGGCCCACCGATCCGCACCATCAGTTTCACCGGCGGTGACCCTCTCATCCACCTGCCCTATATCCGGGAGGTGGGTCAGGAAATCCGCCGGCAGGGACTGGGATACGGGCTTGGTCTCTCCACCGGCGGGTTTGCAACAGAGGACGCGATGGCAGAGATTCTCCGCCTCTGTAATGTCATCACGCTTGAGGTGAAGGCCTTCTCAGATGGGGTTCACCGTGCCCTCACGGGCGCCCCCGTCGCACCGGTGCTCCGGAATGCTGAATATCTCGTGCGGGAGGGGCGTAAAAAGATCCGGGTCATGCGGACGGTGGTCATTCCCGGCATGACGGACGGTGAGATTGAGCAGATTGCGAGGTTCATCGCATCGCTCGACGCAACCGTGCCCTACCGCCTCATCGGGTTCCGGCCCAACAATGTCCTCTACTATCATCCCGGCCCGTCCCATGATGAGATGGAGCGGCTCTGCGAAGTCTGCCGGGAGGCGGGACTCACTGATGTGGCGTGGAGCGGATATTATCCGGAGGCAGTCCCCGATGCCGTCCGTGCGGAAGCAAACCGGCTGAAGGATGCCTATGGGGGCGATGACGCCGCCGCCCTCACGGCCGCCTATGCAGCAGTGGCGGGGTGCCCCACCCATCCGCGGGATTGTGGCGCCTGCTCCCTGCGGGACCGCTGTCCCACGACACTGCGGGAACCGTGGCGGGGACGATAACCGGATTTTGCGTTTCTCTCAATGAGGAAGAGATGAGGATGAGAGGGGTGCAGGGCTGCATGGGCATCCTGTGCGTGCGGTTGTTCTCCCGGCAATGATTCTATATGTAATCCGTACAAATGTCCATCACCGGTTCATGAACAAATACTACAAAGGGGGTATGGGGAATTTCACATTATCTTGTCGTGCTTTTGATTGCAGGCATTATTATCGTCGGTGCTGTTGCATATGTCCTGCTTGGCGCCAGTTCCCTGAAGAGAAGTGTGGAGGATGAGATCTCTGATCTTTCCCGGAGTGCAGAGGAGACACTGCCGGCACACGTTCTGCCCGAACAGATTGCCGCACTTCCTGAACCCGTCCAACGATATCTTGCATATGCAATACCTCCGGGGAGAGCGCCTGTCCGGTTCGTGCGGATGAAACAGACCGGAGAGTTCAGAACGGACCCTGCCGGGGAATGGATGCCGCTTGACGCTGAACAATACGTTTCCGCCGGGTTCCCGGGCTTTATCTGGCATGCGAAGATTCGGGCAAAGACTCTCGTATGGATCGATGTCAGGGATACATTCGATGGAAAACAGGGGAATATGCTCGTGAAACTCCTCTCGACCGTACCTGTTGCCGATGCATCAGGCCCGGAGATCGATCTTTCAAGCCTGCACCGGTATATCGGTGAGATGCCATGGTATCCCACCGCGTTTTTGAATGAGGAGTATATTGCATGGGAGCCTGTTGACGCCTCCCATGTACGTGCGATCATCACCGTTGGGGATACTGCGGCAACCGTTGTGTTCTCCTTTGATGACGCGGGACGGATCACGAAGGTCACAACAGACGAGCGGTACCGGACCGTTGGTGACCAATTCTTCCGGGATACCTGGACCGGATATTTCGATGACTATCAGGAGCACGGCGGGTTTCGCGTCCCGACGGAAATTGCTGCGGAATGGAATCTTCCTGAGGGGGATTACCCCTATGTCAGACTCCAGGTGACAGCGATGGAGTATGATCTCTTCTCACCGTATTGATCCGTCGTTGTGGTATCCGGGAAAGAAGCAGATGACGGGACTGTCAAAACTGAGCCGTGCACAACGATGCCAAAAATAAGAATCGTGACCAAAATTCCATTTTTCACGGGCTATATCCTATTGTAGCATGCCATCCCACCTTATCAGAACAAATGAGCATACCTATCATACTCTTCTGGCTGGTCCTGACCGCAATATGGGCCTTCCGCATTGAAGATAAAAAATTACAGCTAAACCACCCCGGGCTCATCGTCATTGGTGCGATCGTATCAGGGGCAGTCCTGTATGTCACGACACCTGCGCTGATTCCGCTCAATATTCTCCTGTATCTGGCAGGTACGATTGCAGTGAGCGGATTTGCATCATCGTTCATTCATAATGTGGACGGGATGAAGATCATCGGGGGAGTGGCCATGACCCTCGCCCTCTTTGTGATACCCATGCTCGTACCGGCAGCACAGGTCATCGGGGCAAAAGACCTTGCAGCGTTGCCGCAGGTTGAAACCGCAGAGAATGCAACAGACCTCATCGACACACAGCACATCAGGCTGACTTCGGCAAAGACTGCACTGTGGCGGGCCGACAAGGTCATTGGAAACCTTGGTTATAAGGTCGGTGTCTTTGAACCTGATGTCCAGTTCGTTGACGGTGAACTGAAATGGCTGGCACCGCTGGACTACACATCACTGGATAAATCCCTCATCTATGCCTATGAAGGAACAGAAGGATATGTCATCGTCTCCGCTGAGGATCCGAAAGCCGAACCGGAGCGTATCACGGGAATCGCAATGGTCTACACTCCGAACGCCATCCTTGGAAATGACCTGATCCGCCACATATGGGAGGATTATCCGACCTATATCGTTCATGATCCGGTCTTCCAGCTCAATGCAGAGGGCAGTCCCCGGTGGGTCACCCTTCTCACGCAGCCGTCCCTGTATGGTATCATCGGAGAAGTGCCGCAGGGCATAGTCATAACAGATCCTGTCACCGGCACGAATGCATTCTACACACCGGGTGAACAGCCATCGTGGATTCAGCGGGTCTGGGACGAAGACCTCACCGAGACCTATCTTGACTGGTGGGGCAGATTCTCCGACGGATGGATCAACTCATGGTGGGGCCAGCGCAATCTCAAGTACCCGACCGGCGGTGTCTATATCGCCCATGGGGAAGCAGGGGCGACTCTCACCACCGGCGATCCGGATGTCTATATGGTAGAAGGCACAGATGGCCGCCAGTACTGGTTCAGTGCCATCACTACCCCGGGCAAGGATGCCTCGATGGTCGGGTATGTCCTCTGTGATGCTCAGAACGGCGATTTCACCTTTTATCAGGCACCGGGATACTACAATGACCTCGGGGCAGCTGCAAATGTCCAGCAGAATCAGCTGGTTGCAATGGCCTCAGGGCTCGAGATCGTCCAGCCGATCATGTATATCCTTGACGGAGAGGAGGTCTGGATCATCCCGGTTATCTCACAGACCGGCGAGGTGATGGAGATCGGTCTCGTTGTGGCACACGGCGGAGAGACGTTTGTGGGCGACACCCTTGATGATGTGATCGCCCAGTGGAGAGGCACCGGGTTCACAGAAGCGGGCACGGATGGTTCAGAGACGGCAATTACCATTGAGGAGATTGAGGAAATTCGAAAACTGCTCGACCGGCTGGAAGCAAAACTTCAGGCAGAGAAGGCCGAATAATACCCTTTTTAAAAAAATCATCATCTGTGTCTGATTATCCTTCAGGGGGGTATTCTCATCCATAAGGCGGCACGCATGTATCTAATCCGTGCTCTTTTGATATAGGATCTGCAGCCCTGTATGGATCCTTTGGGAGGTTTTTTGCAATATCTACAGAATACTTCTCTTATATTCTGATTTATGACCGTTATTGGGATATATTCGGATAAAAAGTGTTTTATTGCCTTAATGTTGAATTTCAACTGTATCCGGTGATTTACATGAGACGAATTGCAAGAGCAGGCATATGCCTGACAGGATTATTCCTACTGATTGCTCTTCTGATTCCTGCAGGAGGTGCAATTGGTGACGCGACAAAGGATGTGGTGACAACGAAAAACGATGTAACATGGCGGTTCCCCGGTGAATTTGAAGAGCAGAGTGCTGTCTGGCTTGGATGGCTTTCCAAAGAATATCTCACCGGGTATCCGACTGATGTGGTGATGGTCGATATTGTCCGTGCACTTGAGCCAAATGTGCACGTGAAAATCTGTGTGCCTGACCATGCACAAAAAGAGCATGTGCTCTCGGTGCTGAATAAAAACGGCATCCCGACGAACAACATCTCATTCTATGAGAAGAACTTCACCATGCTCTACTGGCGTGATTTCGGCCCGATATTCACCGTCAATGATGATGGGGACAAGCGGATCGTCGACTGCGGATTTAACTGCTGGGGCTACTTCCCCCAGAGTGATACACAGGCACGCATGATGGAGCGTATTGACCGTGATGTGGCAACTGACATGGGACTTGAGAGTGTCATGACCCGGATTGTCAGTGAAGGCGGAGACCGTGAGTTCAATGGCAAGGGCACTCTCATCACCACCGAAGCCTGTGAGTTCCAGCGCAATCCAAACCTGCCTCGTGAAGAGTTCGAGAGCGAGTTTGAACGGCTTTTCGGTGCGACACATGTGATCTGGCTGAAACACGGACTTGTCGATGACGACCGGTATGATACAACGACGATCCCCGGTCCTGACGGCAAGGGCGTTGCATACCGCACCGCTGCTGCAAACAACCATGTGGATGAATACTGCCGGTTCGTCTCGCCTGACACCATCCTGCTTGCAGAGGTGACAGAGGAGGAGGCAGCACAGGGCGAGGTTGCAGCAGAGAACCGGCGCAGGATGGAAGAAAACTATGAAATTCTCAAAAACGCCGTTGATCAGGACGGCAACCCCTTCAATATTGTCCGCATGCCGGTGCCGGAGATGGTCTACTTCACCGCAACGCCTGAGGACGAGGCATATGCAAGTCTGACCGCGTATGCGAAGTATACCGACGGCACCGCCTTCCCCTTCGGGAAACCGGTAACGGTCGTCCCGGCCCAGAGTTACTGTAATTTCCTCATCTCAAACGATGTGGTGCTCGGCCAGAAGTACTATATGCCTGACATGGGGATGCCGGAATCACTGAAGGCATCGGATGAAAAGGCAGAGCAGATCCTGCAGTCCCTCTTCCCGGACCGCACTATCGTGATGATCGCGACCATCCCGATTAACTTCGGTGGCGGCGGGATTCACTGTTCCACCCAGCAGGAACCCTAAAATTTCCCCTCCTTTTTTCCGTCAGAGGTCGTGCTTCAAGATATGAACACTCCAGATCCCCATTCGCATGACAGTCTGATTATATACCCATGCCGATAAATGGAAATCGTCACCGATGCTGCAGTCAGACAAACAGATAGAAATAATATTTTTAATATATTCTCAATCACCACATAGTCTATATAGGTGGGTTGAACTCAAATGGTAGATTTCATCAATCAGATCTCTTTACTATACGTCGATGATGAAGCCATATTGCTTGAATCTACCAAACGATATCTGGAACATATCGGGGATTTCATCGTAGATACTGCATCATCTGCAAAAGAAGGATTGAAAAAGATTCAGGAGCGGGAATATGATGCGGTTGTATCTGATTACCAGATGCCTGTGATGGATGGTCTCGCGTTTCTGAGAACACTCCGGGCTGAAGGAAACCCTATTCCTTTTATCATTTTCACCGGCAGGGGCAGGGAAGAAGTCGCCATTGAGGCACTCAATGCCGGTGCTGACTACTATCTCCAGAAAGGTGGAAAGCCAAAAGTCCAGTTTGGCGAACTTCAGAACTTTATCCGGCAGGCGGTTGAGAAGAGTCGGGCAGAGAAGAAACTCCTTGAACACGAACAACGGATGGCAGATATCATCAACTTTCTGCCGGATGCCACCTTTGCAATCGATACAGAAGGCAGAGTGATTGCATGGAGTCGGGCTATAGAAGAGATGACGGGCATCTCTGCATCTGAGATGCTTGGAAAGAGTGACTATGAATATGCACTCCCGTTTTATGGCAGGCGCCGTCCGATCTTGATTGACCTTGTTCTTCATTCTGATCTTCGCAGAGAGGTTTCATATCCGGTGCTAGATGGTAAAAACAGAAATAAATTGTGTGCAGAGATATTTTCTCCTCACCTTCGTGGTAATGCGGGGGCACATCTGTGGTTCACCGCCTCACCCCTCTATAATGCAGACGGCAATATCGCAGGTGCCATAGAATCTATACGGGACGTCACTGACTACAAGCAGACAGAGGGGCTCTATCAGACGGTTTTTGAGAATACCGGGACAGCGATGTTGATTCTCGAAGAGGACAACTCCATATCATATGTCAATGAAGAGATCGAAAAGGGGTGCGGGTATTCCAGAGAGGAGCTGGAAGGCCGGATAACGTGGCCTGAACTGATTGCAGAAGAAGACAGGGAGAGGATGCTGGAATACCATCACCTCCGTCAGACTGATTCGGATTCCGCGCCAAAAAATTACGAGTGCAGGCTGATTCATAAAAATGGTGAGACCAGAACTGTTGATCTGACCGCTGCAACGATTCCGGGTACAAAGAAGACGATATTCTCTCTCAAGGACATTACCGGGCAAAAAGAAGCAGAAAAACAACTGAAGTTTACACAGTTCACAGCGGATCATGCCCCCGAAGGAATATTCTGGGCGGATACCAATGGCAGGTTCTTTTCAGTCAATGAGAGTGCCATAGATATGTTTGGCTATTCGAGGGAAGAACTTCTCAGGATGTCCGTTCCTGATTTCGCTCAGGATTTCCCTCCCAAACGCTTCAGAGAGTATTGGGATGAAATAAAAGAGAAGGGATCCTTAACTTTTGAAACCAGAATCGCAAAAAAAGACGGGGAATCTGTAACCGTTGAAATCAGTGTGGTATTGCTGAATTTTGAAGGTCAGGAGTATGGGTGTGGTTTTGTAAGGGATGTCTCTGAGCGGAAAAAGACGGAAGAAGCGGTCGTACAGACCAAGCGTAATCTTGAGGCTTTTTTCAATACCAATGGTAATTTCTTTTTTGTGCTTGACGAGCAGGGGTGTATCGTCAATGTCAATGAGACGGTCATCCGGTGTCTTGGATACACAAAGGCAGAACTCCTCGGTCAAAGGGTAATTATGGTCCATCCCCCGGAACAGAGGGACGAAGCATGGGGGATCGTGCAGGACATGCTGGCAGGTACAGCTAACTTCTCCCGGGTGCCGATTATGACCAAAGCGGGTCATCTGATCCCGGTGGAGATAACGGTGACGAGGGGCGAATGGGATGGAAAACCTGTTATCTTCGGTGTCTGCAAGGATATTTCCCAGCTAAAATTATCTGAGGAAAAATTTTCCGCGGCGTTCCATTCCAGTGCGGCTCTGATGGCAATCTCGACACAACAGGAAGGGATATTCATAGAGGTGAATGGGGTGTTCCTTCAGACGCTGGGTTATTCCCGGGACGAGATCATTGGGAAACGTGCAAGTGATCTGAATCTGTTTGCTTTTCAGGAGGACAGGATACATGCCCTTTGCAAGCTTGAAGAGGAAAGGGAGGTGAGGAACCTTGAGATCCCGGTCATTGCAAAGAATGGGGATGTCCTGTGCGGCTTATTCTCTGTGGACAGTATCATGGTCGGTGATACGCCCTGCCTGCTGACAACCATGGTTGATATCACCGGGCGGAAAAATATGGAGGACAGACTGCGCAGCACTCAGGAGCGTCTGGAACTGGCCATGGATGCGGGTGAACACGGGTTCTGGGACTGGAACCTTGATACCAACGAAATTTATTTCAGTCCCCGCTATTATTCCATGCTGGGATATGATCCCGGGGAACTACCCATGCAGCTTTCGACATGGGTTGATTTAATTCATCCGGATGACCGTGAACAGGTAGTGCCGCTGATTCGTGAATATGTGCAGAATGCACGGCCATATGAGGGGGTATTTCGTCTTCGTTCAAAAGACGGCGCGTGGAAATGGATCTCAGGCAGTGTCAAGTCGTACGAAGTGGATGACGGGGGTATTCCGCACCGGGCAGTAGGTGTTCATATGGATATCTCTGACCGGAAAAAGCTGGAGGACACACTCATACAGACCAGGCGCAATTATGAGACAATTTTTAATGCCAATGATGATTTCCTCTTCGTAATTGATGAACAGGGGTGCTTCCTTGACGTCAACGAAACGGTTGCAAGGCGTCTTGGATACACAAGGGAAGAACTCCTCGGTCAAACGGTACTGATGGTGCATCAACCTGAATGTGCGTGCAAGATAGAGCAGATGGTGCGGGAGATGGTGGCGGGTACAACCACCTTCTCTAAGGTATCTGTTATGACCAGAGATGGTCATCTGATCCCGGTAGAGGTCAGGGTGGGTAAGGGTGAATGGAACGGAAAACCTGCGATATTCGGTGTTAGTAAGGATATTTCGCTGCATAAACTCTCAGAGGAGATAATTTCCGCAGCGTTCCATTCCAGTGCGGCTCTGATGACATTATCGACACAACAGGATGGAGTTTTCATAGAGGCAAATGAGACCTTCCTTCGGACGCTGGGTTTTTCGCGGGATGAAGTCATCGGGAAAGTCGTAACAGAAATGGACATGTTTGTATTTCCCGAGGACTGGTCAGATGCCCTTGGTATGCTTGAAAAAGAAGGGGCGGCGAGTGGACTGGAGATTCAGGTCATTTCAAAAGGAGGTGATATCCGATATGGGTTGTTCTCTCTTAATAGTCTCATGATCGACGGAACTCCCTGCATTTTGACAACGATGATTGATATTACTGCCCGGAAAATTGCGGAAAATGCGATTAAGACACTGAACAACAAACTCAACCTCCTCTCATCCATCACCCGGCACGATATTATCAATCAGCTTTCTGTTGTAATGACATATGGAGAACTGCTAAATGATGAAATTGGCGAAGAAAATGTCCGGGTTTATCTTCAGCCAATGATAGAAGCCACCGAAATGATCGAGCACATAATCACATTTACCCGTGATTATCAGGATCTTGGTGTACATAGTCCGACATGGCAGTCGGTTGAATCTGTTGCACATTCGGTTGCATCGCAGATATCCGCTATCAATATCGAGGTGAAGACCGACACCGGCACACTGGAAATTTTTGCTGATCCAATGCTTAACAAGGTCTTTTACAATCTTTTTGAAAACGCTGCCAGACATGGCAGACATGTGAGTGACATCAGTGTTTCATTCCATGAAAAGGAAGATTGCGGGATTGTGGTAATTGAAGACAATGGGGTTGGTGTTGCAGGCAATATGAAGGAGAAGATTTTCAGGCGCGGTGTAGGGTCTAATACCGGTTTCGGGCTGTTTTTGTCCCGTGATGTTCTGAATATTACCGGCATTTCCATCTCTGAAACAGGCACGGAAGGAAATGGCGCACGATTTGAGATTGCTGTGCCAAAGGGCTTTTACAGATTCGGGGACTGAAAGTCAATTAATTTTTGTTGTGAGGGCAGTCGTCATCTAATTGCCGGTTTCCGGAGTGTATTTGAGGGGAATTGAGTATTCTGTTCCTTCCAGAGCAAAACCATTCAGAATGTCCCACCGTTGTATTGATACGATAGCATCTTTTGGTCAAATGGGCAGGATTGATTATGCATGTGGAATAACCCAGTGTGGAAGTGTATCTGTTCATGGAGAGAACAAATTAAAATCTGTCCCTCTGTTATAACACTGCGAATACCATGCCGGGAAGGGCATGCCTGAATCGATGCCCGAAGATGGGGGGAACTAAAATAATATTCTGCCTTGCTTTTTTGGCCGGCAAAAATTACGATTGTCTTCCATGTGTGAAACGAAATCTATGAAACAAACTGAACTGCTGGCCCCTGCTGGCAACTGGTCCTGCCTGAAGACAGCGGTGGAGAGCGGCGCGGATGCCGTATATTTCGGCATCAAACATATGAATATGCGGGACCGGGCGGGCAACTTTGAACTGAATGAACTGCCCGGTGTGATGCGCTATCTCAACGAACACGCTGTCAGGGGATACCTGACGCTCAATACGATTTACTACAACCACGAACTGGACAAGGTTGAACGGGTGGTCTCTGCCGCCGGAGACGCCGGTGTCGATGCCATCATCTGCTGGGATATGGCGGTGTTTCGTCTGGCGAGAGAAGTGGGTATTCCGGTCCATCTCTCCACGCAGGCCAGTGTTGCAAATTATCAGGCATTCCGGTTCTATGAGGAACTGGGTGCGTCCCGGATCATCCTCGCACGGGAATGCACGCTTGCGGATATTGCTGAGATCAGCAGGCAGGCAACCCGCGATGGATTGTCCTGTGAGATTGAGGCCTTTGTGCACGGTGCGATGTGTGTCAGTGTATCGGGCCGGTGTTTTCTCTCGGAGGAGACCTTTCGGAAGTCTGCCAACCGGGGGCAGTGCATCCAACCATGCCGGAGACTCTACAAAATTACCGATGTGGAGGACGAGGACAACCAGTATATTCTCGGCCACGATTATGTCCTCAGCCCGAAGGACCTCTGTTCGGTTGAGATTCTTCCCGACCTGATTCGTGCAGGCATCACGTCGTTTAAGATCGAAGGGAGAATCCGGCCGCCTGAATATGTGAAGACCACGGTCTCCTGCTATCGGGAAGCACTGGATGCAATTGCATCGGGGGAATTTACTCCGGAGCGTGGTGCGGCACTCAAAGAAACCCTCGCAAAAACCTACAACCGGGGATTTTCCGAGGGATTTTACAACGGTATGGACCCGGACTGGATAAGTGGGGGACCTGCCACGAAGGAGTCCAAGTGCTACTGTGGAGAGGTGGTCACGTATTATCCCAGGATTCAGGTGGCTGAATTTGTCATCCGGGCAGGCAGAGTGGCGATTGGCGATAAAATATTAGTCTACGGCAAAAAAACGCCAGCACAGTACAGTAATATCGAAGAAATTCAGATAAATCACACATCGGTATCGTCTGCCGGGAAAGGGGAGCATTGCGGGATAAAAATTGCTGCCTTGGTACGGCCCGGAGACAAGCTCTTCCGGATAACTGACTGACTGACTGAGATTGTGCATGTCGGCGGGCAGAATATATGTGGGTCAATTATTGAAGCATATGTTCGTGCATCCCGGAAAAAATTCGGAAAAACGTGGCGGGACGGGATAACTCCATTCCGCTTTCCGTTTTTTAATCAGTCCTTCAGCACAATCAGTCCAACAGATTCGAGATAATCCAGTGCAATCGCCCGTGCATCACGTTTGTCGATGTCAAACTCTGCATTGAGACGGCGCATGGTTTCGGTGTCGATCCGGTCTTCCAGAACGAGCAGTGCGCTCGCGATCTTCTCGTTTCCTGCCAGTTCATCGCGTAGTACGATCATCGTCTCATACGGTGGCAGTGCTGCTTTGGTATCTTCGAGTGTCTGCAGTGCATACAGATCGACCCGTGAATCGGTCGTGTACGGCGGAATTGCATCGACCTGTTCGTTTGCAATTGCCTCATACACCAGTGTCGGCGACATGGGTTTCACATCTTTGAAGGTGATGCCATACACTTCGGTAATTCTCGGCAGTCCGTCTTCGCGCTCGTGAAATACCAGATCGCTTCCGAAGACCATGT
>Ga0272441_10006241_pt1 | contig 20110 bp, 12 predicted proteins | sample SSMProp6N_FD_193582 | JGI IMG/M metagenome (GOLD analysis project Ga0272441, IMG submission 193582) | Marine sediment archaeal communities from Little Sippewissett salt marsh, Falmouth, MA, United States - SSM-Prop-6N | ecosystem: Environmental > Aquatic > Marine > Wetlands > Sediment ...
ATCTACCTATGATGATTTCTTACAGTTATTTGCCTATGTGATTGAAGCAGGTAATCTGAATGACAGTGCATCATACTCAAAACTAGTTGATTTTGTCACCAGTCGACATAATTATAAGGTCTATGAATCAGTAATGGATCAATATCCTGATATGGAGTATTACGAGAAGGAATTCAGCGATGCCTGGGCGAACTACAGATATTATTTCCCCGACTCGGTTATCCCCGGCATTTATACTTTCATTTCAGATTTCCGTAACAGTGTGATAATCGGGGATTCCATTCTGGGCCTGGGACTTGACAGGTATCTTGGTGCTGACACCAGGTATTATTCAGAGATGGGGATTTACAATTATCTTAGTCGTAAAATGATTCCCGGGAAGATTGTCCCGGATGCCATGTATGCCTGGGCTAAAGCTGGCTGGCCACTTCCTGAATCAAATTCATCGGGGAATTTACTGTCCCAGATGCTTTACGAGGGCAAATTGCATTACTTCGTAAAGTGTATGCTTTACGAGTACCCCGACTCTCTTATATTTGGTTTTTCGGCTGACCAGATGACGTTTTGTGAGAATAATGAATACAGGATGTGGGAGTATCTTATAGAACATGATATGCTTTACAGCACCGATCTTATGCTAATTCGTAAACTGACAGGTGAAGCTCCTTTCACTTCATACTTTACTTCCGAATCACCCGGAAGAGCTGCCGTATGGCTTGGCTTCAGGATAATTGAGTCATATATGAAAAGAAATCCTGGCACAGATCTAAGTGATCTGATGACCGATAATGAATACAGGAAAATACTGGAAGAAGCCAGGTATGCCCCATGACAAAAAGAAAGGGCCCTAAATGAATAAGGCCCCTTTAACTCTGTTTTTAATGGTTGCTCTACTCGGGATGGATTGCCTCAACGGGGCATACATCGGCACATGCACCGCAGTCAGTGCATAAATCCGGGTCAATTTTATAGATATCACCCTCTGAAATAGCTTCCACCGGACATTCATCTATACAGGTTCCGCAAGCAGTACAATCATCAGTTATAACGTAAGCCATTTTAATTATTTTTAATTATTAATTCGAATGAATTATTGTACAAAATTATCCTTATTTTTTTATTTCAAAAATAATAATTGATTTTTTATGGCAAGATAAGCTATTGTTCTTACCCCGGTTAGCATTGCATTTTCATCTATATTGAATGTCGGGGTATGCAGACTCTGTATTTCTTCACTTTTCCTTTTGACACCAAGACGGTAAAAGACCACAGGATATTTTTGTGAGAAGAATGCAAAGTCTTCTGAGCTCATCCTGCGATCCAGTCTTTTTACTTTGTCCTTACCATTGATCTCAGCTGCAAGTTTGCTGGCCTGTTCAACGAATTTTGTACTGTTTACCAGTACCGGGTATCCATCTGGCAGCTCAAGGCTTATTTCAACCCCGTGTTTTCTTTCAGAAAAGGCACACGCCTGTGTAACTATGTTCAGAATATCTTTCCTCACCTTTTCATCAAATGTCCTGATAGTTCCTTCAATAGAAACACTGTCAGGTATAATATTAGTGGATCCTTCAGCTATGAATCTGCCTATCCCCAGAACCACGGGTTCTGAACTATCATAGTTCTTTACTTCCTCCTTTAGATTTAATACCAGTTCACTTGCTATGGCAACCTGGTCGGTACTTTGATCAGGCAGAGCTGCATGCCCTCCTTTGCCCATTATATTTATATGTATCTCGTCGCTTGATGCCATATATTTACCAGGTCTGAACCCCAGCATACCAGATTCCAGATCGGGAAGGACATGCTGTGCAATAATAAGATCTGGTCTAAGGTTTTTAAATGCCTGTGATTCCATTACTGAGCGGGCGCCACCCGGTGCAAGCTCCTCTGCCGGTTGAAAGATAAACGCAATTTTTCCGCCAAATTTATCGCGGCAATTCATTATTATCTTTATCGCTGACATAAGCATTGCCATGTGTGCATCGTGTCCGCACGCATGCATAATTCCATCATTACGGCTGGCATATTCAAGGCCGGTGGCTTCCCTGATTGGAAGTGCATCAAGTTCGGCACGCAGAGCAATTGTGCCACCAATACCATTCTCCCCGTTTACCCATGCTATGATCCCGGTCCCGGCTATATTTTTAATATATTCTATTTTGTTGTTGTCAAGGTATTTACAGATATACTCAGAAGTCTTAAACTCCTTAAATGACAGTTCGGGATTATTGTGCAGGTATCTTCTCAGATCTATTGTTTCATCAAGTATTTCCTTTGACTGTTCCCTGATGATCTTTGCCAGTTTATCCATTTTTGAAAGTATGCTTCTTAAAAGTCAAGGCTGAAAGAAAGATAGAATATACCCGGCAATATCAGGCCATTTTCGACGCCCCATGCCCAGTCAGCTCTTACGAAATAGCCGAACAGATTTGCCCTGAGTCCAAATCCGAAGCCACCAACTATAGGCTCCCTGTTGGTTTCAAGGGTCACTTTCACCACTCCGTTTTCGATAGTTTCGGTATCCCATTTGTTATCACCTGTCCAGGGATGCAGCCCGCTCCATGCGGTACCTATATCACCGAAAGCCACAATCTGAAAATCATTCAGCAATTTCGATTTCAGGGGGCGACCTGCTATATACCTTATGACCGGCCACCTGATCTCGCTGTTGATGAGGGCGAAATTATTTCCGTTCCTGATATTCTGGCTGAATCCCCTCATATTAGTTGCGAGGGTATGAAATGCATAGTTTGCAGATGGATCGACCTGGACAGACTGGTCAAACATAGGCACATCATTAAACAGGAACCCGAGCCAGTTATCCACACCACCCAGGTAATATAATAATTTTGTTGGACCGAAGGATGAGCTTGCTGCGAACCTGTTTGCCCAGATTAGCTCGCGGTGTATCCTGAGGTAATGTCTGAAATCGCCACCCACAACGAACATGTCAGTATTATTTCTCTGGATGTCACGGTAGTACTCACCAAATATTTTAAAACGCGTTCCAAAATAGATATTGGTGCCTCTTGCCCTGGTATTATCGTAAACAAGTTCAGATTTCAGCCCGGCCCAGTTACGAAGGACAGCATCGCTGTTAAGGCTGCCTACATCGGTTGAGAGAGCTACATACCTATCGTTCCTGTAGGTTATTGTCCCCTTGATGGCAAGCACAGGAGTGATAGGACGTGCAAGTGTGAAGTACAGGTTATGGCTGTGTATCTTAAAATATGCTGTATCATTATAACTGTTCAGTGCCTGACGATGAAATATAAATTGCTTGTCAAACCTGCCTTTAAGATTTTCCACACTCAGCAGGTACTCATTACTGTCAAAATTACCGGCAAACCTGAATCCCCCTGTTATCTTATAATCCTCAAAAAGGTCTACGGCTCCTATTTGCGTAAGAAGGTTAAAACCCGGATTAAAGTAGGGTGCACCTCCACTGTATGCCTGGTATGATTGATTCAGGAAATTGAAATCAATCTGGTTAGCTATATAATTATTATAGAAAGAAGTTTCATATATCCTGATGGCAGGGAACCTGATCCTGGATGTATCGAGCTCGATATCCATATATTCCTCCCGCCACTTCTGTTCATAAAAATTCTCTTTCTCCTTTTCAAAGATATAGTAGTTTATATCAATTGTTTCATCGCTGGCATAATATTCATATAGTGGTTTCGTAAGGGTATCCCTTCGTTTCCTGTCCTCCTCAATTAATCTTTGCTTGAGTTGCTCAATGCTGTCGGCTTTATGAAGCATTTCAGTTCTTTCTACCCTGTAAGGCGTGTTTTCCAGACGATCAGCGGACAGGGGTTTCTGCTGGTTAATCGAGCCTGTCAGCAGCTTATACCTGCCATCATCAAATTTAATTTCTGCCACACGATTCCCTGCGTAATCATGCTTTATTATATTCCTGTTATAATTTGTTACCGGATCTGATTTGATAAAATACCTGTAGTGTGTGGTGGTGTCTATATAGCTTATAGTACTGTCGAACCTTGCTACGTACTTATTAATCACCCCGTTCATATCACCCAGGTAGTACATTTCCCTGCTGTTCTTTGTTGCCGGTTGCAGTCTTTCTATGAATTTACCTTCAGACAGTCTTACGGCTACCTTATTATCTTTGTCAAGATCATAGGTAAACAGGTCGAATGTACTGGCTGTTTCCGCAATGGGATCAAAGGGGATATTCAGGGTGTCGTTCAGCCTGTTCGAACTGAAGATAATCTGGTTACCAGCTGATTTAATATATCTGGGATTAAGATCATCAGCAACATCCCTTGTTATTTGTTCATTGGTGCCTGAGGCTATTGTATGAATATAAATATCGGTAAGTCCATTTTTTACTGCCGACATCACCAGCCTGTTACCGTTGGGAGAATAATTGAAATCAAGGATTTTTTCGAAATAGAGCAGGTTCCTGCTTTCAGTTTCCTCGCTATCGGTTCGGTAGAAATATATTTTCAGATCACCCTTCTCTTCATTTATGAAAGTCAGTATGCGGCTGCTGGGATGCCAGGCAAGGACAGGGTAACTAATATCGGCCATCTGCTCATATTTAGGCTCAATCGAAAATATTTTCTTATGCCTGTCTGTCTCGGTATCATATATCCATATCTTTCTCTTACCCCAGTTATAAGTAATATATGCAAGGTATCTTTCATCAGGACTTATGCTCACATCCTGTATGATCCTTCTTTTCTTCGTCTCATAGACTTTCTCTTCAGGCTCGCCGGCAGGCTCGCCATTTTCAAGTTTTTCATAATACTCCTGGTAGTACTCGAACCATTCTTCCTGAAGGTCTTTTAATTTCATCCCTAACACATACATCAAACCGTCCTCAACGTTTTTATATATCTTGGTAAGGTAAATGACATTGGGAATTATAGGATCACCATAGGTTTCGGCTATATATCTCCAGAAGGAGTGACCGGCATAAATGGCATCATCATATTCAAGGAAGTTGAGCTTTTCATACTTACCTGTCATTATTCCATCCCTGACACGGTTTTCCGTATCATAATCCCATCCTTTTGCAATATAATTAACCAGTCCTTTAAGGTACCAATCGGGCAGTTTGATCTGTGATGATCCTGAGACCCTGTCGCGACGATCAGCATCATATAGCATCTCGTTTATCATGACCTCGGTAATGGTGGCCGCAATTTGCTCCTCATATGATTCATGATCACCCTCATAATAGAGCATTACCTTGTTTTTTATGGTCCGGCTAAAGCCTCCGATATTATAGTCATCCTTTCCTGTTACCAGCCCGATATTGGTTTGTTTCTGTTCTCCCCTCAGATTATAGGTGATGAAGATCAACCGTTTCTCAAGTATATAATCAAAATAATCTTCGATATCGGCTAATTTATCCTGTGCAACATCGGCCGTATACTGGGCAAGGTCCTTCCCGTATTCGTTGAAATAAACATCAAAGTAATCGAACCTGTAATAAGACCAGAAGAAATCATAATACTGGAGCCGGTTTTTCCCGAAGGTCATCTGATGACCATTATAAAACTGGCCCTTTGCAAGCTGACTGAATGAGAATAAAATAGATAAGAAGATTATATGTCTGAACCTTATTTTCAAATGTACATTTGATTTTAGTTTAAATATGGCATCAAATTTTATTCCAAAAAAGCCGTTCAAAACTAATATTGCTAAGATAATATGTTATGAATTAATAGCGAAAAAGATCAAACTTTATTAATTTTGGTCCATTATTTGATTGCTAATTAATTCATTCTAATAACAAATAGTGCAACTATTTGGTTTTTTTCTTTGTCTTAATTACTCAGTATTTAACACGATAATAAAATTCATTTTGATATGAGGAAGATTCGATTTATACTTTTTATGCTTTTAGCAACAATGATTGCAGGGGCACAGCCCAATGGTGCCGGCATTAAGTTTAAAGAAACAAAGCATGATTTTGGCCGCTTCAAGGAAGAAGCAGGACCGCAGACATATAAATTTGAATTCGAGAATGACGGCACATCTGATCTTATTATTAACAGGGTTACTGCATCCTGTGGATGCACATCACCAGAGTGGACCAGGCATCCGCTGAAACCGGGAGATAATGGTTATGTTGCTGTAACTTACGATCCGCGGAACCGTCCCAATAAATTTAAGAAGACTGTTGTAGTTTATACAAACACCCAACCCTCGGTTCATGTACTCACAATTGAGGGAGATGTAATACCCAGGGAGCTCACCCTGGAGGAAATATACAGGTTTGATGCTGAGGGTGTAAGGTTTAAAAGCAATCACCTGGCATTCACCAATGTTGTGAGAGGCAAGAAGAAGATCAAGGTTATGGAAATAATTAATACCCTTGATAAACCGGTCACCATAGGTTTTGACCGTGTACCGGACCATCTGAGCCTGAGAACAAAACCCGAGACTCTTAAACCGGGCGAAAAGGGGATAGTTGAGGGCACATATGATGCCAGCAAGGTAGATGACTGGGGGTATGTGAACCACCTTATACGCATTACCCATAATGGTGAATCGGTAACCAATAGCTGGTATGTTGTTTCTGCCAACCTTGTGGAAGATTTTAGTTCATGGTCAAAGGAGGAGATGGATAATGCTCCTGTCTTCGATATAGCCAGCACTCGTTTCGATTTTGGCGAAATTAAACAAAGAGAAAAAGCTGATATTGAGTTCAAATTTAAGAATTCAGGTAAAAGCGATCTTATTATTCGAAAAGTGAGATCCTCATGTGGTTGTACAACCGTGACACCGGAAAACACAACAATTAAGCCCGGCGAGTCTTCAACGATCAAAGCTGTTTTCGATGCTGGAATACGCAAAGGTAAACAGCATAAGGTTGTTACAGTAATAACCAATGATCCGAAAAAGAGCCAGGTATCCCTTGTAGTTAGCGGGATAGTCCTTGAGAATGAGTAGATGAGTTTTAATGCAGGAGAACAATAAAAAGCGCAAGGGGAAATCAGCACTTTCAGTAAGCCAGGGTGTTCCCCAACCACCATCCGTCAATCCTGAACTGCTGGGCAATGCAAGGAAGCGGAGGAAAGTATATACAGCCAATCAATACGTTGATGGGATACTCAGTGGTAATATTACAATACTGAGCCAGGCAATTACACTGGTCGAAAGTAATAGACCCGATCATTTTGAGATGGCCCGTTCAATAGTGGATAACTGCCTTCCTTACAGTGAAAACTCTATTCGTATAGGTATAACGGGAGTACCAGGAGCCGGTAAGAGTACTTTCATTGAAACACTGGGTAAGAAGGTTACTGCGATGGACAGGAAGCTGGCCGTGCTGGCTATTGATCCCAGCAGCGAAAAATCCCGAGGTAGTATACTGGGAGATAAAACGAGAATGGAAGCACTGGCAGCAGACCCAAACGCCTTTATACGACCTTCTCCCTCGGCAGGATCACTTGGCGGAGTGGCAAGGAAAACACGCGAATCAATCATCCTCTGCGAGGCGGCAGGCTTCAATACAATATTCGTTGAAACAGTAGGTGTGGGCCAGTCTGAGACCATGGTACACTCAATGGTCGATTTCTTCCTTCTACTTATGATATCAGGGGCAGGAGATGAACTGCAGGGAATTAAACGAGGAATAATGGAAATGGCGGATGCCATTATCATAAATAAGGCAGATGGGAGTAATATACACCGGGCAGAAATGACAAAAACCGAATTTCAGAATGCCCTTTCGCTATTTCCTCCCAACAAATCAGGTTGGAAACCAAAAGTCCTTACATGCAGTGCCCTGGAAATAAGGGGTATTGATGAAATATGGAATACCATAACCGAGCAGGTAGAGCTTACCAGGAATAATGGTTTCTTCTCATCCAAAAGAAAACAACAATCAGTGATCAGGATGCACGATACAATAATCGAAAACCTCAAAACATCCTTTTATAATGATCCTGATATCAGAGCATTGCTCCCGCATCTCGAAGCCGATCTGAAGGCAGGAAAGATAACATCATATTCAGCAGCCGAAGAAATGCTAAACAAGTATCGCCAAAAGAATGCAGATTGATATTTTTTTACTTCTTTTGCAGATTAAAATTATATCAATATGAAAAAACTACTCTTAATTACCATTGCGATAAGTATTCTGGCATCATGTTCAAACGATCCCGCATATATCGTTGAGGGTGAACTAGACGGCATTGAGACAGGTATGGTATACCTGCAAAAACGTGAAACAGGAAAATTTGTAAAAGTCGATTCAGCTAATCTTGAAAACGGAATCTTCGAGATAAAGGGCGGTACTGTCGACTATCCCTCTGTACATTACCTTTCAGTGGAAGGTAAGAGAGGTTACTTAATGCTTTTTCTTGAAAATGACAGGATTAGCGTAAGCGGCCATGCCGATTCTATTTACCTGGCGAAAGCAGAAGGAGCTCCTACCCAGGATAAATATAACGAATATAACGAAGGTCTTGAACCATATTATGAGCGTAATTCCACTCTCTTTGAAGGCGTCAGGGAAGCCCGTCAGGCCGGAGACCAGGAAAAAATAGCTGAACTGGAAGCGGAAAGAAACCAGCTATTCGAGGATATTACTAATTATAATCTTGATTTTATAAAATCTAACCCAGGATCATACGTCGCTCCAACAGTTCTTAGATCAGAATCTTATGGTATGAGTGGTGAAGAGATCGAAGCAAAAATAAATGAACTGGACGAAGAACTTCTGAAAACACAGATCATTATTGACCTGCTGGACAGAGTCGAAAAGCTTAAAAAGGTTGCAATAGGTAAAATAGCCCCTGATTTTACCCAGGATGATCCTGAAGGAAACCCTGTGAGCCTTTCAGAGATACTCGGATCAAAAATATTGCTGGTTGACTTCTGGGCGGCATGGTGTGGACCCTGCAGAAATGAGAACCCGAATGTTGTAGCAGTATATAACGAATTCCATGATAAAGGATTTGATGTGCTGGGTGTTTCACTTGACAGGGAAAAAGATGACTGGCTCAAAGCTATTGAAGATGATAAGTTAACCTGGACACATGTATCAGATCTTAAATACTGGGAGAATGAAGCTGCTCAGCTATATGCAGTGAACTCAATACCTGCAAATTTCCTTCTCGATTCCAATGGAGAGATTCTTGCCACCAATGTAAGGGGTCCTGAGCTAAGGGAAAAGGTGGCCGAGATACTCGGAGAGTAACACGAATTGTCGCAGATTTAATCGAATTATCACGAATTATGGAGGTGCCCCCGAATATAAGGGGGCATTTTTTTGCCTGAATAATTATCTTTGTGCGAATAAAAAAACCGAAATACCCGTAACAGAAATTTTACTTATCAATTATCAGCATAATATCACGAAATTCAAATCAAACTCACTATAGAATGAAAAAGAACATTACCTTTTTGTTTATCCTGGTGTTTTTTCTTTTTGCCTCGCAGATTGTGGCACAGAAGAAACTTCTGACTCATGATGACATAGAATCCTGGAACAGAATTACGGAGACAGTAATATCTGATGATGGTGAATGGATAGCTTATAAAATTGAACCCTGGCGGGGTGATTCCAGGGTATTTCTCTACAATAAAGATGGTAAGATAAATTACCAGTCTGATTGCAGTACTGGAATAAAGATTACAGACGATTCAGAGTATATGATATTTGTCCTTGAGCCTGAGTATGAAAAGGTCAGGCAGCTGAAAATTGAGAAGACAAAGAAAGAAGATATGCCCGGGAATAAAGTGCTGATATATGATATTAAGTCCGGTATAGCTGATACAATTGAGAGGTATGAAAATTATAAGGTTCCTGATGAATGGGCACCATATATTGCATATCAGCTGGAACCGGCCGAAGACAAAGAAATCGAAAAAAAGGAAAGTCCTGAAGATGGTGATGCGAAAGAAAAAGCAAAGAAAGAGTCAGATAAGAACGGTTTTATTCTATACCTGAGGAATATTGAGACAGGTGATATAAAATCATGGCCTTTTGTAAACGATTATCACTTTGCGGAAGAATCGCGGAGATTGGTTTTTGTTTCAACAGGAGATGAGAATGATTTTGATGCCGGAATATATGTTTATGATATTGATGATGAGGAGCTCAGAAAAGTAATATCCGGAGATTATGAATACAAGCAGATAACAATTAGGGATAAGGGCAACAAACTGGCCTTCCTCGCTAAAGCCAAAGAAGATACAGATTCATATTATTCTCTTTATACCTGGGCCGGGGATGCCGCCAGGGAAATTGTTAGAAGTGACAATCCCGCTTTTCCCTCGAACTGGAAAATAAGCGAAAATGGCAGACTGAGGTTCTCAGCTGATGGTAATAAGTTATTTTTCGGAACAGCACCGGTAAGACCTGAAAGGGATTCCACTATTCTTGATGATGAATACCCTGATGTTGATGTATGGCATGGAAGCGAGGGCGAATTGCATACCGTCCAGGTAATAAACAGGGAAAGGGATCTGAGAAGAACTTACCTGGCAGTTTGCAATCTGGATGACAATGGAGTTTTACAGATCGAGACAGAGGCTATACCTGATTCAAGGTTAATAAGAGATGGTGATTCAGATCATGTCCTTCTTCTGTCAAACAAACCATATGAGCTTCAGTCGATGTGGGAGGGCAGCCCGCAACATTACGATGTTTACTTAATGAATCTTTCTAACGGTGAGAGAGAAATGATAAAGAAGGATATAAGAGCCAATGTTCAGACCTCACCGGGTGGCAAATATATTGTCTGGTTTAATTACCCTGACTATTCGTATTATTCATACAGTATTGAGAAAGGCAGGGAATTCAGGATCACTGATCCTGGCACCATCAGGGCGGAGAATGAGCTTAATGATGTGCCAAATTATGCTTATCCCTATGGTTCTCCTGGCTGGCTGAAAGATGATGAGGCCGTAATGATTTATGACAGATATGATATCTGGAAAGTTGATCCGGAGGCCGGGAATGAGCCCCTTAATTTCACTGTCAGTGGTAGAACCGACAGGATCACGTATCGTCTTATCAATTTTGACCCTGAGGAGGATTTCCTAAACGAAAAAGAAATACAGTACCTGACTGGCATCAACGAGGTAAGCCGGGAATCAGGTTATTACAGCTGGAACATGAAGAAAGCATCTCCTCCGGAATTATTAATCGGAGGTGAATACAGACTTTCTTCTTTGTCAAAAGCTAAAGAAGCCGAAACGACGGTATTTACCATGGAAACATTCAATATATTTCCTGATCTGCATGTGTCAGATCTTAAGTTCAGGAAAAGCACCAGGATAAGTGATGCAAATCCACAACAGGATGAATTCTTGTGGGGACAGGCCGAACTGTATACATGGACATCACTTGACGGCAGAAAACTGGAAGGGCTTCTTTATAAACCCGGGAATTTTGACCCTTCCAAAAAGTATCCCATGATTGTAAATTTCTATGAAAAATCATCAGGTGGATTATATAGCCATCGCATACCCGAATTGCACAGATCAACTATCGATTATCATTATTACACCGGTAACGGATACGTAGTATTTAATCCCGATGTTTATTATGAAGACGGGTATCCCGGTGAAAGTGCATATAATTGTGTTATGCCAGGGGTGACTGCGCTTATTGATGAAGGATTTATTGATCCTGACAGAATAGGAGCACAGGGTCATAGCTGGGGAGGCTACCAGGTTGCCTATCTGGCTACCCGCACAGATTTGTTTGCGGCGATTGAATCAGGGGCACCGGTGGTTAATATGTTCAGTGCTTACGGAGGTATTAGGTGGTGGACCGGTTTGAACCGCTCCTTCCAGTATGAGCATACCCAGAGCCGTATTGGTGGCAGTATATGGGAGCAGCCAATGAGATACTTTGAAAACTCCCCGCTTTTTACCATGGATAAGGTAACAACGCCCATATTGATTATGCATAACGATCAGGATGGCCATGTGCCCTGGTACCAGGGCATAGAATATTTCATTGCCCTGCGCCGCCTGCAAAAACCAGTCTGGATGCTTAACTATACGGGTGAACCACATTGGCCTCAAAAGCTAAAGAATAAGAAGGATTTCCAGATCAGACTGGCACAATTCTTTGCTCACTATCTGAAAGAAGAGCCTATGCCCAGGTGGATGAAAGAAGGTGTCCCTGCGGTTGAAAAGGAATATGAGCTGGGATATGATCCTGTAAAACAGTAGATGTCAAAAGGATCGTACGAGCCTTAAGTCTATAAAATCAATAACCTGGTAGTGGGATTTAGCATTTATTCCAAGCCAGGTATCAGGCGCGAACCGGTAGAGGAGGGCATACCTCTGGTACCATGGTTGGCGGGCCTTAACGGGTGAATAGACATAAGCCCCTGCATACTGGGAAAAAAGAAAGCTTCCCAGCACAAGCTCATGCCCAAAAAGTATACTGATCCTGTTATGATCAGGTATTTCATTTATTAAGCCATCAGAATAATCCTGTTCGACATTCTTTTTAATGAGATGATCGGAAACGAATTCCGCGCCTGCATATATGGCGCTTACCCTACCGGCCATACGGCTGTAGCCTCCCCATATACCGTATACACCGAACCACCGATCAAAACGGGGACTTTCCCTGCCTGAGAAGAATACTGCAATATCGAATCTATCCCTGTCAGGATTCAGGATAATATCCCTGTTTTTCTCCCTTTCCTCAAAATCATATGGGTTAAGGATATAGTCTATGCCCAGGCCAAAAAGAGGGTAGTTAATACCAAGATTGGGTTTTATGGTGCCCCCATTGGAAATATGATTATAATTAAAGGCAAATCGTCCAATCATATTGTCGGTCAACCTGTAGTTAAGGCTTGCATTCAGCATAGCTATGAACGCCCAGTGCGAACCGAAGAATAAATTCCGCGGATTGCTTATCTCATCATAAATGGTTGTCTGGTATGATACACCTATGCCAAACCTGACGGCCATGCTCAAACGTCGTCCTGCGCCTATAAATGGTTCAATATAAGGGTAAATAGCCCAGGCCGATCCTATTTCTTGCGGATTATCAAAATCGACATAATGAATTGCAGCGCCTAGTCTCGGGTAACAGAAACAATATTTCCAGATATTCTCTGAAGTGAGATGGAGGGCAAGGTTTAGTTCAATAGAAAATGGATTCGAATAGGAAAGGGGTTCGATTTTTTTTGAGTGCGGGATTATGAATCCGTATGAGCCGTGTAAACCAATAACCAGTGGATTATACAGGCTGTCTGCCTGTGATACTAACGTGACCGGTCGGCTGACAAGGACCAGAAAAAGTACCAGGTGTGCCAGTTTCCTGAGGGGCAGGGTAAGGCTATGCTTTCTTTTCCTCAAGAACAAATCCTGTACCCCTTATGGTTCGTAGTTCAAGCCCGGCATCATGTGAAAGATATTTTCTGAGCCTGCTTATAAATACATCCATGCTACGCCCCAGGAAATAATCGTCCTCACCCCATACTTCATTCAGTATATCATCACGTCGCATTATATTGTCCTTATGGGCCATAAGGTAACGCAGCAACTGTGCTTCTTTAAGGGTTAATTTTTCTTTACAGCCTTTGCAATTCAGCTCCAGTGTGTTGAAACTGAGAGTGGTGCTGGAAATTGTATACTCATCATTTATGGTTGAGTAAACTCTTTTCAGTATATTATTCAGTTTCAGGATCAACACCTCCGGATCGAAAGGCTTGGTTATATAATCATCTGCACCCATCTTCAGGCCCCTGACAATATCTTCTTTCAGGGTTTTTGCAGTAAGGAAAACAAAAGGGATTTCACGATCCTCCTGCCTGATTTTCTCTGCAAGGGAGAAACCATCCATTTCAGGCATCATTACATCTAGAACACAAATATCTGGCTTTTCGCGGGTGAAGCTTGCCCAGGCTTCTTTCCCATTACGGGTGAGGATTACCTCAAACCCGTTGATAGAGACATACTGACTCAGGATATTACCAAAGTCAATATCATCCTCTGCTATTAATACTTTCATGGCTCTGGTTATGTTTTTTTAGGTATACTTACTATAAAGACGCTTCCTTTACCCTTTCTGCTGCTTACACTAACAGATCCTTCATGAGCCTCAGCTATCTTTCTGACGTAATAAAGCCCCAAGCCTAGCCCTTTTGACTCGTGTATATTGCCTGTACTTACACGGTAAAATTTTTCAAAAATATTTTTCTGTTCACTTTTTCCAATTCCAATCCCTTTATCAGCAACTTTTATTATTACTTCCTGCTCCTTGGTATAAGCTTCAAGTTTTACCTCAGGTTTATTCTTAGAATACTTTACTGCATTGCTAAGCAGGTTATTGATCATGGTAGTGAAATAAAGTATATCAATTTCAGCGCTTGTCCCGTTAAGGTTGTACTGTTCGTAAAAATCACACTCCTTTCCACAACCGTTCTTAAAATTATCTCCTATATCCTTGAGTAATTCTTCCACAGTAATGTCCTTCCTGTCAACCTCAAACTGAGTCCGTTCCCACATACTTATCTCAAGAATGAGATTAATTAATTCATTAAGGTGGATAGATTGTTTTCCTATCATATTGGCTGTCTCAATAATCTTCTCTTTATCATTTATAACTGCCTCATGCTTAAGTGTTTTGCCTGCGACGGTGATGGTTGACAGGGGCGTTTTGAGCTCGTGAGTCATATTATTGATAAAATCGGTCTTTAATCCTGAGAGACGTTTCTCCTCAAGATAACTCCTCATGGTGGCGATGAAAATTACTATTAAAATAATAAAGCTCAGTATGCTAAGTATCAGTGTAAGGCTCAATTCCCTGAGAATTATTTTCTCCTTATTAGCAATATCAATATAATAATCGAATGCTATCTTGTAATTATTACCCTCACTGGTAAATGTATATACGAGAATACTCTTATCTGATTGTTGCTTCTCCAGATCTTCCATGGATGCCTTATATACCCGTATGTTCTCCTGTATGTCTATCAGGTCGATATAATTAAGATAAATTATGGGTTTAACCTTGGTTTCCAGTCCAAGCTTGTCATAATATTTACTCAGATATTCTGACAGCATCTGGTCTTCAAGCAATATCTCAGTCAGGTTTTTACGTATATTACTTACAAATAATGCCGAATCCTCTGAATTAAGTGCAGCCCTGCTTTTTTGCAAGTATAGCTGCACTATATCGTCAATAATGAAATAGGCCTTTTTGAAACCTGTATAAGAGTCATATGTTGCCATCTGCTGTATAGCTTCCTTGGTCACCGATCGGTACCTTAAATCAAAAACCTCGTCTTTTTGCAGCCAGACCTGCCTCACAATATATATCTGTGCAAGAATGAATATTGCAAGTGCAATGAATACGGGCAGAAGGGTCTTTATTTTTGACATGTTCATATATTTAGACATATCAAATTTAACTATTTATAAGACCACTGAAATGTCTTTAACCCTACTTTAACCTGCTGTTAACAATAATTTGCGCTGTTTGTACTTACTTTTGAAACAGGAATAATTCAAAATATAAAATATCATGAAAAGAAAGGTTACCATATTATTCTTTACAGCTCTTTTCCTTGTAGCGGGTTCTGTAGCAGCCTACGGACAAACCAGGGAAGAGGAAGAGAAGAAAAAGCAGGAGCAAATTATGCAGGAAAAGATCCAGATGGAAAAGAGGAAGGCCCTGGAGGAGAGGGAAAGGGTAAAAGTCAGGGAGGATGTACTTGAAGAAGCTCTTGAAAAGTCGCGTGAAGCGTATGCCAGGGCGTGGACAACACCGGACCAGGTTTTTGTGACTACAGGAAAGGGCAATAATATTGACAATGTCTATTTCATGGGCGGTTCACAATCATCAAGCAGTCTGCAGTTCTCCAAGGTTATTAAGGAAGGAAGCTTTACAAAAGAATTGTCGTTTGAGATTGATGAAGACGCCAAAAGGGCATCCATCAATGTAAACGGTATTTGCGAGGAGGGAGAGATTCTAATAGTAATAACCATGCCTTCAGGAAGTAAGTATACCGAGGTGCTTATAGATGAATACGGATCGGTTAACTGGACCAAGTCATTCAGTATCGACGAAGAGAATGGTAGTAAAACAGGTGAGTGGCGATTCAAAGTTACCGCCAATAATGCCACAGGCAACTTCAGGCTCTCTCTGAAGAGCTATTAATTATATACTTTTTTTACCTGACTCGTTTTGTAAAGGCTCCTGCAAGGGAGCCTTTTTTTGTTCCGGGTTCGTTTTAACTAATTAGTGCCTGAGGCATGGCCACCTTTTACGCTTTCAATGCGTACGGTGTATTTATCACCGCCTTTTACTATCCATCTAACCATTACCTCGCTGTTGCCGGGTATATTTTCAAGCTCTAGACGCTGCGGGTTACGCACCTGTTCCTTGCAGAGGTTATTATCTTCATCAAGAACCAGCATGCCGGCAACCACCTCAGCACCATCGAGATAAACATAGTCAGGCGGATCTATTTTATACCTGAGGTTCTGGCCCGAATGGGTGGGCATCATCCTGAGGTTGGCCACCGTTGCGGTGACCTGCTTCAATGATCCCTTCAGTTTTTCAACTTTTATGTCCCGCACCTCAAGTTTGGGTGTCTGGTAAGCATGGTAGAAGCAGAAGGCCGTATTACGGTGTGCATCTGCTTCAAGCAGGAAACCCGGGTGGTTGCGACCAAAGTTTTTATTGAATCCTCCTATTTCAACCTTTCCGTATACAGGATGATCATATTCCTTCCAGGGAATAAAAGCATCCTCGAAAAGCAGCAGTTTATCAAACTTATACCTGTCCCTGTCATCATTATGGAACATCAGGTGACTGCTCCATAGTTCATTTGAATATATATATGTACCGAGGTAACCGTACCACCAGTCCAGTTCACCTCCGTACACAGTGTACATGTCTTTCCAGATGGTGAGGAACCTGTAACCGGGTATTATCGTTTCACCCAGCTCACCTATAGCATTAATAACGGTCTCATCGGCCCTGGTATACACCTCGGAGCCCCCTCCTTCAATTGTTGGTCCTCTCAGTATCATTCCTCCCGAGTTATGATATGACTGGGCTCCTGCAATATTCCTGTGTTTCATGCCAAAATCACGGACAGCCTTATTTTCAGGCACGCTGAAGGGATATTTGTCGGCTCCCCTCTGGACATAATCAGGCTCCCAGTTATATCCCCAGTCACGGTTTGGATCATATGAACCCTGGCGATCTTCATTCACCATCCCATCGCCGTCATTATCAATGCCTTCGTACCCCAGCATTTCGTATTCTCCCTTTTCCCCATCTTCAACCTGTATCATTTGCCTGGGATCTGAAGGATCGATTCTATACTGCCCGTAAGGATCCTTACGCCGCATCATTGAAATAACACCATCATTATTAATGTCGTCAAACCCATCCTCATCAATCAGGCCGTCGCGATCGTCATCACGGGGCATCATCCCTGAGCGCGGTGAGCTGGAAGTATTGGCTTCGTGCATGTAGTTCTCCCTCGCATCGGGATTAATCGTTGGTATGATATAAAACACCTTATCATCCAGTAATTCTTTTATAAAATCGTTTTCATCATACATTTCAGCAAGATACCATGCTGCATAGAGAGCCATTTCGGTGCCCTGTATCTCATTTGAATGGATATTTCCGTCGATATAGTAACCAGGCTTATGGTTGGGATCCTGGTTCCTGTGGTTGGTCACGGTAAGGGCAATGATATCGCGACCTTCATACGATTTACCTGCTGATTCCATTTTTACCAGCTCGGGATAAGCTCTGGCAAGTTGCTCGCTGAGGTCTTTGATGCCACTGTATGTATAATACTTGTTCCATGTGGCTTTTACTCTGGGATTAGCCGGTGTGCCGGCTGCCTTGAAGAACCTTTCATCTTTCTGGGCCTTCAGAGTGAGGGTTAACACCAGTGTCAATAATACTATAAGTGATCTTTGTAAATTATACATGACTTGACTGTTTCTGTTTGTTACCTGATTGTAAAACTTATTTTATCCATTCCACAGTTAATAGCTCCTGCTGAAATCGTAAAATCCCCATTGCCCAATATTAACCAGCTGTACTCTCTCGATTCATCACCTTTCAGCCTGTCATCTACAGTTATCTTTTTTCCACTGACGAGAGTATAGTCTGAGTCAGATTTAATTTCCACCTTCAGCTTTTTCATCCATTTTACTCTTTCGCCTATCTGACTCATGGTACCTAAGACACCTTTATTATGGAGTGTAACAGTTATCCTGTGGAGGTTTTTCTCAATTTCTTCTGTTTTGAGATCAATGAGTTCAAGTTCCGGGTGCAGTTTTGCTGCATACACCAGGAAGTTATAGTTTGACTCAATCACTTCTTCCAGCTTGTTAACCGGAGGATTATACATCACAAATGGTTTTATACCCCCTACTTCAACTTTTTTATCCGGAAAGTCAGGATGGTCAATCTCCTCCCATTCAATAAATACATCCTCACGGCCATTTTCAGTTGCTGTCTTAAGAAAAGTTAATTCCGGTGTGCTGCCTTTTTCAGGTTCAATCCACCATCCCGGTGTAGAATAACTATACCTGCCGTAATGATAGTATGCCCATTCCATAAAATTCCCTGGTTCACCTGTGAAACCCGGTGATCCCTTGTAGCCGGTATACTCGATATATTTACCTGACAGTAGTTCATTATGCTTGCCATCCTCCGGAAGGATGTTTGTTACTTTTCTTGATCTTCTGCGCCATTGCTGTTGATCTGCTGTTGATTGCTGCTGCGGCTGCCTTCCTGGCTTAAAGGGCTGGCCCAGGTTGTCCTGCGGCCCATAGGAGAATACAGCATAAATATTGAAATGATCATACAGATAGTCGGCTATTGCCAGTGGCTCTTTATCTGAAACGGCATGTATACCTGCATACCTGCCATATTCCTCGTATTCAAAACTGAAGTTATTATTGAAGTTTACACCACCCTTACTGTCCTCATTGAATTCACCGTCTTTATCATTGTCAACACCTTCTGTAAATACACTCCATTCACCTGTTTCTCCCTTTGAAGGATCAGCTTTGCGCATAATTCTCTCGTCATCAGTATCAATTATATAATCACCAGTAGGATCGTATACCCTCATTTGTGTTATGTATCCGTCCTTATTAATATCCTCATAGGGATCCTCATCTACCATAAAGTCCCTGTCGTTATCGGTTGGATTGTCATTCATACGCTTTTCATAGATTGGTGAGCTGAAATAACCGATGGAGGCATCGGGACAGGCATCAGGAATAATATAGAAACTGATATTCTCCAGTAGTTTTTTGATTTCTTCATCACCTGAATTTTCAAGAATCCTGGTTGCAAAACCCAGTGCAATCTCCCTGCCGGCAATATATCTGCCATCGATTCCGCCTATTACCGCAATTCCAGGTTTTGAATCCCTGTCACCGGCTCCTATAACCAGGGCTTTTATGTCCATTCCTGAATAGGTCTTACCAATTGTCTCAAGTTCGCTGAGGTCGGAATAAGTATTATTCAGTTTGCTCAATGCATCATTTATTTCTCCAGGATTATGGTAAGCCGACTGGCTGCGACCGGTTCCTTCCCATGCTAACAATATTAACAAGGATAGAATAAGGTGTTTGAATACTGTTTTCATAAGATTATGATTTGTTTTTTCGGGTACGCAATTTAGCAAGTAATATTCAATATTATCTCTTACAGGTATTCACTGCAGGGTATTTAAGATTAATTAACATTTGATATTCAGGGAAGTTGATAAAGTTGATAAGGTTTATAATGTTTATAATGTTTATAAAGTTGAGTTTATCCAGTTTAGGTATCAATTTTCAAACTCATCTCTCATCACTCATCACTCATCACTCCTTGAGTCGTGTGTAATTCCTCAGATAGTTATCAGGCTTGAATGAGGGGTTAAATTCTTTATTTTCAACAAATTTACCCGTATGATTGTCCAGGTAGCCCTTAATATAGTGATGCGAAAGTGTGTAGATAAACTCATCGTTATCACTTAATACCGGTCTCTCAACGGTTAAAAGGTCCTCAAAAATGATATTTGATTTATCCGATAGCCTGTTTATCTCGGTAAAAAGCTCTTTATCAATTTCTATTATTACTGTGTATTTACCATATTCCTTCCTTTCG
>Ga0272441_10006242_pt1 | contig 20106 bp, 13 predicted proteins | sample SSMProp6N_FD_193582 | JGI IMG/M metagenome (GOLD analysis project Ga0272441, IMG submission 193582) | Marine sediment archaeal communities from Little Sippewissett salt marsh, Falmouth, MA, United States - SSM-Prop-6N | ecosystem: Environmental > Aquatic > Marine > Wetlands > Sediment ...
GAGCCTCGCCGACCTCGGCCTCCTTTGCCTGCCATCGGTCACCTCCCATCCGCCGAGCGCCCACCACAGACGAACCTGTCCGGGGTTTCAGGCCTCTAAGCGGATGGTCAATGTGCGGCAACAGCACCTAGAGGCGGAGTTTGCCGACGTGTTCGACGAGTTTGTTGGACGCTTCAACCGTCCCGAGGAATACGAGCCGCGGCGGGGCGATGGAGAACTGCTTGACGACCTCAAAGGTAAGTTGTTGGGTAGCTCGGTGGCGTCTGGAATCGACGATGGCGGGATTACGATCAAGTATGGTGAGCGGTCGCACCGATTCGAGCTGAGCTGGCAAAATGGGACTCGGCAGGCAATAGAGCCGCTTTCGCTGGACTACAAGCGCGACGACGACTACAGCAAAACGTGGTTCGCCAAGGTTGGGCTGTTCAACCTCATTGAGCAGAGCGACACTGACGTGAAGGTGACGCTGGTCGTCTCTCCCCCTCGAAGAAGCGATCGGCTTCGCAGAGAATTCTCGCAGACGAAGAAGACATTGCAGGATGTACCTCTGGTCCGGCATGTGTTTGAGGAGCGCGAATTCCCGCAGCTCGAAAACATGATCGCTGAGGACTTGCGGCGCTAGGCTAGGTGGTGCTCGCGCTGATCGGCGCCTATACCGTCACGAACCGGGATATGGCTGGCACGTGTAGCAATCCAGTAGACTAGTTCGCTTCGTAATTGGTAGCTGCAATCGGTGAATCGGTCGCCTATCAGGTCGAAGCCGAAGCCAACTGCCTCGACGAATTGCTTGAGCTGCTCTGGTTCTTGCAACCAGATTTCTCGAAACTCACCAAGAGCCTTGCTGTCTCGTTCTTCGAGTCCATCCTCACCTTCTCCTTCGAAGAACGCCACCATCACCGCATTTGGGTCGTTCGATTCATGTAGTACATCCACGAGTTCATCAAGCATGCAGTAGACTGACTTTGGATCCACAATCGTTATCACTCTCGGTGTGTTGGGCTTGATCTCTGGTCTCTTTTCCATTTCGCTTCTCCATTTCTGTTGCCCTGGTGGGGCTGCTGTTGCCGGCCGCATCTAGGCGGTGACATGCCGGCCGTGACTCCAAGGTACTGAAGCGTCTGATTGAAGAGTATTCGAGCTAAGGGAGGCTTATGCTGGATGAGCAGGGTTTAGCTGAAACCAGCCGTGCTGAGACCCGGCTCACGAGCTGATCAAGCAGCTCGTACAGCGCCGAATCTGCGAGTTCTATTTGTCAGGGTCGTACCTATCTCGAATTGCTTCCAGGCCTAGCAGAATTGCGAGTCGGAGTACCGTCGAACGGTTCACCTTCCCATGAATCCGCAGCTCTGGCACGTCACGGAGCAGTGGGATCAGTGCCTCTGCTTCCTGGATGATGTCGTCGCCAAGGCGGAGTGAAGTGGTTTCCGGCATGAGGCCTCGTAAAGGCTAGCGGTTCAGAAGGCGGGCGACGGTGGTCGGGTGCCACTTCTTGCCACGAGCAGCTACGCCTTTCTGGTTGAGTGTCTCGGCGATCTTCCTGATCGAAAGGCCGTCGTCTCGCATTTTTCGGATTTGCGTTATCACAAACTGTTCACGAGGCCGTGGGACTAGGGTTTGTTTATCGGAGCCGACCATGAATCCGAAGGGAGAATCCCCTCCTGTCTTTCGGTTCTGCTGCCGCAGACGCTCAAGGGTGTTTCTCGTGCGCTCACTGATCAGGTTGCGCTCCAGCTCAGCGAACCCAGCAGCCACCGTGAGGAACATCTTGCCCATTGCTGTTCCCGTGTCGATGGACTGTCCACCGAAGTCGATGAGATGGAGCGCGACGCCCTCAACGGACCAGCTCATGACGTTTTCAAGACAGTCGATGGTGTTGCGGAAGAGCCTGTCCAGCTTCACGGCGACCACACCACCTACATCTCGCTGTGCGATCCTGCCGAGAAGCAGACTCCCGCCCTCACGTTTTTCGAGCGGTTTCGCGGCAGACACCCCACGCTCGACGACCATCTCGCTCAGCTCAATCCCACGAGACGTGCAATAGGTAGCGATTCGATCCTGCTGGTCGTCTATTGAGACGCCGGAGTCCGCCTGCCGTGATGTGCTCACTCGGCAGTAACCGAGAACTGCTTGCGGTTGGGTTGCGCGATTCCTTCCTCGATTCGTGTTGCTTGTGTGTGCCATGATTGTAGTACAACCGTAACACAGGTGAGGTGCAGTGTACACCAGAGTTCCGTCCGCGCGTAAACTCAAAGTTGGGATCGGAATCTTAGTGGCCGACGTTCCCGGTCTCCTGGCAGTACGAGCTGCCAGTCATCGATCTCCTCGAGTAGTTGGCTGAAGGCCTCCTTCTCGCTGCGTGTGCCTGCCGGGTCTAGGCGCACGAGGATCCGCTCCTGTTCCACCCCGATCGAGCCAGGCGCTTTGAATAGGTTGGCGAGCGCCATCTTCGCCTCGCGTGGTTTGCGCAGATACGGTGCCAGGGTGTACGCCAAATCGGTTTCCGCGTTCGCGCACACGATGCGGATGGTGTCCATTACGGCCTTGTAGTTCCCCGGATGGTACACGAGCTTCCCGGCCAATTCGGTCTCTTCCAATGGGGCGTGGGTCGGGGTGTAGGGCCGCAGGGCTTCGAGATCCTGCTGGCGGTCAAGGGCATCGTCGAGCTTGGTTTGTACTTTCTCCCAGCGTCGGTCGTCTTCGTCCAGGCGTGCTAGCTCGCGTCGGGCTTTGCCCTCGTCGAGACGCGCCAGACGAAGGTCGCGATCCAGGCGCCGCCGAGCGGGGTTGGGGATCACCGAGTCCGGTCTGTAGTTGGAGGTGTTGCGGCCATCAAGCTGGTTGATTCCCCAACGCTCGACGCCGTGCTTGAAGGCGTTCTCCTGACACCAGCGGCCCAGCATGATCCCGACGAGCCGCTCGGCGGGCTCGGTCGAGGATGTCATCAGGTTCACCTGGTGTCCGTCTTCCATGCGCAGAGCGATCCGGCGTACTCGTCCACGGCCCTTCCGGAGATTCGCGCGCCTGTCACACATTCCGATGTGCTCGTTATCTTCGCTCACCAGCTCTTGATCGAACTGTCCGGGACTAAGCAGCGCGAAGGGCCGCCGCTCGTAGGTCACGAACCCGAACCGCTCATCGCGCAGCTCGACCATTTGCTTGGGGAAGGCGCCCGCCCTGTCGAAGGCGAGCAGGATATTCTGATCGTCGCCCAGGCCCTGGCGCAGCATGTCGGCGATTCCGTTGAGCCACGACGTCAGCGACGAGTTGGTGGGGTCAGCCACCCTCATCACCGGCCGGCCGTCCTCACTGTGGACCCAGTAGTCCGTCGCCCCGGGACAAACCCGTTTGTCCTGCATACGCCAGCCCCGGCGGGTGACGAATTTGCCCGTGTAGGGGCGCATGTGGTTGTCGACGTAGAAGACGGCGGCCTGCTCGCTGCCGGCCTGCGCCTGCCGCATGTACTTACCGGCCAGCAGCAGGTGGAGCCGCCAACCGTTGAGCTTTTCGGCACCGCCAGCGAAGCGCTTCAGTACTCGGCGGACCCAGCTCGCCGAAGGCGCCTGGTCAGCGCGAAACAGCCGGTCGGCCGAAGAGCTTGCCAGCCTTCGTACGCCCTCGACGCTGCGCTCTCCGATGCTCAGCGCGGCGATCACTGCGTCCATGGCCAGACGGATTTGCCGTGCACCACGCGGCTCATCCCAAAGCTCTTCAAGGGCAGCATCGTAGAGCTGATGCTGCTCTGCCATGGCCATCATTAACCAGGTACCGGCGTGCTGGACGTGACGACCGCCGCTTACCGGAGCCGACATGATCCTCTCGGCGCCTGAGGCCTGCTCCTCGGCCGAGCCGGTTTCGCGAAGGCTACGCGGCTCATCATCCAGCTGTGTCTGAGCAGGCGTCGTCTCGGGCAGCACCGCCTGTCGAGACTCGATGGGAAGCTCTGTCGGCTCCGCGGACATATCCGCCTGGCTCAGCTCTTCGACCTTCTGCCACTGCTGGTGGATCTGCCACACGAGTGTGTGCGAGACGTCGAACCTTTTTGGCAGGGCCTGATGCGCCGGGCGTGCCCCAAGCCCCTTTTCAAACAGCTTGAACAGCGCCTTGCGCAGTGCCGGAGTGTCCTTGGGCTGCCGGCGTGCTCCGCCAGGACCCTCGGTAGGCAAGGCCTCGAGTCCCCCGTCTTCGACCTTGCGCATCACACGACGCAGGATCTCGGTCGACACGCCAAATGCCTTGGCCAAGCGCCCCCGGCGGACGCCTGGATTGCGAGCCAAGCCGACCATGAGCAGATTACGAATACCCCGCTGCGCTGGCGAGAACGAGCCGATCTCCGAACCACCGACGAGTACAACGCACCGCTGCGGATAGTGCATGACGCACCCGGTAGCAGAGAACCACTGGCATCGTGGATCCTTCTGAGCATCAACAGGAAGCATGAGCGTTTGTCCGGTAGGCATGGTACCCATCAAAACGCTCGTCGGACCCATCTTATTCACAACAATGTAATTGACATTCTTGATCCGCTAACTCACCGGAATCAGATCAAGGCGCTGGGGGTCCGACGGAAGTCTGGTACACAGTTCGGTCGAACTGTGTACGCCAGATGGCTAAACATATGAGGTCGGGCTCAGCGTTTGTCGGACAGCGTTTAGGCTAATCGCCTAGACGTGGTGGCTGTGGGAACGAGGCGTCAGGGACTCCACGCAGGTTGTCTGTGTAGCATTTGTCCTATGCGTTGAGATATGCCCATAACGCACCCAGAATCTCTCCGGCGCGCTTGAGATCGCGAGACGCCCGATCGTCTGCGGTGTACTTCTTTCCGCGTCGAAGGCCATCCAGGCGCCTTTTGAGGTAGCTGCGCATGTGGCGAATGGCTGCCTTTAGTCGGTCAACAGGCAGGCCGCGTTGGAGCATTGGCCCCTCCAGCGTCTGGAGGGCCGTTCTAATGCGATTGAGGTCCGCGAGAGATGAGCGGAGAAACGAGCCGTGCGCTGGACCGGCATCACTTGCCTTCTCGGCTGCTAGAAACTCCACATCGCGAACCTTCGATGACAGGTATCTAAGCAAACCCTTTTCGGGATCAGGGAGGTCTTCCCACACGGTTTGAGGAGGAGCTGCGCGAACAAGATGCCACCATAGCTCGGCGAAGGCCCCCCAGAGGGACAGGCCTCTCTCCTCAAGGTCTTTGCTCTCGACGAACCATTTGGTTGGCAGTTCGATTTCAAGCTCGATCGTGCCGGTTCGAATGTCCGCGTGGATTCGCCGAGAGCCGGGATGAGCGAGCCAAGCACCATGGAGAGTTGACAGAACCGTGACAGCGTTGAGCGACTTGCCGCAGTCGAAGGTGATGTGAATGCCATCTTCCTGTTGGGTGAGAGCAACGACCTCAACGCCGCGCAACGCAGCGAGCATGATCATCCAGTCTTCAAGAATGGCCTCAGGGACGTTCTGAGGTAGTACCTCAGAATACTCAGCGTGTTCTTCAACGAGGAAGAGAATGATTCCAGTCGCGAGAGCAACGACTGCGGCCTCCAAGTCGGCTATCGCCGCCTCAAGTTCCTCAAGCGTGTATGAGAACGATCGTCCCCGATCTTCAAACTCGATGGTCCCACTGTCGCTGATCTGGTACTTGGCATGGGCTTGTGCGTTTCGCAGCACGATCTGAAGGTCGGACTGCAAGCTCGCAACCTCAGGCACAGGCGAGGCTCCGATATTGCCGTTCTCCTTGTTGAGGCGCACTCCTAGTTTCTTGCCCTTGATGTCCGAGTACGACGTAGCTTTCGGCGTGGGCCGGGCGCGGAGATCTGCCACGAGGACGACGTTTATTAGGTCGTTCAAAACCGTCTCAGATGAGACCTGATACAGTTCGAGGCCAATGTCCGCTGAATGCTCATCTGTCGGATGTTGCTGAAGGGCAGTGCAAATGCGATCCAACTTTCGGAAGAGGATCGGCGACTGTCTCAGGATGTTGTGCGCCGAATCACCGAGCGCCTCCTTGATGGCTGCTCTGTCCGCAGCATCGGCTTTTCCGAGGAGTTTCTTGACGGCCTGCGCCCGCGAATACGTACCCTCTGGGTTGTTGGTTGCCGCAGCGTACAGACCGTAGATAGCGAGCAACAAGCCTGCGCTATCCATCAAGGACTCTCGGTTGCCTTTCACTGAATCCGAGAACAAATCCAGCCCGATTTGTTCCCAATCGTTCAGCCCAAGCTCGCCTTCCTCCGATGCAGTCGCCATTGCTGCTTCAGCACTGACCTCTCCTGTACGAAATCTGAGCGCGGCCAACGAGATGGTCGAAATCGCGCTAAGCCGATCAAGGGCGCTAGCGCTCTTCGTTTGGAATCCCTCGAACTCGACATTCGCCTCGGCCGGAGTGCCGGCAATCAGAGCGTCGAACAGCCGCAGCACTGTCTCGGCGTAGGTTTCAGCCGCGTTTGCGAATGCTTGGTGTAGCAGTCGGTGCTCTACCGGAGCGCGGATGGAGCGGCTCTCATTCGCGAACGACACCAGTCTTGCTAGGTTTTCTTCTGCCTGCTGAAGTTCCTCGGCGAATTCGAGGGACTCAATGCGGATGGGCGACCAGTCCACGCCGTTAATCGCCTGCCGCGTGGTATCCATCTCCTCCAGAAATCTAGAAATCAGATTCGAGAGGGCATCCATATACTCGTCGCCGGAGATCAGTGTGGGCTGCGGCTTCGCACGGAGCTTTTCCAGCAACATGTCTCGTCGTGAGATGAAGTCCGCAAGGACTTTTCTGCGTTGCATGACCAGATCGTCCTGTTCTTGTGGTTGGTCCTCGAACGGGTGCCCGCAGTGCCGGCACAACGCTTCCGTCACCTGGGTGTTTTCGCCGCAGTGCGGGCACAAGACCATCTTGAAGTGGATCATGAAGCTGATCTGGTCGGCAACGTCTTCAGTATTGCCATGTACATCAGCGCCACACGCAGGGCATTTCGACACAAGCGCCACATCCCATTCTTGACCGCAGTCTACACATTTGCCTAGCTTGGTCATCGTCCTCTCCTACAGCCTTGGGTCCACCGGCTCGCTTTCCAGCGCCAATACTCCGAAGACACACTCGTGGACACGCCGGAGGGGCTCGCGGCGGACGAACCGTTCCAGCGCCTCGATGCCCAGCGCGAATTCCCGGAGGGCAAGGGAACGCTTGGTTCTCAGGTGTCTGCCTCTGAGCCTGGCCAGGTGCTCTTCGGTGGTGTACTCCGGACCGTAGATGATGCGGAGGTACTCCCGGCCACGGACTTTAAGGGCAGGTTGGACGAGGCCCTTTTTGCCGTGCTCCACGAAGCTCATTGGCTTGACCACCATCCCTTCTCCACCGTCAGCCGTTAGCTCCATCCACCAGGCTGTGCCCTCCTCGACGGACTTCTCGTCAGTGACGTTGATCACCCGGTACGGCGTCTTCAGCAGCAGTTGGTCGTCTGAGTCACAGATGCGACCGATCCGCTCCATGTGCCAGCGATGATCCTGGTTCGCATGCACGCCTCGCTCAGTGGCGAGCAGGTGAAATGGCGCTAGCTTGAGGTCCTCCACACCCGAGACACTCCAGCAGTAGTTCTGGTAGCTGGAGATGTACCGCTCGATCATCGCCTCGCGGTCCGTGAACTTCTCCAGGATCTCTGAGGCGTGCTCATGCGCGCCGTTGCCTTCACCATCCTTCCCTGTCTTGAGGCGCTCGGTTGCTGCTTCCAGCGTCTTCACGGCCTTGGACACGGCGACGCGAGCCGCCGCCCCTGTGGCCGCATATTGGCTCCTGAGCAGCTCTTGTGCCTTGGCGGACCAGGGCATCAGCTCGCAGTCGAAACAGGCCCAGTCGGTCTCGTGCTCGTCCCAGAAGCCCGCTTCGGCCATGGCTGAGCGGACGCGGCTTAGGAGCTGCTCCTCCAAGTGGCGGTCCTCGAAGAAACGCCGGCCAGTGCGCGTGTACACAACACCGGCCCCACCATCCTCCACTCCGAAGCGAGCCTCAGCGCACTGATCGTCCTTGCAGACAACCACCACAGCTCGTGAGCCCATGTGCTTCTCCTCGCACACCACCTCTGGCACACCCACACTTCGGAAGAAGGCAAAGGCCTGTGCCGGGTGCTCCAGATAGCCGGGCTCCTTGCTGGTTTCGCAGGGGGACATGGTTGGCGGCAGGTAGACCAGCCATCTGGGATCAGCCGCAAATCGGCTCATCACCTCAAGCGCCGCTGTGGCGTTCTCCTCGCGGACCGTGATGTTCGGTCGCAGCCGCGTCGTCACGATGCGCTTGCCCAGCACATCCTCGGCGTCGAGCAACCGATCGTGCTGCTGCTGCGAAGAGAGCGGACCAGCATGCTGTCCCTCGTCGAGGAACGGTTTCGCGGGCTCGCAGTAGGTCTGCTCTGCCGGTACGGACTCAAACTCCAGCTCCGGGTAGCGCAGCGCAGAAAGCCGGCCTCCGAAAACGCAGCCGGTATCGATGTTGACCGTCCGGTTCAGCCAATCCGGTGAGGGCACGGGCGTGTGGCCGTAGACGACCCGTGCGCAGCCCCGGTACTCGGCAGCCCAGTCGAAGCGCACCGGCAGGCCGAATTCGTCGGTTTCGCCTGTGGTCTCGCCATACAGAGCGAATTGACGCACCTTGCCCGAGCCGCGACCCTGCATGGACTCCCTCATCCCGGCGTGGGCCACCACCAGACGGCCACCGTCGAGCACGTAATGACTCACCAGGCTGAACAGGAACTCCCGCAAGGCGTCCTTGAACGGCTCACGCACCTCATCCGACAGCTCGTCTATCTCAGCGACCGTGTTGGCAAGACCATGCGTCAATTGGACGTTCTTGCCCCGCAGCTTCTTCAGAAGCTTGGAGTCGTGGTTACCCGGGACGCAGAGGGCATCGCCAGTCGCGACCATGTTCCGCACTAGGCGAAGCGTGTCGAGAATGCGGGGACCTCGATCCACGAGGTCCCCGAGAAACACAGCCTTTCGGCCATCCGGGTGAGTGAATCGGTCATCGCCCCAGATCTCCTCAGCCTCAGGCATCTGAGCACGCTCGTAGCCGAGCTTGCCCAGTAGAGTCACCAGCTCGCTGTAGCAGCCGTGCACATCCCCGATCATGTCGAAGGGACCGGGCAGGCTACGACGGTTGTTCCAGAGTGGCACGCGTTCCACGCTGGCCTCGCCAATAGCCTCCTCGGAGTCCAGCACGAAGATGTGTCGGAAACCCTCACGCTTGAGCCCTCGGAGCGAGCGACGGAGCTGGTTCTGCTGTTGGCGCACCACGTGAGGCCCAAAGGAGCGGTCAGGGCGCTCCTGGTTTCTGCCGTGGCATACCGACGCTGGTAGGTTCAGCACAATGGCCACCGGCAGGCAGTGGTACTCCCGCGCGATCTGGACCAGCGGTTGACGCGCCTCGCGTTGGACATTGGTCGCGTCGATCACCGTGAGGTTGCCTCTGGCGAGCCTCTTGCGCGTCAGGTAGTGAACCGTCTCGAAAGCGTCCGCCGTAGCGCTCTGGTTGTTTTCATCGTCCGAGACCAGACCGCGGCAGAAGTCGGAAGAAATGATCTCCGTGCTCAGAAAGTGTTTCGAGGCGAAGGTGGACTTGCCCGAGCCCGAGGGCCCGATCAGCACAACCAGTGACAACTCTGGGATTTCAATCTTCATCGTATTTCTCAATCCCGCAGCCAGCGCGCGGCTACTGAACCTGCTCGAAAACGGCAGCCTGTGTTGGGCTGCCGACTTCAGCGTCCTCGACGCCGATGTTCAGGAACCGGACCTCGTAGCGATGCTGTTCGGCCAGTCCGCGAGCCCACTCCTGGAATTCCTCTCGCGTCCACTCGAAGCGATGGTCCCGATGCCGCAGCCGATCCGGGCCGACCGACTCCCAGCGGACGTTGTATTCACGGTTCGGCGTGGTCACGACAACTGTGCCGGGCCGCGCGTGCGAGAACACCACCTGCTCAAACGCCGCCAACCGTGGCGGGTCCAGGTGCTCGATGACTTCGACAACCGAGGCAGCGTCGAATCCGTGGAAACGGCGGTCGCGATACATGAGCGATCCATGCATCAGTCGAATGCGTTGTCGCTGACGCTCCGGCAGCCGGTCGAGCTTCAGCCTCGATGCGGCTGTCTCCAGAGACCGTATGGACACATCCACGCCGACGATCTCCGTAAACTGCCGCTCGTCCAGCAGCCGTCGGAGCAGCTTGCCTTCGCCACAGCCCAGATCCAGGACCCGAGTAGCTCCAGCACCCTTGAGGACCGATAGAACGGTGCCGAGCCTCTCGTCGTTGAGGCTTAGGGATGCTTCGAGTTGCTCCTCCTCCTGGATATGGCCCACCTCAACGCTGGGTACGTTGCCTTCTGTGTCGCTGTCTGGCTCGTCTCTCAGTCGGGCAAGCGCTTCGCGCGCCAGGCTACGCTGGTACTTCAGATACCGCTTGGTGATCAGCTCGCTCTCCGGGTGGGCTCCCAACCAATCTGCCCCCTTGGACAGCAGGTTCTCCACCTCCTGGTCGCCCACCCAGTAGTGCTTGTGGTTGTCCAGCACAGGAATGAGCACGTACAAATGTGTCAACAGCTCCGACAGCCGGCACTCCCGTTCGAGAATCACGCTGTAGTAGGGGCTCTCGCCCCACTCGGGGAACTTGTCGTCTAGGGAGTGGCGGGTCGCCGTCACCTTGTATCCGAGCGGGGCAAACAGCCGATTCAACAGCTCAGGTCCTCCACGACTGGGAAGGACGTCGATTTCTGCCCTGAGGGGAATCGACTTGCGCGCCAACGCAGGGCGCTCACGGCATTTCCCAGCCATGGCGGAACCGAACACCCTGGAGATGGCGACGCTCAGAAACGACGACGCCACGTAGGGACGGTCGTTGACGTACTGGTCCAGCGGGCCACTGGTCTGCCTGTGAGGCTTTCCTCGAACTAGCGAGATGGGGTCGATGTCGAGGAGCAACGCAGCGGTGCAACGCTCGCGAGACACGTCTGGATAGTAGACTACGGCCTTGCCAAAGCTCTGGTCGAAGGTCTGGACCTTCTCCGGATGCTTGTACAGCAGGAAGCCCAGCTCTGAGGCCGGTTCATGAGTCGTGGTGATGGTCAGTAGCATCGTTCACTTCACCTATGCACAAACGAAAAAGGCCGCCCGGTGGGTCACCCGGCGGCCTTTGGAAATCCTATGGTTCTGTTCGGAACCTAGCCGCTGGGTGACCTCGCTTCACGGTGAGGCGTGGTCGGCATCGTCGGCGCGCGACCATCGCGCTGGGCCGTGAGAGAGGACAGGTGCGAACCCGGAGCAAACGCACACCGTCCCTCTAGGCGCACCGGATGCACATCTAGGGCCGCTAGGCTGGTCGGGAAGGTTGTGTAGCTGTAGGTTCGCATTTTGGGACCACCAGTCTCCGGGGGCCTCTATAGGGAGTCGCTGCGCTGCTGTCAAGAGAATCTCGTGGCGGGGCGTCGCTCCAACAACTGGACGTGGTGTTGCCCCGGAGTCGGGTCGCACTTGGATTCGTGAGACCGTGGCTGTGTCTCGGTATTGGCTTGTTTACCAGGTAACCATGCGTGTGGTTACCGCGTAACCCAATGACAAGGCGAGTCGCAGGGAAGAGCACCATGCGTTGTCGAAGGATCACTGGAACCGGGACTGATACCAGCGTGCAAAGCCGATCATTCCAGTCACTTCGGCGAGCCTCTTGTCTCGTGAAGCCCCAGATGATCAACTGTGAAGATGCGGTGTGAGGCAGATGGTCCTAAGACCGAATTTTTGCTCATTGGTTGGCGTATGAGAGCGCAGATGCGGGTAGTCTCAGTACCTAAGTTGCTGATTTTAGGTGCGATGAAGGGGCGGTTTCCTGTCCAAGCATCTGGATCCTGTGTAGCCGCTACAGGAGTTCCCGCTGCCGACGAGGGCTGGAGCAGGGGTTTCTGGAGACCTGTGGGCACTGAGCGGCGAGCGAACGCTCGGCGCCTAAGCGAGGCCGGATAGCATGGTCGTCGCCACTGTTCCGAACAGCCATCCTCTCGATCGGAAACGACCTGGCCCACCAGTGGGCAGGGATGCCTGCAAGCGCCTACGGCTCTTGCCGGGCCAGGTCCAACTGGAGGTTCATGGCTTGCTCACGGATGGCGCTCGCCCAACCGAGGTTGCCCGCTACCTCCATCAGTCCGGCTATCTTTGCTCAGTAACCGAGCACAACCTCGCCCGTGAGGTGGTGCGGTACAGCGCAACCCTGCCAAAATGGAGACCAGCAACGGCGCCCAAGGGGACGGTACTACACGAACTTCACGAGTCGGCGCGTCTCTTCCGAAGGATAGAACAGAGATTCGACGCCCTGGGTGCTGAGTACGACGCGTTAGTCTCAGAACTTGCGTCGGAACCCGTTGTGCTGAGCCGGGCCCACATGCGCAAGGTTCGGCTTGCAGCGGATGTGCTTGGCCGGCTTAGTCGCACCGCGACTAAACTACAGGACCTGCTGTGGACGTCCACAAGGATCAAGGAGCGCCTGGGATGGACTCCCGGTATGTCTCGGAGAACCACACATCCGATTCGTCGGCGCGTTGTCATCCACGACCCCGAAGGAACACACCATGGGCTGGAGCTGTTCTCATACCTTGCTCCGGCGCTCGACGGTTTCTATCCATGTGCGAAGCACGACGAGGGAACAGGGCTCGTCTACGGCAAGATTCTCACCCTGTACGGCGAAGAGAAGACCGACTGGTTCCAAGTATCAACGGATGCCCTGCGCCGGCCGGTGGAGGTGGAGATTGCACTCTCCGAGAACTGTGAGCCCTTGTTCATCTGGACAAAGGATGGAGCCAGTTGGGGACGACGATTCGATCATTTCGGCCGGGCGACGAGCGAGTCGTTTTTCGTTACGGTGATCGAGTCAGAAATGCCCCCAAGACCGTGGCTCGTGCCGGATGATCGGTTCGTGCTGTTCCGGCAGCGAGCGGCTGATGCGAAGTGATCTCCCTCCATTCCTCAGTTTACTTACTCTCCTGGCATTGTGCACCTGAGCCGTGCATCACGAACGTGGTGGTGACTTCATGAACTTGAAGGCTAAGTTGGACCAGGCAAAGTCAGAGGCAAATCCTACTTCAGCGTTCCTGTCCAACGCCGAGCTTTCGGCGGGTAGCTGGCGCGAGGGGGAGCGATGTCTACAGCTCACGCTGCGCGTCCGCGAGTACCAGCGGGACGCAGCCGGGCAGCAGGGCCGTATTAATGAGACCGTGGACGGTATCGATTGCGGGCTTCACGGTGTATCTGCGCTGTGCTGCGCATACGAGCCTCGGGACTTTTCCTTGCGGCCGAGCCTCTGGTACGCACCAGAGAAACAGAGAGTAGTGGCAATGGCTCCCTGGCCGGACGCGTTGGACTGCTCCTCGCAGGCGACCGACCTCACCGTGTCGGCTGACGTAGCCGTGTGGGGCAAGGATGTGGACTGGCATCTCGGCAGTCTGGACCATCTCCTGCGGGCGCCTGTGCGCATGGGGATTCGCTTCACCAGTGAGGCCCTGCATTCTACTTGGTTGTGTCTTGGGTTCGGCGAGATGCAGCTTCACCGTCGAGGCCGCACGTTCGATCCTACCCAGTGGCACGAACGATACTGGGGCTGGTTCGAACAATGCGTGTTGGATGACCTGGCGCGGCCGCAGCACTCGCCAGAACTGGAGCCCAAGTCTCCCATGGCGAGCGATCAGCGGCCGGACAAGTCTGTCTGGGCAGTGTCCGATACTGACACTCCGGACGAGTTGCTAGATCCGCTCCGAAGGATGTTCTCGCCTCAGGACTCCTTCCTATCTCGGTGGTGGCCAGGAGGTGGTCATCGCCAGGCGCTGTCCGTGTCGTCGTGGTGGTACGAGCCCCCTTGCGGCTTCGTTGTTGTGAACGGCGTCTCGCAAACCGGTGAGGAGACGACTGCACACACCTGGGAGTTTGATCTGCGCCGAGACGCGGAAGGTCAGTGGGTAGTCTGGTGGTACGGAGATAAACAAGTACCGCTCGTGTGATGTTGTCCGGCGGGTGCCGTCATCGACGAAGGATGACCAGAAGGGCGCAGCCTCGACCGTGTACGGTTACCCGAATTCGCTCCCCTGTGTTGGAACGATGAACGCGGCCATCGTATAGCTTCCCCGCGCGTGCCCAGCTCGTCAGGTTGTGTCCCAGTGGGACTTTGTACCCCCTGTTCATGCAGCCTATGATGCCATGCCGTTGGATGCACACGATGTGGGGCTGAACGGTGTTGTAGCTCAGCGGTGTGCCAGCCCAGCGGCTGTAGACCATTGGCCTGACGCAATCCATTTTCTTCGCGTAGGGTGACGAGCCGGTCACTGAATAGCCTTGCGTATCCTTCACCACCAGCCTGGTCGGAAACTGCCCAGCCACGATGAAGTGGTACTTCCCGCTGAGCACAGTCCGGAACGTGTAGGATGTGCCCTTTGGCTTGGCGGCGACTACCCGGGTCACTTGAATCCGGGGCAGGTAGCGTGGCCATCGGCCACCGAATCCTCCACGAAGCTGAGCGGTGAACACCTTCTGTATCTTCTTCATGAAAGAGTAGGATGCCTGCTCGCACCGCCCGGCAGTGATTTCACTCGTCGCGATTCTGACTTCCTTCGCGTAGTTGTACTGCATGTTGGCAACCAACTTCGCGACTTCGCGACGCTTGCGTTTCTCATCTGCCTGCTTCTTCTGCGCGGCCTGGCGGGCTCGGAGTTTCCTCCGCCTTTCCTTCTCCACCTTTTGTAGACGGCGAGCCCGTACCTGGGCTCGATATTCCGGCGAGCGAGCCCGAGCACACCATGCCTTCTCCGCGTAGCGTGCATACGAGACCAACACGCTCAGGCAGCCGGCACCAGCCTTGCACTGCCGTTTCCAGTATCGGCACAGGTGCTCGGCGTCCTTCGAGATGGGAGTTATCCCGTCAGCAGTGAAGGCCTGTTCCTGTTCCATCCTGAAGGTCCGCGGAGGGAAGCCTGGGACAGACACCGTTCTGTTTTCGTACACGGTGCATCCCACGTGGAGCGTCGATGCCAGCAGCAGTGGTAGGGAGATCACTCGGGCAACGATCCGCACTCGGCTCGCGAGACGGTGGAGCAGGGTAGTCTGGGGGTGTTTCATGGGGCCCTCTCCTTGCCCCCAAAAATGGAAAAGGGGGCGAAAATCGCGAGCCCTGCCGGGTACGACCCCGCCCCCTCCGCCAAGAGCACGAACGGGAGCTACCCGAACGTGATTAACGGAATAGGCGTGGCAGGGCTCTGGTTGTCGGGACGCGACACGAAGCTCAGACTGCTTGACGGGGGTAGCGAATCCCCGCGCCCGTTCTGGGGCGACAGACTGAAATTTCAGCTACGTCCACAAGTAGTCGGCGTTGAGCAGACCTCCTGATGTTCGACCACGGAAAGTATACCACCGCAGCGACTCGTTCACATCGTCGTAAAGAGCTGCTGATGGTGGTGTGGCTGGTGGGCGGGTTAGCCGAGCAACTCAAAACCACTGGGGGAGAAGGGCGATCTCAGAGCCGCTGGTCTTAGGGGGGTGTCGGCTTGCTGGAGCCGTCTGATTGTGACCATGGGGCTTCAGACTGGTATGGCATGCTGTACATGGTTCCCACTGGTCCTTCTCCCTTCTTCTCCCTCTTCTTTCTCGCACGACACACCGCACGGGTTCCCGTAACTGCCTGAAATGACGTGGGGCGGTTGGCCTGATCGCAGAGATGCCTCAACCCCAGGGGTGGGTGGGGCGCTGGTGGGCGGGGTCGTCCGTGTTTCTTTCTGCACGCGCAATCAGGAAGCGGCAATTTCTGCCAACCACACCACCGGCGACACAGACCGGACGACGGCGCAAAGGTTGTCCCGAGGAGTGAACGGTCACCCTCCATTTCGAGTACGCGCATCTGCACCGCCGAGCTGTGCTTGTGAGCACGCAGCCTATGCTGACCGTTCCTCTTCGACGTAGGGTTCTCCTCGGTGGATGACCGCCCAGATGATCCTTAGCTGCCTTACGGCCAACTTGATTTGGGCCTTTCTCCGCGTCTCAGCCGTACTGCCTCGCCGCCTCAGGATGCTTTGGTAGCGCGTTCGGAGGCCGTTGTTCTCAGGTGCGCCCCGGAGCCGAATCGCGGCCCCTACGGAGTCGAACACAGCCTTCCTGAGCAAGGGGTCACCGTGCTTCGAGATCTTGGCGCGACCTTCGTGAGGGCCGGACGTGTCCTGAACAAGGTCCAGGCCAGAGAAGCGTTCGAGTTTCTTCCAGTGACTGAATCTTCGGATGTCCGGGATCCGCGACTGGATGACCGATCCCGTCTCCTTGCCGATTCCAGGGATGGTTCGGAGCAACTTGTAGTCGTTGTTGTCCGCCAGGATGAGGCCGACTTGCTCGGTTAGTGTCGCTATCTCGCGGTCACTCTGAGCCATCTTGTCCAAGTAGTACAGGAGGAAAGGGTCGGTGCCGAGCAACGGCGAATATGATTGCGACCAGACGTCGCTGCACACTTCGTACAGGTGTTTGAGCACCGATCGATACGTGCCTGCGATGGTGGACTTGACCTCACTGATAAACGCGTTGACGTCCGTTCCACGGACGTCTGGGGGGTACTGATGCCGACGGAGGAATAGGACCCCCGTCTTCGTGTCGATGATGTTGCCGGCTGTTTTCCTGTTTACGCGGTAATTCTCCGACATCACCGAGACGGCCTTACGCCGCTCCGACGTGCGGTTTCGCTTCAGAAGCGCTCGCTCTTCGATGAGGCCACGGAGCTTCTTCTCTTTCGATGTGAGGGCCTTGTAGGGCGAGCCGATGCCCCTGAACACAAGTCGGGCCAGCGCTATCGAGTCGTTCTTGTCACTCTTCGCGCCCTTGCGCGTGTCGAGGTATCGTTGCGCCTGGACCTCCCTCGGCGTGAGGAGTCGGAGATCACAGCCGTGGTCGAGCAGGAACTTCGTGAGAAGTGGTTCGACGCCGAAGGTTGTCGATTCGATCCCTGCCACCCACCGTCGGATGCCAGCTCGTATCGCCAGTTCGTCCAATCGGGCTTCCAGCATCGACAGCCCGCGTAGGTCGTTTGGCACCGCGGCAGGGCCGTACAGGGCGTCTCCTTTCGCGTCGAGAATGTTGATGGTGTGGTTTTGAGCGCCGACATCGACGCCGATATTTCCGGTGGTTCGTTGTGAGGGCATGTTCAACTCCCAGAGTGCTCAGGCGATCGATTGGATGGGCACCAGCCCCTACTCTTCCGATGCTAGTTCCTGAAACCACTTCTCGACATCGCATCGTCGCCAAACCTTGAGCCGAGGCCTAAGCATGATGGGCGCTGGGAAAACGCCTTCATCCCGAAGGCGCCAAAAAGTCGTCTCCGAGAGCCCGTACTCGTTAAGGATGTCTCCCCGTCGAAGCAGTTGTTTGTTTGTCTGTCCCATGGTTCCTCCTCCGGTCAGTATTCTCGACCAACCCGGAATAGACCGCCTGTCCGCGAATCCTGGTGAATTCCGGGGTGATGCGCTAACGTTCTCGACCGTTCCGGTAGCGCGTGACAACCAGGATACAGGTCCCAGTTGCAGCGTGAATTTGGCCTAAGGGGGGCTAATGCTGGATAAGAAGGAAACTCGTCGTCTCGAAGAAGCAGAGAAGAGGCTCCGCGAGGTTGTTGGCGTGGAACCAATCTCGCTCATCGTCGCGCTCCTCACAGAGCCCGGCGAGTTTTCCCTCTCCGATTCAGATTTCTTGTTCGACGAGTATGAGCGTTTGGAGAAACAGATCGGGGTCTGGAGGGAGTGGACTGGCGTATTCGCCCATCCATCGTTGGAAAGTCACTCATCGCCCCAAGGGAGTCTCAAGGGACGTTCTTCACTTGAAGAACGGCGTCGTGAGAAACGAGCTGCGCATGACGGTATCGCAGCACAAGCGACAGAGGACCTACTGAGGTTCCTGGCTTGCCATGACATTGCGGCGGTGCTCTTCCGCCGAGAGCGCCTCGGGGCTCATGCGCTCTCGGCTGCCAAGGTGCCCATGTGGATTGAGGCTCAGGCCCAGCAGGATAGGAAGGAGGAAATACGTCGCCTCGAAGAGACACTGTGGAGGATTCGCGAGGCTGTCGGTGTTGAACCGACCTCGATAATGGTCGCGCTCCTCGCGGGCTACAACGAGTCCGACCTGCCCTCGGAAGACTCCCTGCGTGACGAGTACCATCGACTGGATGGGAGGATCGGCGTTTGGAAGGAGTGGACCGACGACAGTATCCAGCCTGCACTTGAGACCAAGAGCGGCTCATCCGCGGCAGAGCGGCGCCGTGCCGAGATCTTCGCGAATGAAGGCAACCCAGTGCATGCAATCGAAGCCCTCCTTCGGTTCCTCGCTTCCCGGGACCTGGCAACGGCGGTCTTCCGGCGGGAGCATCTCGGGAACCAGCTACTGTCGCCGAGCGAGGTCGTTGCGTGGATTGAGGCGCGGGCTGTCGGTGAAGAGGATTCAGCGGGAGCAGAAGACGACTCGATCCAAGCGGAGGTCGGCAGCAACAGCAACGTGGATGGTCGTTCTGTTGCGGAGCGCGTCTCCCACCTTCCTGGTGGACGGCTGGCGTACAGAGGTGGCGTCCTGCATGACGGCACCGAAATCACCACGAGCCTCGAACCACGACCAGGGGGGGTGCTTGATCAGCTCTACTCGGTGGCAACGGGCGATGCCTATGTATCCCTCGGTTGGAGCTGCTCAGTAGCGGTAGACTTCATCCTCGGTGGTGTTGTCCATCAGCCATCGAGTGTCGAAGTGCTAGAGGTTCGACGGGAACCTGCTGCACCAGTGCTCTCGCGCATTGTTCTGTCCATTGACCCTGCGACCCCACCCGAGCACGTCAAAGCGGAGTACGCCAGGCTGAGATCGAATTTCAAAGGCGCCGAGGAGACCAGGAAGAGCCAGATCAAGCAGCGTCGGTTGGCTGAAGCAACCGTAGGATTCGAAATTTTGACCGCCGTATTAGAGGACATCTACAACCGTGCCGAGCCAATTGGCCTCGAAACACTTCTGGCGGACAACGATGACGGCTCCGATGAAGCGCTCTCGGACGCGGAGTGGCTTCGAGCGATGGGGAACCTGCACGAGTTCTTCGAAGTGCCCAAGTTGTACGTGAAGCAAGCGAAGGTGAGACACAAGAAAAGGGGATCTAAGACCTCATCTGCATCCGATCATGGCGAGGTCCCAGACGATCAGAAGCCGGCCGGCCACAGCAAGCGTGAGACTGCGCTTGTACTGCGGAAGCTCCTCAAGAAGAAGCACTTCGAGGAACCATTGAAGAAGTGGAACGTCGAGCCCACCTCCTGGAAATGCACGGACGCCGCCAAATTCAGAGAAAACTGCGTATCCGCGATGGAAAAGCTCCTCAGGATCGACTACCTCGAAGGCTTCAACAGGCGTCTCCTGCGGTAGGAGAAGCAAGGGGGGGCGCGCGGGGTGAGAGCCTTCTTGACACCGACTGATTGCGAGGAGAGATCGGACTTAGTTGCTCGTGCACTTTCCCCAAAAAAGTCTACCCCAAATGCTACCCCGAGTGTTACCCCGAGCGATTTCTCCCCTAGCAACTTATCTGAATGATTAAAGCCAACGAGCGGACTCGAACCGCTGACCTGCTGATTACGAATCAGCTGCTCTACCAACTGAGCTACGTTGGCGGTGCTGCTCTGGTGGAGTAGCGAGGCGCTATCTAGCATTGGGGGTTGGGGGTGTCAAGAGTTGTGTTTTGGCGGGGTTAGGGGGTTTGGAGGGGGATGGGGGAATGGGGGGCGATCTCTGGCTGTTCGGGTTCGGAAAGGCTGGTATATTGCCGGTCTTGATGACTTTCGGACGGAGAGCTTGACTTGACGAGTACTGGTGCTGACGAGAGGCCCGAGGAGCCGGACGGGAAGATGGACGGGGAGTCGGACGAGGAGCCGGACGGGAAGATGGACGGGGAGTCGGACGGGGAGCCGGACGGGAAGATGGACGGGAAGATGGACGGGGAGATGGACGGGGAGCCGGACGGGGAGATGGACGGGGAGATGGACGGGGAGATGGACGGGGAGATGGACGGGGAGATGGACGGGGAGATGGACGGGGAGATGGACGGGGAGATGGACGAGCCGGTTGGC
>Ga0272441_10006243_pt1 | contig 20106 bp, 14 predicted proteins | sample SSMProp6N_FD_193582 | JGI IMG/M metagenome (GOLD analysis project Ga0272441, IMG submission 193582) | Marine sediment archaeal communities from Little Sippewissett salt marsh, Falmouth, MA, United States - SSM-Prop-6N | ecosystem: Environmental > Aquatic > Marine > Wetlands > Sediment ...
ACCGAGAAGAAGAACCTCCAAGCGCAGATCACTCACTTGGAGCGTGAGAACGCCCGCCTGATCGAGCAGCGGCAGTTCTACGAATGCGAGGTCACCTCGCTGCGAAACCAGAGCCGCATCTCCGAAGCCGCTCTGAGCAGCGTGAAGAAGGCCTTCGGCGAGGTCCGTGTCGCACTCACCGAAACCAAGAGCCGCGCCCGCCGGCGAACGCTCGACACGTGGCCCCGAATCGGCACAACGCTGCACGGCATATCCGCTGAGCCGCCCGCCGATCAACTGGCAACGCGAATCGCCGAGCCGGTGGCCATTACGGCCGGAACGGACGACAAGCTGATCATCGAGGAAACGTCCGGCGCGGAGACACCCCGCACCGACATCACGGACAACATCGCGACCACGGCCGAAACCACAGGCCAGACAGACGACTAGTCGAGTTCTCCTTCGCCCGGCTACGTGCGGCCGAGTTTGAAGCGCTTTGCCTCCTACGACGGCGAGACCAGGCCCCCCGGGGCCACCGGTCTCGCCGCCACTTTGCGCGATGTCTCGCCCTACTCGCCCACTCTGACGGCCGGACTGAAACCGGAGCGGTTCCCCAGCCGGTCCATCTGCACGCCGAACAACTCGAGCTCCGCAGTCGGCACGGGTGCTCTGAAAACGGGGAGGTCGGCGCTGCGTTCCTGACCATCGGCGCCAGCGAGGAACTTGAAGCCCGCCCAGCCATCTTCCTCGTAATAGTCGATGCGGAGCGGGTGCAGCCCCTCCTCGAGTTGGACTGTGCTTGTCTTCGGGGTCATCCCATGATGCCCCCAATGGTCCAACACCACTTCATCGTTGATGTACAAGCGCGAACCGTCGTCGGTATTGAGCTCAAACGTGTAGCGCGCCGCATGCTCGATCTTGAGAAAACCGGCACACCGGAACGAAAAATCATCCGGCGGCAGGCGATCGTCAGCCGGACCACCCTGGAAGAGCCGGTCGATCTTGTCCCATGAGTCGACGAACACCTTTCGCTCAAACTGGGAGCCCTCGAAGCCGGTCACCGTCCAACCGCGCAGGTGCTCACCATCGACGGTGACTTCGGCGTGCCCCTGATCGTCGGCCCGCGCCCCGTCGACAGGCGCAATCGCGACACCATCACGCCCCCACCACAACTCGAACGCCGCCTGTGGCTCACACTCAGCCCGCACGGTCTTGCCACTCAACGTCATGGCCGGCGCCGCCGCGCTGCGATCGATGGTCAATGAGATCGTCTTGCTGGTCAACTCATCCACGGCAGCCAGGATCTCGAACGTCCCATCCTTATCCAGGCCAGCGAGGTGCACCGGACCCGACCCCGTGCGTTTTCCCAACACGCCGCTCGCCGCGCTCTTGTCCGCCATCACGATGCGCACCTTGCTCTGCGGACGCACGCCGAGCACCTCCACGGTCGGCCTTGCGGCGTTGGTGATCGCTGGACCGCGGAGAATCGGATAATCCGGCGCATCGGCCGGCTTCGCCAATTTCGTCGCGTACATCGTGTGATGTGGCGTGAGGGCCGCTTGCGTGCCGTCGCCAAACTTGTAGATGAAGTTAAACCCGACGGAGCGGTTCTCGACGAGCGTCAAGCCGGGCACGACGTCCGCCGCTTCGCGCTTCCCGCCGTAGTTGATCTCCTTGCTCACGCCCTGCCCCAAACCGACAGGAATGATCGCGACGAGGTAGTACTTCCCCGGCTCATCGAACGTCTTGTGAACGCGGGCACCGGGCACCGGGCCGTTCAATCCGAGCCCGGCGAACTCAACCTTCTCCGCCGAAACGCGGATCGGGTACGTATCGCCACCCTCCCAGTACCCATTGGCGGCGCTCCCATCGATCTTGATGCTGGCCGTGAAGGGCCGCGGTCCGCGAAGCTCCAGGTACAGCTTCTCCTCACTCCAGGCACCCCAGACCGCCACCGTCCCACCGGCGTCATCGCGTGCGAACGCACCTTCCAGGAGCGGGGCGAAGGTCACGGCGGGGTTGCCCGGCCGCGTATAGACCATCGTCGGCTCCATCGCCACGACGGGGTACGGGTCATCCGCGTCGTTCAAGCTGTCACCGTCGGTGTCCGGCTTGGTCGGATCGCTGCCCAGGTAGGGGTTGGCCGTGAACTCGCTGAGATCATCCAGCCCGTCACCGTCGGTGTCCTTCTTCGAAGGATCGCTGCCGAACCGTTTCTCATCGGTGGGCAGACGCGGGTCCGCGTCGGCGAGCCCATCACCATCCGCATCGACACATTCGAGAATCTGGTTCCGCACACCGCGGATCTTCAGGTAGTCATTAAACTCGCGCAGCGTGAGCCCGATCCAGTCCCAATGCTCGCCCGCGATGTACCGCCCTTTGAAGAACGGTTCCTTCCGATCCACGTACGGGTGAGCGTGGAGCATCTCCAGCTTGGAGCTCTCGACGATCACGAGATCGAACGCGTGCTGAAACTCGTGCGCGAAGATCCACGCCCAGCCGTACCCCGTCTCGGGATCAAACTCCGGGTAGCCGACACTGCGCCGACCACCGCTCCCGAAGCACCCACCCGCACCGCCAAACAGGTTGAAACCTCCCCAGTTGCCCTTCAGGCCGACACCCGTAACGATCAACCCGTCGTACTCGCCATCCTTGACCCCCCGCTCGCGCAGATCCGCTTCCATGTGCTCCATCGTCGGGCCGGCGTTCTCCGGCGCGGTCACGTCGACCACCATCCACACCAGTTCGACATTCAGACGAGCCGAGCTGTTCCGGAAGTAGAACAGCCGGCCGACCTCCAGGCCGTTCTTCACCATCTCCACCGTCGAATCATCCATCCGGCTCTCCTCGTCCGGCGCGCCGCGATAGATGACGGCAAGCACCTTGAGGTTCTTGATCCGGACGGTCTGGTCAGCGGCGGCGGACACGATCATCCCCGCAGCGAGGGTCAGGGCCAGGACGTGTTTCATCTCGATCACTCTCCAACTGAGGTTCAAACGGCGCAAAACAAAACGCACCAAACCCCTCCGAAGCGTTTCAGCATAGCAGCCGCAGGCGATCCCCGAAAGCGAGCGCCGTGCCCACGAGCCCACGCGGGGGCGAGCCGTGTTCAGACACCCCCCGCCCCGTATAATGCCCCGAAAGCCTCTGTGCGGAGCGTTGTAAACAGCGGGAGTAGTCGTTCGATGAGACATGCCACTCTGATCGCGTTGCTGGCCCTGATTCTCGTGGCCGGCTGTCCACAGAACCAGCTCGACCGATTGGGCGCCTCAGCGGTAACACCCCAATTGGCCATCTCGTCCACCCAGGGCGACGCCCCGCTGACGGTCTCGGTCTCGGCCGAAGGATCCATATCGAGTAACAGCGGAGCCCTGAGCTACTTGTGGGACTTTGGAGACGGCGAGCAATCCACGGAGGTCGTTGCGACGCATATATACGAGCAACCTGGCCGCTATGTCCTCTCGCTCCGCGTAACCGACGCGAACGACGAACAGGGCATCTCCAGCGTCGAGATCCGCGTCGCCGGCAGTGGTGCCGTCGCCGTTGTTTCCGCCGACCCGACGTCCGGCGCCGCTCCTTTGTACGTGCAGTTCGACGCCACGCAGAGCCAGGTGTCCGATGACACGATCTACGACTACGCCTGGGACTTCGGCGATGGGGCAACCTCCCGCGAAGCACAGCCGCAACACCGCTTCGACTACGAGGGCGAGTACACCGTAACGCTTAAGATCACCACCGGCGGTGGCCTGGAAGCCGACACGTTCACGACGATTGCCGTCGGCCAGAACGAGGCGTCGCTGCTGTTTGACGGGAGCAGCCTGGCCACGCTGCCCCTGCCGCTGAGCAATCAGCTCGCACTGACCCAGTACACCATCGAAGCGTGGGTCAAGTCCGACATCGACGGCGGTACGCTCGCCACGCTCGGCGACGGTTCACTGGCCATCGAGCTCATACCGGCAAGCAACAGAATCCGGCTGCAACTGAATGGCCAGACAGCCGAAGCTCTCACACCAAGCCTCGCCGCCAACTGGCGGCACATCGCCATCGTCTGCGACCTCGCAACCGATTCCTCGCCCGAGCCGGTCGAAGAGCCAGAGGACGGGGACGGCACCGATTCGCCGGAGGATGGCGGCGACGCCGACGGCGAAGGCGGCGAAGGCACCGACGGTGGCGAGGGTGATGCCGACGGGGCCGAGGGTGATGCCGACGGTGGTGACGGCGAGCCGGAACCCGAGCAAGACGGAGAAGATGATAGTGGCGATGGCACCGTCGGAACCGGGACATGCGTGCTCTACGTGGATGGCGTACCCGTCACGAGCGTTGCCACCACGCAGCCACTCAGCACCAACCGCCTGACGATCGGCTTTGGCCTGCGAGGCAAGGTCGCCGACGTCCGCGTCTGGTCCACGGCACGCGACGGGGTCTCCCTCCTCGCAACCAAGAACAGCCGCCTGACGGGAACGGAGCCCAACCTGCTTGGCTACTGGCCGATGGACGACGGCAGCGGGCAAGTGCTCCGCAACCTCACGGATGGCTTCGATGGCATGCTCGGGATGTCCAGCGCCAATGAACCCGGTGCGGATCCGGCGTGGAGCCTCGAAGCCCCGCCCCTTTAGAAACCGCTCGCCGATCGCTGTGCGTGTGAGGACTACGGCTTCTGCGCCCAGAGGCGCGCGGTGTGCGTCTGGCCATGCCAACCGACGGAGGCATGCCGTGTACGAAAACCGGGCAGCAAGTCGAAGAGTTCGGCCGATCGCAAGACGCGATCATCCGACGCGGGTCGACCATGCCGCTCGCGATGCTGGTGTGTGAACGTCTCGCAGACCACGTGCCCGCCCGGCTCCAACCACTCCGCAAAATGCTCGAACAACGGCCGGTGAAGGTACCGGATGACGACGATCAGGTTGTAGCGGCTCGCAAACCGCGGCGTGTCGTGCTCCAGATTCATCACATGCCACTCGATCGGCTCTACCGCCGCCGCGCAAACAGTCTCCAGCCGGCGCGCGCGGTCGATGGCGTCGGGCAGCACATCAACCGCCGTCACCGTCCATCCGTGGGATGCCATGAAGACGGCGTCCCGCCCCGTGCCGCACCCGAGATCCAATACGGCCCCCGGCTCGATCCTCGGCACAACATCCGCGAGGAATGTGTTCGGCCACCACATGCGACCCACCGCATCGACGCCGTCTGACGCTGCATGGCGGAAGCCGTCGTGCACGACCGCCGAACGGCCAAGCCGCACCAACAGCCCGACCGCCTCCTGCACCAGCGCCGCTGGGCCGACCACACGCAGGATCTCCTCGCGTGGCGGCAACTCGTGCGTTCGTTGGGGCAACTCGGCGAGCGGAATGTTGACCGCATCCACAATCGGATTGGCAGCTGCTTCCACACCGGGGCGTGGATCGAGATAACAACGTTGTACGAGAGAAGCGCGTGACGGAGACATGATGGGAGGCTGTTGATCCATCGTTCACGCTTTCGGGCTACCGGGAGATCTGCAGGCGTCGGTAACGACGCCAGAGGGTAAGTTCGTTATATAAACATCACAATACCTGCGATCGCGGGTTTTCCACAAAAAAGCTCCCCGATCACGGGAACCCGCCGCAAGCGACACCGGCGGCCATGGTAAGACATCCAACCGGCCCCGCACAGCCACTGCGCCGACGCCGCCACGCCGTTTGACCACCGTCCGCCGCATCGCTAGGCTACCGCGCGGCCCTACCCATGGGGTCAGACGACTTCCGGAAGAGTGGCGGACTTGTGAACGGCAAGCGACAAACAACACGTTCGGCGGCAAAGCGGGCGGCCCAACCCACGGTCGACCACCGCGAGCCCTGGCCGGAGCAGGCCGCCTCCTTCGTCGAGTTCTTCGTCTTCCTGCTCGTTCTGAAGAGCTTCTTCCTGCCGCTCTTCATCATCCCGACCGGCTCGATGGCCGCCACGCTTTACGGAGAGCACGCTATCAACACGTGCCCCAACTGCGGCATGGAATACGCCGTCGGCTGGCAGAAGCCGGCGAACTGGCCGCAGGGCCGGCGCTTCCACCCGGTCTCCGTCCAGTGCCCCAACTGCCGCTGGCAACAGTACTTCGATTTCGGCCATCCGCACGCGCTCCGCGCGAAGGGCCTCGCCCAGAGCGAGATCCTCTCGAACCCCCTCCGATCATCTCCCGGCGATCGCATCTTCGTTCATGGGTGGAATTATGCGCCGATCCTGGACGGCATCGGTGACGTTGGGCCGCAACGCTGGGACGTGGTCGTCTTCAAGGTCCCCAGGGACGGACAGACCAACTACATCAAACGCCTCCTTGGCCTGCCCGGAGAGCAGCTCGAGTTCATCAACGGCGACTTGTTCGTGAACGACCAGATCGCGCGGAAAACCGCTGATGCGCAACGGTCGCTATGGTTCCCCTATTACAACCACGACTACCCCCCGCAGGAACCCTCCCTGCGCGCCGGCTATCACCCGCGCTGGGTCGCGCTGGACAGCGACAGCCAGTGGGCCGGGCTCCACTCGCGCGTGCCCCGCTTCGACGGGACCGATGCGCCGCGCGGCGAGATTCAGTTCGCCACACAGCCCGGCGACCCCACACGTGAACCCGGCCGAATCGAGGACACGTACGCCTACAACGGCATCTGGAAAACGCCCAAGCAGGTCACCGATGTCTGCCTGTCGGCGGAACTGTGCATCGAGGACGGCGACGGCTACGTCGAGTTGAGCACGACGAAGTACGACGATCGTTTCTTCGCCCGGCTGTCCGGCGATGGACACCTCACGCTCGAGCGGCAACGACTCGGCCAGGCAGCACCCAACGAGCCGGAGCTGTTGGGACAGGCGCAGATCGCTAAAGCCGGAACGCCGGTCAAGATCGCCCTCAGCAATGTGGATTACCAGGTCAGCGTCATGGTGAACGGCGAGGCAGCCATCGTGTCCACACCCGAGCAATACGCGATCACGGTGGCTGAAGCTCGGCGGCTGGTCGACCGCGTTTCCACACCGCAAATCCGTGTCGCCTGTGAGCGTGTCCGCGCGACGGTCCGCCATCTGGCAATCGAGCGCGACGTGTACTACACCGCGGATCCGGATCGCGGAAGCAATCGTCCCGCCAATGCCGGTACCGGCCACCCCCTGACGCTCAAGCCGACGGAATACTTCTGCTGTGGTGACAACAGTCCCAACAGCCTCGATGGACGCTATTGGTACGAGGATACGCTGGGTCCGCATTTGCAGGCAGATTGCCGGGCGGAGGCATACACGGTGGGGACCGTTCCCGCCGATCAATTGATCGGACACGCGTTTTTCGTGTACTGGCCCGGGTTCATGCCCCTCACCTCCGGGGGGCCCAACCTGTTGCCGGACCTGGGACGTGCTCGGTGGATCCGGTGAACTCGGACACGTCGTCCCGGCGCGACGCACCGTGGGCTTGGCGTCGAGTCCGTTTTCCGAAAACGAGCGCGAGATGCTGAACACGCCGTGAGCGACCAGACAGTGCCCACATCCCGAGCCGACGAGGAGCGCCCCGATGAAGGCGCGGGGCACATTGTCGACACGATTCAGACGGTTCTGACGGGGCTCGTGCTGGCGCTCATTTTCCAGTCGTTCCTCGTCGAGCAGTTCTTCATCCCCACGGGGTCCATGGCGCAGACGCTCCTCGGTGCGCACGCAACCTGCACGTGCCCGGCATGTGGTTGTGAGTTCGATTTCGCCCCTCTTCGCAACGGCCCCCCGCTCGCCAGCGACTTCGCCTATCCGCCCGAGGTCATGTGCCCCAATTGCCAGCTTCGCATGACCGTCACGCCCAAGGACGCCCCCTCGAAAGGCGGCGACCGGATCCTCGTGCACAAGTGGCCCTACGCCCTCGGCGGCCCCTTCCGGCCCCAACGCTGGGACGTGATCGTCTTCCGCGACCCGGCCAATCCGCGTCAACACTACATCAAACGCGTCGTTGGCTTGCCCCACGAGAGCATCGAGTTGGTCGATGGAGACGTCTTCATCGATGGGCACATCGCGCGCAAGCCGCCGCACGTCCAACGCACGATGTGGTTCCCGGTCTTTGACCAGGACCACTTGCCCCCCGCTGACAACTCCAGCGGACGGCAACCCCGCTGGATCGCGCCGGATCCACCCGGAGAGCACGACGAACGCTGGTTCGGCATGCAGACCCGCGTTGTCCGCTACGACGGACTCGACTCCACGCCGCGCACCCTCGCCTTCAATCCCGACACCGGCCCCGAGTATCTCCGCGACGTCTACGCGTACAATCGGGGCTCTTCCCACACGTTCGTCGGCGATGTTCGCATCGTGTCGGAGTTGACACTCCGTGACGGGGACGGGTGGTGCCGCTGGGTGCTGACCCGCCCGCCGCATCGGCTCTACGCCCAGGTCAGCGCGGATGGCAACCTCAAGCTGGTTCTGACACCTCACGCCGATGTCGGTGCCGAGCGGATCCTCGACGAATGCAAGATAGCACCATTGCCGCGGAACCGGCCCATCGCCGTGGAATTCGCGCACGTCGACTGGCGCGCGATCCTGAAGATCGATGGCCGGGAAGTCCTGACAACGGCCGCCACCGACTACGGGCCGGACCTCGTGGCGTTGCGCGCATCACCGCGGCACCGGCCCATCGGTGTCGGCGTCGTCGCGTGCAACCTGCAACTCGAGCTGCGTGGTCTGCGTGTCGACCGGGATGTGCACTACACATGCCACCCCGATCGCGCGCGCCGAGCATTCAGCGGACGTCCATTCGAGCTGCTGGGCGATGAGTACTTCGTCCTAGGCGACAACAGCCCCGACAGCCACGACAGTCGGGAGTGGTACAAGGCCGGCCCGCACCTGCCGGAGGACTACCGTATCGGCACGGTGCGTGCGGATCAGATTGTCGGACAGGCGGCTTTCGTGTATCTTCCCGGGCTGCTCTCGCGGGATATCGGGACGCGGTGGTCGATCCCTGACGTCGGACGTGTCCGCTTCGTACGGTAGCCTGCGGGCAGGCCGGCTAGGTGAACAGCGAGTTGTCAACAAGATTTCGCCGAGTTACCAAGGGTCGTGGGAAAGCCCAGAATAGGGCCGTGAGCGGTTGTGATGGATTGCCTTGCCCCGTGAGACTCCAGAATGCAGTTTAGAGCGCAAGTAGTTATGTCGAATGAACGTGCGCGATCACGGTGCCGTTACACCCCGCTATCTCGGGGTTCGGCCATGGCTGCGCCACCGCAGCCCCCGGCATCCTGCCTTAACAAAGTGACTTACGGCCTTCTGCACAACTTGTCCACAATCCGCTCCCCGCACTCCAGAGGACTCCCGCATGCTGCTTGAAGCCAACAAGCTGGTGAAGTCCTACAACGGTCGCACGGTCGTCGATCGAGTCAGCTTCAACGTGGACGAGCGCGAGATCGTCGGCCTCCTGGGGCCCAACGGTGCCGGAAAAACCACCAGCTTCCGGATCACGGTCGGCATGATCACCCCCCAGGGCGGCAAGGTGCGCTTCAACGGCGAGAATATCACCGGCCTGCCGATGTATCGCCGCGCACGCCGCGGAATCGGCTATCTCTCACAAGAGCCCAGCGTTTTCCAGCGGCTGAGTGTCGCCGACAATCTCATGGCGATTTGCGAGACGATGCGATTCCCGCGCGCCGAGCGACGACGCATCGTCGAGAAGCTGCTCAGCCAGTTCGGCCTCACCACGATTCGCAAGAACCCCGCCAAGCGAATCTCCGGCGGCGAGCGACGGAAGCTCGAAATCGCCCGCGCCCTGATCACCAATCCCAAGCTCATCCTCCTGGACGAGCCCTTCAGCGGCGTCGATCCGATCGCGGTGGAGGGATTGCGGCGGGAGATCGTCCGGCTGCGGGAGTCCGGCATCGCGATCCTGCTCACCGACCACAACGTGCACGAGACGCTGAAGGTGACCGACCGCAGCTACGTGATCAACAAGGGCCAGGTCATCTGCTCGGGCCCGCCGGCAGAGTTGATCAACGACCCCCGTGTGCGCGAGGCGTACCTCGGCAATACGTTCCGAGGTGACGAATTCGACCCCCAGCCGACGTCCTGAGCCCTCATCAGGAGGCGTCCAGCAACCTGCAAGATTGAGGCATGCCACATTTCGCTGACCAGGTGAAGTTTCAGTCTCGCCCAGACGGGCTCGAACTGACCGTCAAGGTTGTCCCAGGGGCCTCACGCACGAAGGTCGCCGGCGTGTGGGACACCGCGTTGAAAGTCGCCGTCTCCGCCCCGCCGGAGGGCGGAAAGGCGAACGCCGCCGTTGTGAAGCTGCTCGCCCAGGTCTTCGGCGTGAAGAAAGGGAACGTAACCCTGATCGCGGGAACAACGCAGCCGGTCAAGCGCTTCGCCATTACGGACATCACCCCCCAGGACGCCCGCCAGCGGCTGGCCACACGCTGAGCCTCATGTCCGAACACCGACAACGACGTCAGCGCAGGTTCACGCGGCAACCGTGCCCACATCGGCCGAGAGCCGATCACACACTCTTCGCATCGAGCGAGAACTCCCGACCGGCCAGCCTCCGGTACGCCTCCTCATAGCCTTGACGCGTCCGCGCGATCACGTCCTCCGGAATCGGCGGCGGCGGCGGCTGCTTGTTCCAACCCGATCCGTCCAGGTAGTCCCGCAGGAGCTGCTTATCGAAGCTCGGCTGATCATCGCCGATACGGTACTGGTCCATCGGCCAGAAGCGGGATGAATCCGGCGTCAACACCTCGTCCGCGAGCAGCAGCTCATCATTGCACAGCCCGAACTCGAACTTCGTGTCCGCCAGGATCAAGCCACATCCTTCCGCGTGACGGGCCGCCTGCTCGTAGATGTCCAGCGACCGCCGGCGGATGCGTTCCATAAGGTCCCGCGGGTCCAGATTCGTGCTCCGCTTGAGCGCCAGATACCGGGCCACCGTGTCACAGGAGTGCTCAAACGAGATGGGCTCATCGTGACCGACCACGGCCTTCGTGGACGGCGTGAAGATCGGTTCGGGAAGCTTCTCTGCCCGTCGCAGCCCGGCGGGCAATTCGATACCGCTGATCGCACCAGTGGCCTGGTACTCCTTCCACCCGCTCCCGATGATGTAGCCGCGGACGATGCACTCGATGGGGATGATCTCCACGCGTTTGACAACCATCGCCCGCCCGCGGAGCTGATCCACGTACGGCGCATAGTCCACCGGACACTGCTCATCGGACACGACATAGTCCAGGTGATGTGGCTGGCAGGCCGGTAGCGTCTCGAGCCAAAAGCGCGACATCTGCGTCAGCAGAACCCCCTTCCCGGGGATCGGCTCATTCATGACCACGTCGAACGCCGAAATCCGGTCGGTCGCGACGATCATCATGCGGCCACCGAGCTTGTACAGATCACGAACCTTGCCGCGGTTCACCAGCTCCGGTAGATCGGTCTTCTGAATAGTCGGGATCACTTCAATCATCGCTACGGATCCTCAGGGAGATTGGGGTCACGAGGACCGGAGCCACCACTCCGATCCTCCACACGCGCCGCCTCGGTCGAGACGGGGGCACCACTTTGTGCCTGAACAGGCTGACTCGTCGCATGCATTTGTTCAGCGAGCTCATCGGCAACGCGTTGTGCCGGGCCCGCCATGGCGTCATCGCGCGGCGCCGTGTAGCCCGGCAATGCCAGGACTTTCGCCGCCAGGCGCGTCAAATCCCTGCGTAAACGTAACAGCCGTACACGTTCCTTCCGCTGCTGCTTCAATCGCTCGTCAAACCGCAGACGAGCGCGGATCAGTGCCGCCGCGCGGCTGGCATCCGCTACAAGCTCGCGAGCATGGGCGTCCAACTCGGTGTACTGCGACGGGTCCCCCGCCCACTCCGCCACGGTGCGCCCCAGGTAACGACGCTCCAGGCGGTCTTTCTGCCGGCGTGCCAGGACATCGCTCAGCGCGGCCCGCTCGTAGGGCGTCGCATATCGCAGGACAAACGACCGGCCGTCCTGTGCCAAACCCGCCACATGCACCCGGACCCTCGCAAGCAGTTCGGCCAGCGATGTGCCCCGAGCCTCCCGGCATTGCCGATCAAGCTGCGGCAGAACGTCCTCTGGAGCACGGAGCACGGCCCGCTGCAATGCGCGGAGAGCCGCCCGCGGGTCATCGTCGTCGATGAGCTCGAAACCCTCCCGCAGCATCTGCTCATAGTCCTCGTCACGCCCGTCGAGAGCCGCCTGATCATCACGCGGGACTGGCCGCATTGGATGGCGATCGGTCCGCTCAACGCGCACCACCTGTTCGGCGGTGAAACACCGAAGCACGGTGGCGGACCCATCTCCCAACTCGACACGAAACACAATCTCGCCCTTGTTCTGGGAGATTAGCTCGCCATAGTGGCGTGAACCGTCGCGCAAGTGCAGAATATCCGCCTGCAGTGCTGCTGCCGAGGCCAGAATGATGGGCACTATGAACAGTCGCATCGGCTCCTTCCAGCGCTACAAGATGTGGCGAGGCACACCCATTATACGATGACAGCGACGCCAGACAACGCACGGAACACGGCGGGACCCATCCCGGTTGGCCTCATCGCGACGCCGAACCGGCTGGAGCAGCTCGCCACGTTCGTGCAGCGCTGCCCGAACCTTGACCTCCGCGCGCAAGCCGGCATGCCCCAGTCCGCATGCCTGCCCGACGTGCCGTGGGTCGACGACACACGTGTACTGGTTGGGCAGCGCGAGCTGCAAGCCGTCCTCCTGGCGACCTCCACAGCCGATGACGTGGCGCTGAGCCGAACGGCAGCCGGCAACGGGCTGCACGTCTGGCGTCTCCCACCGCTCGCCGACACGTTCGCCGAAGCGGTCGAGCATGTCCGCCAGGCGCGGAAGTTGGAGGTCGTCTACCGCGTCGCGTCCTGGTGGGAGCACGTGGCGGAACACGCGTGGCACGATCTTGACTGGCCAGCGGAGTTTCAAGCGGTTTTTTCGGAGGTACTCGTTAGCGCTCCCGAAGCCGCCGCCACGGAATCACTCATCTACCCCCCTGCCGTCGGCGGCGCCTTGCCCAACGAAGGCTATGCCCTGCTCGAAGCACTCGTCGCGTTGCGCGGGCTCCCGGAAAGCGCCACCGGCCTCGTCGGACGCGTCCGCGACGTCGCCGGCCGACCGTCTCGCCAGGCCGAAGACGCGGCGATCGCTGTGCTCCGCTATGATGGCGGCGGCATGGCAACCGTTCGTGCGTCGCGTGGCCTGCCGCCGGCTGAAACGCGGATTGTCCACCACGGGCGCACCGCCACCGTCTGTGTAAACGACGAGGAAGTCGTGCTGACGGGTACGGACGGCGCCCCGCTGGATCGGCGCGGCTTGCCGAATGCGTTTCTGGCCGAGGAGCTGACGCGCTTCTCCGAGGCCGTGCGGGGCAACGCGCGCGACCGTGCGGCCGCCCCGCTTGATCGGCATGTGGCGACGAGCGCTGTTCTGGAGGCGATCCATCTCTCGGCCCGCACAGGCCAGCCGGAGTCGCCTGCCAGATTGTACGCGGGGCAGGGTTGGCCCGAGCCAGAGCGATGACCGCACGACGCAATCACCTGATGCACGGCGTGGGGCTGGCGGCAGGCTTGATCCTGATCGCCTGCACGACCGGATGTTTGTCCGCGTCTCCGCGCGCCATCGCCGTCTGGATCGTCGGTGGCGATGAGCAACTGACCCACGATACGCCGCCTAAGCCGGAAAACGATGCTTACTCGGCGTCGCGCGGCAGGGTTCGGCTGAGAGCTGCGCTGAACGAGACACTGGGGCTGCAGGTCGGGCTGCGAACGACAGCCCCGCCGGCCGGCCCGTTTGACGTACGTGTCACCGACCTCGTCGGCAGTACCGACACGCTTCGTGCCCGCTCGACGATCTCCATCTACCGCGTTCATTACACGCGTGTGGATCGGTTCCCAAGTTGGTACCCCACGCACACGGGCAAACCCACGACGCCGACCCTGTTCCCGGACATCCTGGTTCCGTGGGATGCTCCGCGCGGCGGTGGGCCTCTCCTGCTCACCGAGTCGCGCAACGAGATTGTGTGGATCGATGTACGTGTGCCACCCACGGTCGCTCCGGGAGAGTACCGCGGGCGCATCGAGGTGAGTCGTGAAGGAGCCGGCTCCCCGGTCTTCGCCAGCGAGATTGTGCTCGAGGTGTTGCCGGTCGCGCTGGCCGGAGAGCCAAGCCTGCCGGTCGTATGCCGCGTCGATCCGCGCGACATGCTGACAGCCCACCTTCGCTGGCCGCGCTTACCGGCCGAGCAGACGCGATTGCTTCCTGATGTGCCCAGCCACTTCGCGGCCGTTCGTCTGGTGCAGGCGATGATGCAGATGCTCCACGAGCACCGCGCAACGCCGGTCCTGTGGGCATCGTTCCCCAAGCTCCGACTGGTCGGCGATCGCCGCGTTGAAGTGCAGTGGGACGAGTATGACCGCCTCGTCGAGGGTTGGCTAAGCGGCTCGGCTTTTCCTGACCAGGTTCGGCTCGACGCGTGGCCGATACCGGCGTCGCTCGACTACCCCAACGTCGAGCGAAACGGAGGCTTCGAATCGCCGCGTTACGCACGCCTCCTGGCCGCGTACCTCGCCGAGTGCAAACGGCATTTCGCGGAGCGCGGCTGGCTCGATCGGGCGTTTGTCCGGGCATGCCCACCAGAGCCGCTGTCCCAGGACGCGGTCAACCGCGTGCGACGGCTGGCCGCGATCGTGCGTCAGAGCGAGGCGGATTTGCCCGTGGTGGTGCACCTGCCGGCGAGGTCGCTCCGTGGGCTGGGTTGGCACGGCGCACCAACGATCGACCTGCCCGCCGTGAGCACGTGGGCTCCGCCGGCGATGTGGTATGAGCCGGAAGCGATGGCGCGTGAACGCAGCCTCGGGCGGGAAACATGGCTCATGCCCAGTAGTCCCCCGTACAGCGGCTCGCTGGCCGTGGTTGCGACACCGGTCGACGCGCGGATCCTGGCGTGGCAAGCCTATCGATACGGCGTCCAAGCCCTGTGGATCGAGCACGCGACCGAGTTCGGCACGTCGCCCCCGACATCGAGCACGCAACGGCCCTGGGTCGACGCCGGTCTGCTGTATCCGGCTCATGAGTACGGGCTGCGCGATCGGCCGGCCGGCTCGCTCCGCCTGAAGCGGCTGAGACGCGGTCTGCAGGATTACGAGTTGCTTCGTCTGCTGGAGCAGAACGGCAAACACCTGCTGGCACAGCAACTGAGCGAACAGGTGGTTCGATGGTCGGGTACGGATGCGTGCGAGGAGAACCTGCTGACCGGCAAGGAGGGAGGCTGGCCACAGGATCCGTCTGTGCTTCGCCTGGCGCGTGAAGTGATGCTTCAGGAACTCGCCGGCGAGTTCGAACCGAGTCCGGAAGCCCGGCAGCGGCAGGTCAGAAGCCTCTCACAATGGGGACTTCTGATGACGCAGGCGAGACGCGTGAGCGTTGCGGTTGGCGGCGTACGACTCTCTCCGACGGCGCAGGGTATGCGCGCCGAGGTCCTGGCCACCGTTCGCAACACGACCAATCGGCCGTTGCAGGGCACGTGGACACTCCCCTCCCCGCCCACCGGCTGGCGCCAGAGCGAGGAAGTGCTCACGAACCTGCAGCCCGGCACACGCCGTCCGGCAAGGATCGAGCTCGAGCTCAGCGGGCTGGCGTACAACGTGGACGGGGTGTACCCCTTTGACTTACAGCTCGACACACCCGCCGCCGGCTCGTTCCGCACCCGAGCCCGACTCGCCGTGGCCGCGTGCCCGATTGTGAAGCTCCCGCCGCACATCGATGGAAAGCTCGATGACTGGCCGCTGGCCTCGAACAACGCCGCCGGCGACTTCCGCCTGTGCCGTGAAATGCTGAGCGCGTCGACCGATCGAGCGGATCAGCCCTCACTGCCGACGCAGGCGTTCTTCTCGATGGACGCCACGCATCTCTACATCGGCGTGCGCTGCACGCTGGCGATGGCCGAGCCGCCACTCTGGAACGCGGACAACACGATACCGGTCGATGGTGCCATTCCATGGGGACAGGACGTGGTCGAGATTCTGATCGACCCACGCGAGAACGCATCAGGGACGAGCAGTGACTTGTACTGCTTGCAGACGAAGCCCAGCGGACTGCTCCTGGCGCGCCGCGGGTGTCGCACGGAACCGCCGATGGGCACGTGGCAGACTTGGCCGGTGCGGGCCCGCGCCGCGGCCAGTGTCGAACGAGAAGCGTGGGTGGTGGAGATGGCCGTGCCGCTGTCTGCTTTTGGCGCCGACGCAAAGCGTAACCCCGTCTGGGGTATGAACGTCACACGTCTCGACGCCCGCCGGGGCGAGTACTCCTCGTGGTCGGGTGCGACCGGGCATTGCTACTCCCCTCAATCACTGGGCAACCTGATCATGCTCTGGCCGTAGCCGGCGGACCACAGGGCACGTACCCGGGCTCTCCCGGAGTTGATTCACCACCAGAATCTCGATTTCGCCGCAACCGGGGTGCCCCTGCGGTGTAGCACACCATGCACGGACATTCATGGGGTTCAGCACGCAGGAGGCACAACATGAGATCAAGCCAGACGAAGTGGACAGCGCTTTTCACGACGATGGTGGTCGGTGCGGCGATGGCGCTGGCCCAGGACGCCGGGCGAGACAGGCAACGCAAGCCGGACCAACCGCAGCCGGCCCAACGCGGCGAACGACGCGAAGCCCGCGGTCAACGCGTGCAAAAGGAGGACTTGCACAAGAAACGACCGCCGAAGGAAACGCGGCTCACCGTATTCAATATCGCTCACGGCGACGTGGAAGCAATCGCGAACGCCGTGATGCGCACTGTCACGCCGACATCCGACGATGAAAAGTTGCGGATTGTGGCGGACGAACACACGAGCGCCCTGCTCGTGGCCACATCGTCCGAAGACACGTTGGATCGCGTGAAGCAGTTGGTTGCGGCACTGGATCAGTCGCCACGCGTGGCGGCGCCACTCGATGTCAAGTACGTGGTGGTCTGGCTGGAACATGCCGACGCGTGCGACGTCGTGAACCACGTTCACCAACTCCTCAGAGGATCGCATCGTGGTCGTGGACCTGGCCCTATCTTGGCTGCTGACGAACGCACCAACGCGGTGTGGATCGCCTCTCACCCATCACACATAGACCGTATCCGCGAGATGGTCGAGCATATGGATGCCGAAGTGCCGGAGCCCGACGAGACCGACGAAGGCCATCGTGAGCTTCGCTTCCACAAGCTGAAGAATGCGATCGCCCCGATGGTGGCCGCCACGCTGCGCGATGTGCTCGAAATGATGGAGTCCGACGCGTGCGTCGTGGGTGACGCTCCATCGGGTGTGCTCATCACCTACGCCACCGCTGACGAGGCGAACATGCTGCGCGGCGTGGTCGAGCAACTCGACGTACCCGCCAAGAAGATGCCGCGCCCAAAGCGAACACCCGCACCACCCGCCAAGGAGAAGAAACGCAAAGACGTGTAGAGAGCTCTCGACAGCCCTTCGCCGTTTGACGTATCCCTGACCACGGCCGGTCGCTCCGCGGCGTGCGCTTCCCGCGGAGTACCGGCCGTTTTTTTCCTCACCGCGATTCGATCGTGGGGAGCGGAACGCGCCGCCGCGTCGGGCTGATCGGCTGGTAGTACTGGTCACGCTGTTGCGGCGTCCAGCCCGCGTCGATGATCAGTCGCCGAATCTGCTCCTCGTTGAGCCGATACGTCGTCCCCGCCGCCGAGACGACGTTTTCCTCCATCATCACCGACCCCATGTCGTTGGCACCGAGAAGCAGCGCAAGCTGCCCGATCTTCGGCCCCATCGTGACCCAACTCGACTGGATATTCGGAATGTTGTCGAGGTAGAGACGCGCAATCGCCAGCATCCGGAGATACTCGTGCGCATCCGCCAAGAAAAGCCGCTCCCCATCCGGCGGGCCGTCGAACTCCGCTGGCGGCCGCTTCCACCGGCCCAGCGGCGTTCCTTCCGGCTGAAACGGCCAGTGGATGAACGCCAGGAAGCCCCCCGTCTCATCCTGTAGCTCGCGTAGCCGGCGAAGATGCTCGATGCGCTCCGGGATCGTCTCAATATGGCCGAACATCATCGTGCAGCTCGTCTTCATCCCGAGCTGATGCGCCGCCCGCATCACGGCCAGCCATTCGTCGGTGTTGGTCTTCCCGCGGCCGATCTTCCGCCGAACTCGATCAACGAGAATCTCGCCTCCGCCACCGGGAATCGTATCGAGCCCGGCGTCCTGCAATCGCCGCAGCACATCCTCAAGCGACAGTCCGTATACCTGGTGAAATGCCCAGATCTCCGGCGGGCTGAAGGCGTGAATGTGGATACTCGGGTAGTGTTTCCTGATGAACCGCAGCAGATCCTCGTACCACGAGAACGGAAGCCCGTGGCCACTGGGATGATCCTCCCCCGGCACAAGCCCGCCCTGCATCAGGATCTGCGTACCGCCGATCTCGAGCAACTCCTCGATCTTCGCACCGATTTGCTCATACGTGAGGATGTAGGCGTCGTCGCTGCCGGGCTTGCGGTAGAAATTGCAGAAGATGCACTTGGCCGTGCAGACGTTTGCGTAGTTGATGTTCCGGTCGACGACATACGTACGATACGGTTCGGGATGGTGCGCCTGGCAACACGCCAACGCCCGCCGCCCCAACTCGTGAATCGGGAGATCGGCGAGCATCTCGAGCGCTTCAGCGTCGGTGATTCGCTTTGATCCAGGCGTGGGGGTGGGTATCGAGCTCAATGGACGGCACCCGTCGCCGAACCCAGCAGAGCCGACGCCCAGACGAGTTCGGCATCCGCCGGCAGAACCCCCACGGCGCTACCGAGTTTCGCAAACAGGTTCACGCCCTCGATCGCCCGGCCGTCCAGGTTGTATCGCAGGCAACGGACGAGATAGCGATGCGCCAAAGCCACCGGCCAGCCAAGCGACGGGCCGTACTCTTCGGCAAGTCCCGCCGCACGAGCCACACCCCGATCCCGGGCCGCGTTCAGCCGGCCGCCAAGCTGCTCGCGAATCGCGGGCTCCACAGCCAACGTCGCTCTCGGACACGCCCAGACAGCGAACACGAAAGGCAAACCGGTATGCTGCCTCCACGCGCCGGCCAAGTCCACCTCGTACGCGAACCTGCCCCGCCGCGGATCGACGACCTTGTCCCCGATCAGCAGCACCGACTCCGTCTCCGCCAGATCCTGCACACGCGAATCGATCGGCCGGACCGTCAGATCGCGGTTGTAAAGCTCGCGCCACAGTACGCGCGCCAGGGCCACCGACGTATGCGAATCCGAATCCACGTTCAGGATCCGGACCCGATCCGGCGGTACCTGCGAAAAGACGCGAACGGTCATCGTCTCACCGTCCGCCCCGATGCACGCGTTTGACAAGACGACGTAGCGCCCCCCGCTGCGCAGAACATCCACCACCGGAATGAGCGCCGCACCCACGTCGCTCCCCTGGAGCATCGCCGGAAGCTGCGCCGGCACCGCAAACCGCAGATCGACCTCCGGATCCGCGTCCAGACCTTCGATCAGCGGCTTCGAATTCAGAAACGAGACGACGCCCAATCGCCACATGATGCAAACACTCCGTGTCACGACGCGAATACTCCGCGTACCGCAGGAGCACTCAGAAGACAGTATAAGCCCCTCGCTCGACGCCACCCAACAGCACCGCGCGCTTTCTGATGTTTCAATATGTATGAACCTGTGGTCCGATGTGTGCCAGCAAACGTCCATCTTTGCGGCGGGCCGCCGTGCGGTATAATGTCCGGCAGTTCGAGTGGGTGCTGGACATGCCAGCCTCACGTTGAGCGTTTCTGACAATGGGCCACCCGCGGCACCGACCGTTCGTGTCGACCGCGGCAAACGGGGTCTGTGCCAAGGAGATATCACATGCGACACGCGAAGCTCCTACATCGAGTCGGATACTTGGCCGTCGTGGCCGCTATCTGCCACGCTGCCACGGTCCGGGCAGCCGACATGGCCCGCTGCATGCCCACCGACACCGCCGTCTACATCGGCTGGGCGCAATTGGTGGACGAAGCGTCGTCGGACCTGCGCACGGAGAAACAACTGCTCGAAGCAATGGCACAGTGGATGCACGCTCAAGGGGATTCGAGTGAGAGCGCTCTAACATCCACGCTGCTGGACGCCCTCGTGCC
>Ga0272441_10006244_pt1 | contig 20104 bp, 17 predicted proteins | sample SSMProp6N_FD_193582 | JGI IMG/M metagenome (GOLD analysis project Ga0272441, IMG submission 193582) | Marine sediment archaeal communities from Little Sippewissett salt marsh, Falmouth, MA, United States - SSM-Prop-6N | ecosystem: Environmental > Aquatic > Marine > Wetlands > Sediment ...
CTCAGGCTCAGAGCCGATGGCCGCCGTTGGCACGGGCTACGGGCTACAGGCTACGCATTGGGTTGCGGGCGAAGCCTGCCTGCCGGCAGGCAGGCCTGCGCTGTGCCTCTGTGGCTGTCCCTTGGTTCGAGCGGCTTGCGGGGCGCCCGTCAGTCTTTCGGCACGGTGCAGGGCAGGCAGCGGACGTCGGAGTAACAGAATCCGGCCTCGGTTCGCTGCTCCTGCTGGGCGATCCACTTGTCCAGGCCGACCTTGCGGATCTGCCCGCCGTCGTGAAGGAGCGTCGCCTCGCTGGCGGCGAGCGTGTGGATCCGCTTGCACGGGTAGTCCTCGCATTCGGGGCAGACGCGGACGTTCCGCCGCTTGGCGCACTTGCGGATGGCGCAGAACCCGGCCCCGCACTTCCCGGTCCGGCAGCACTTGTCGGGATCGGTCTTCGTCATCTTGTTGAGGCGTTTCCAGAACGCCCTGTCCTCGGCCGAGCCGAGACCCCATCGGTCGTACTCGTCCTGCTTGAGCGTCGCGACCAGGGCGGCGGCCAGCTTGGGGATTCTCCCGTGTCCGCTGCAGAGCCCGCAGTAGAGCCCGCAATAGGCAACGAGCTTGAGCTTTTCGCCGGGGACGTCCCGGGATTCCTGGCCCTCCGGGTCGGCCGACGCGGCGCTGCCGGCGGCCAGGCCCGACGCGGCGCAGAGGCTCCCGCACAGGAATTCTCGTCGTTCCATGGTGATCTCCTTCGGCCGGGCGACCCGGCGGCGAGGACAGGGCGAATCGGGACGCTCAAACCTCGGGTGCCGCGCCGGCCTACGCGCTCTCCGCCGCCCCCTGGAGCCGCTCGACGCGCAGGCTGCTGATCTTGCGCTCGTCGGCGGCCAGGACGGTGAAGCGAGCGCGGTGGCTTTCGAGCTTCTCGTTGACCTTCGGGATGTAGCCGAGCACGGAGAACACGAACCCCGCCACGGTGTCGTAGTCGGCATCCTCCGGCAGGTCCAGCTCGAGCTCGTCGTTCAGGTCGTCCACCCGCATTCGCGCGTCGACCTCGACGGTCTTCTCGTCGATCCGCTTGAGTTCCTCCGGCTCGTCGCGGTCGTATTCGTCGGCGATGTCTCCGACGATTTCCTCCAGCAGGTCCTCGATGGTCGCGACCCCGGCCGTGCCGCCGTACTCGTCCAGCACGACGGCGATATGCACCTTTCGGCGCTTGAATTCGCGGAGCAGGTCGTCGAGCGGCTTGGTCTCGGGCACGAAATAGGGTTGGCGCATGATCTCGCGGAGCGGCTTCTGGCGGTCGGCGGCGACGAGGTGCAGCAGGTCCTTGGCGTAGAGGACGCCGATGATATGGTCGAGATCGCCCTCGTAGACGGGCACGCGGGTGTGTCCGGCGCGGACGATCTGGTCGCAGGCTTCGGGCCAGGGGGTGTCGGCGGGCACGGCGAACAGGTCGGTGCGGGGGGTCATGATCTCGCCGGCGTGGGTCTCGCCGAACTCCATGACCGACTCGATCATCTCGACTTCTTCGGCGTCGACGGCGCCCTCGGCGGCGCCGTCCTCGGCGGCCTGGAGGATCTCGGCCTTGGCGGCCTCCTCGCCGTTGTCGTGCGCGTCGTCGGCGACGCCGCTGAGCCGGCGGATCGGCACGTCGAAGGCCGCCATCACCGCCACGACCGGGTACAGCACGAGCCGGCAGGCCAGCAGGACGCCCAACGTCCTGCGCAGCACGCTTTCCCCGGCGTAGGACGCCCACGCCTGCGGGATCACCACGCTGAACAGGCTCACCGCGGCGAGCGCGACGGCCACCGCGGCCGCCGTGGCCCAGAAGCCGTCCCACGCCTCGAACGCGTGCAGCAGGCCCGCCGCCACCACGAGATTGCACAGGACGCGCAGAAGTCCCACCGTCAGCCGAAGATGCGCCAGGTGGCGATCCAGCAGTGCCAGGCGTTTCCGGCCGGGCTCGCCGGGGAAGGCCTCTTCCAGTTGCGCGCGTCGGGTGACGCGAAGCGAATACCCCGCCAGAGAGAAGAAACAAGACAAGGCGGTCGCCACGATTGCGACCCAGATTTCACCGCCCACGGTGTCGGATACTCCAGTGAGAAGCCGTCGCCCCGCGACGCCGGGCGCCCTGACCCCGGCCGGGGGGCAGACGTCTATCCCGGCCGGGCGCTGATCCCTGCCCGGCAATCGCTCTCCGCATCATACCCGATTCGCGCGGATCGACAAGGCGGAATCGCGATCGCCACGGCGCGAGGGGATGGCGGGGGCGCTGTGCGTTTCCCGGCCGGCCTCGTCGGCTTACGGCTCGACCGCGTTCGGGTCGATCTTGCGCACGCGGACGCCGCGGACGGCGCCGTGTGTCTGCCAGGTGGCGATCCCCAGCGGGCAGGACTGCTCGACCTCCCCGCGGATGCCGATCCGCCGGCCCTTGCGGGCCACCTTGAGGATCTCCTTGTCGTCCACCGAGCAGTAGATGTGCGTCGGCGTCACGCGCATGCCGAACGTGTACCACTGCCCGTTCTTGAACGGCAGGTCCATCGTGGTCTCGTTCATGCTGGCGTCGAAGTCGTCCAGGCACGACAGCCCGGTGACCGCGCCGCCCCAGCCGTCCGGGACGAACGTGATGTGGTCCTTGCCCACCGGGAACGTCACCGCACAGAAGAAATCCTCGCCCTCGACGCGCTGCCCCTCGACCTCCAGCTCGTAGTTGACCCGCGGCAGCTTGCCGATCGGCGAGTGGGGCTCGTCGAACGTGAAGCCCGTGCACATGTCGCCCATCGCCATGTGCACCGCGCCGTCCTTGACGTACACCTTGCCGTCGCCGCCGAACTCGGGGACTTTCCAGCCGGTCAGGGATTTGCCGTCGAACAACTCGACCCACTCCCCGGCCGCGAGAAGCTGCGCCGGGCCAGGCTTGCCCGCAACGGGCTTTCCCGCCGCCGGCTGCGTCTCGGCCGGCTGGGTGGCCGGCTTGTCCCCCGGTTCGTTCGCGTCGGGCCCGGGCCCGACGCAGGAGACCAGGCTCGCCGTCAGAAGCACGCAGAGCAATCGAGCGACGCAGTTGCAGGACATAGCACATTCTCCAGTTGAGGTTCCGTGCCCATTCTGCGCCGCGCCCGCCGTCAATGCAACCGCTTGCCCCGCCCGGCGCGCAGACGTTGGCGGGGAGCAGGGCGATCTGCTACCTTCACGGCGCTCGCCGAGGCAGATCGACCGATTCCTTCGGACAGGCCGCGGAACGGTTCGCGGCGGGAGGTGTGGCGTGACGAACGACGATGCCCTGGCCCGCGCCGTGACGGCGTTCCGGGCCGGGAAGCTCCAAGACGCGGCCGCGGTTTGTCGGGACGTTCTCGCCGGCGATCCGTTCGACGTCGACGCGCTGCACCTGCTCGGGGCGGTGAGCGCCCGCCAGGGCGACCCCGCCGCGGCGGTGGAATACCTTCAGCGGGCCCTCCAGCTCGCGCCGCAGCGTGCGGACGTGGGGAACACGTTGGGGCTGGCGCTGCTTCAGGCGGGGCGGGCCTCGGAGGCGGCGGAGGCGCTGCGGGAGGCGACGGCATCGGCCCCGGACTTCGCCCGCGCGCACTGCCACCTGGGCGAGGCGCTGCGAGCGGTGGGCGACCTCGACGGCGCGGTGGCGGCGTACCGGCGGTCGCTGGAGCTGGAGCCGGGCGAGGGGCAGACGCTGGCGGCGCTGGGGGAGACGCTGCATTCCCTCGACCGCCCCGGCGAGGCCGTGGACGTCCTCCGCAAGGCCGCCGACGCCCTGCCGAACCACGCCGCCGTCCGCGCCGAGTTGGCCGACGCGCTCCAGACGATGGGGCGCCTGGACGAGGCCGAGAAAGCCTACCGCGCCGCCTTGGCGCTGGAGGGGGATCTCGGCCGGGCGCTGTACGGGCTCGGCTGCGCGCAGCTCGCGGGCAAGCGGTATGCCGACGCGGCCGGAACGTTCGAGCGGATCCTCGCCGCCGGCGCCGAGCACGCCCCGACGCACCATAACCTCGCCAAGGCCGTCTTCGAGCTGGGGCGCGCCTCCGAGGCGACGGCGCACTTCCGCCAGGCCGCGGCGCTCGATCCCGCCGGCCCGGCGGCCGGGGCGCTGGCGGTGAGCATCCCGGGCGACCCGGCCGCGGACAACCAAACCGTCCTGGACACCCGGAAGGCGTGGTTCGAAGCGCTCGGCCCGCCGCCGGCACCCCGGGGCCCGGCCGGGGGCGTGGCCAACCGACCGATCCGCATCGGCTACCTCTCGGGCTTCTTCGCGGACCGCAACTGGATGAAGCCGGTCTGGGGCCTGATCAACCGCCACGACCGCGAGCGGTTCCAGGTCCACCTGTTCAGCGACGGGCCGCGAAGCGCGATCCGCCACGGCTACCGGGACGAGCCGGCGGATCGCTTCCATGACATCTCCGCGCTGTCCAACGAACAGGCGGCCGCGGTGATCGCCGACCGGCAGCTCGACCTGCTGATCGACCTGAACGGCTACAGCGACCCGCGCCGGCTGGGCCTGCTGGCCGCCAAGCCCGCGCCCGTGCTGGCCGGGTGGTTCAACCTGTACGCGACGACGGGCATGGCGAGCTTCGACTACCTGATCGGCGACGCGCACGTGATCCCGACCGAGGAGGAGCGGTTCTACACCGAGCGGATCGTCCGCGTGCCGGGCTCGTACCTGACGTTCGAGGTGCAGTACCCCGTTCCCGACGTGGTCGGCCCGCCGTGCCTGCGCACCGGGCGGTTCACGTTCGGCTGCCTGGCCTCGCAGTACAAGATCACCCCGCAGGTCGCCGCGGCGTGGGCGGCAATCCTCCTCCGCGCCCCCGACAGCCGCCTGCTGCTGAAGAACGGCACGCTGGGGCAGGACGACTGCCGCCGGTACGTCCTGGAGCTGTTCGAGGGCCTCGGCATCCGCCCGGGCCGGATCGAGCTGCGAGGCCCGTCGGAGCACTACGCCTTCCTCGGCGCGTACGACGAGGTGGACCTGGCCCTCGACCCGTTCCCCTACAACGGCGGGACGACCACCACGGAGGCGATCTGGCAGGGCGTGCCCGTCCTGACGTATTGGGGCGACCGCTGGGCCGCACGCACCAGCGCGACGATCCTCCGCGAGGGCGGCCTGGGCGAGTTCGTCGCCGCCGACGCCGACGACTATGTCGCGCGCGCCGTTGCCTGGGCCACCGACCCCGCCGCCGGCGACAAGCTCCGGGCCCTCCGTGCCGCCATGCGGGATCAACTCCGCGCATCGGCCGTCTGCGACACCGAGACCTTCGCGCGGAACATGGAGGCGTCATACAGGTCGATGGTGGGTGGTTGAGCCCGCTCGTGATGCACGAGCCGACGGCCTTTCGTGTCGCTCAGCTTTCCTGCGGTCCGGCATCCGGCGCGGGGCCGTCTCTCTCGGCTTCGTAGACACGGACCCGCCCTGGCTCGGCAATCCACAAGGCGCCTTGGGGGCTCATACGATCGAGCTGCGCGAGGGCCACCGACAACGCGGCGCGAATCAACCCGAGCACAGGTCGCGGGGGTCGCAGCACGATCACTCCCGCAGTGGGCCCGGGCGGGAACCGAACGGGATTGGCGAAGTCCAGGTCCATCGTGATCAGCGTGCGCTCTTCCTCGAGGCAAACGTCATAGACAACTCCATCCTCCTGGCCGGAAAGCCCCTGAGACAACACGGTCTCAACGGAATGTCCGCTGTTTCTCGCCACAACCGCGAGCCGAACGTCCATGTTCTCGTCCAGCTTGAGGCGCATGACTCAGCGGCCTTCCGACGCGGCGGGGATGATTCGCTCGCGCGTCATCTCGGCGGCATAGCTGAGCGCCGCCCGGATATCCGCGGGCTCCAACTGGGGGTACGCTTCCAGCAATTCGCCCTCGCCGACCCCGTCCGCCAGGTTGTCCACGATTAGCGATACCCAGATCCGCGTGCCGCGAATGCAGGGCCGGCCGAAGCATATGTTCGGATCGACAGACACCCGTTTGAGCAGCTCTTCTCGCGTCATGGCCGATGCTCCCTGCCGTGGCATTCCGCCAGGCTCTCCAGTCTGCAGCGACCTCCATGATACCAGACCAGACACGAGCAACGCAGGGCTTGCGTACCTGCTCACGGCGAATCTCGGCCGCTGCGTTGTCCGCGCCGGGCCGGGGACACCCCTCGCGCTCGGGGCCATCGCAGCAGGAGCACGGGCGTCTGCCCGCCCGTCAGACCGTCGACGGTCGCCCGTTCCTCGGCAGGCAGCACGGTCGTTTCCGCAGAGCGTCCCCGCCCCAGACTGCCAGCGGCCGTGCGAGCCTGCATTTCTTCTCGACATCGGAGCTCGGGAGCGGGCGGTCTTCCCGCAGCGTCGGCCGTGGGGCGAGACGGAACTGATCCGCTAAAACGCGGGTTAAAGGGATTGCCTCCGGGCTGTCCCCAGGCGAGAATTCGTGATTCGTTTCGGCGCGCCCGCGTGCTGCGCCGCAGTCGGAGCATGGGACGGAAGCCTCGGCGCCCCGCGCCGGGGCGTGTCACAGGAACGAGGAGTACGCATGGATCGACGGAGTTTTCTGAAGCAATCCCTCGCCGGGGCGGGCGCCGCGGCGGCTTTGGGCGCGCTGAACGAGCGAGAGACGAAGGCCGCCGGGCAGCCGGCGAAGAAGCAAGCCATGCTGAAGATTTGCAGCCAGGTCGGACGGATCCCGGGCAAGACGCTGCGGGAAAAGGTCCTCAAGATCCAGGACTGGGGCGGCGTGGGCATCGAGCTGGGCGGCGGGTTCGCCGGGCAGATGGCCGAGATCCGCGACGCCCTGAAGGGCACGAAGGTCGGCGTGGCGGCGATCTGCGCGGGCTACTTCCCGCTGATCGACCCCGACGCCGGGAAGCGCAAGGACGGGATCAGGCGGCTGAAAGAGATGTGCGGTCCGGCGGGCGAGATCGGCTCGACGGGCATCATCTTCGTCCCGGCGTTCAACAACCACCCGATGCTCCCGCACAAGGAATCGCGGAAGGTCCTGGTGGAAGGCCTCGGGGAGATCGGCGAGGTCGCCGCCAAGGCCGGCACGCGCATCCTGATGGAGCCGCTGAACCGCGGCGAGGCCTATTTCCTCCGGCAACTGGCGGACGCCGCCAGCATCTGCCGCGACGTCGACAGCCCCGGCATCGCGATGATGGGCGACTTCTACCACATGTTCAAGGAGGAGACCTCCGACTGCGGGGCGTTCCTGTCGGCCGGGAGGTACCTCCACCACATCCACCTCGCCAGTCGCACGCGCAAGCTGCCCGGGCAGGACGAGCGCAGCTTCGTGGACGGCTTCCGCGGGCTGAAGATGATCGGCTACCGGGACTACTGCTCGCTGGAGTGCGGCATCAAGAAGGGCACGAAGGCCGAGCAGGCCATCCCCCAGTCGTTCCGATTCCTCGAGAAGCAGTGGGCCGAGGCCGTCGTCTGAGCCCCGCGCCCGTACGCATTCTGCACCGCGATTCGCGGCTTCATAGTAAGGAGAAGCACACGCCATGGAACATGCCAAGAGAAGCACAAGCAAAACCGCGCTGACGCGCCGAGGCTTCCTGAAGGCTTCGGCGGCCGCGTCGGCCGGCGCCCTCGCCGTCGGCCTGCCCCTGCCGAGCGCCTTCGCGGCGGGCACGGGCTCGCTGAAGGTCGGCCTGATCGGCTGCGGCGGCCGGGGCACCGGCGCGGCGAAGGACTGCATCAAAGCCGCCGAGGGCGTCAAGATCGTCGCCCTCGCCGACGCGTTCCAGGACCGCCTCGACGGCTGCCGGAACAACCTCAACAAGATGGGCAAGGACAAGGCCGACATCCCCGCCGGCCAGTGCTTCGTGGGCCTGGACGCCTACAAGAAGCTCATCGCTACCGACGTGGATATCGTCCTCCTTGCCACGCCGCCGGGCTTCCGGCCGATCCACCTCGAAGAGGCCGTCAAGGCCGGCAAGCACGTGTTCATGGAGAAGCCCGTCTGCGTCGACCCCGTCGGGGCGCGGTCGATCATCGCGTCGGCGGCCCTCGCCGACGAGAAGAAGCTCTCCATCGTCGCCGGTACGCAGCGGCGCCACGAGCCGAAGTACGTCGAGACGATCAAGCGCATCCATGACGGCATGATTGGCCCGCTCGTCAGCGCCCAGTGCTATTGGAACCAGGGCGCGCTGTGGGTTCACGGCCGCAAAGCCCAGTACAGCGACGTCGAGTGGCAGATGCGCAACTGGCTGTACTTCACGTACCTCAGCGGCGACCACATCGTCGAGCAGCACGTCCACAACATCGACGTGGTCAACTGGGCGTTCGGCGGCCCGGTGGAGCGGGCGTACGCCATGGGCGGTCGGGCGGCCCGCAAGGGCGAGCAGCACGGCAACATCTACGACCACTTCTGCGTCGAGTTCTGGTACCCCAACGGGGCGCGGACGATCAGCCAGTGCCGCCAGACCCGCGGCGCCAGCAGCCGCATCAGCGAGCGCGTCGTCGGCACGAAGGGCACGAGCGACTGCGCGGGGAAGATCTGGGATTACAAGGGCAACATGCTCTGGGAGTACAAGGGCCCGTACCCCAACCCGTACGTGCAGGAGCACGCGGACCTGATCGCGGCCATCCGCGGCAACAAGCCGCTCAACGAGGCCAAGCGGGTCGCCGAGAGCACGCTCTGCGCGGTGATGGGGCGGATGTCGGCCTACACCGGGCGCGAGCTGCAGTGGAAGTGGGTGATGAACTCGTCGAAGCTGGACCTGATGCCCAGAGACCTGAAGTTCGGCCCGCGGCCCGTGAACCCGGTCTCCAAGCCGGGCAGCACGAAGCTGACGTAACGGCCGACCGAGACCAACGGGTAGTGGATACCGAACGGAAAGGAAAACGCAGCAATGGCTAAGCGGAAAGATAGACAAGGCAAGAAGGCCGCATCACCGAACCTGGTCTCCGAGGGCGGCTCGGAGACGATCAAGGTCGGCCTGATCGGATGCGGCGGGCGTGGCACGGGCTCGATCGGCGACAGCATGCGGGCGCACCCGGGCGTGAAGGTCATGGCCGTCTACGACCTGTTCAAGCAGAAGGCCTACAAGGCCGCCGAGCGCTTCAAGAAGCAGTACAAGGACCGGTGCGACATCGGCCCGGACCGCGTCTTCGGCGGCTACCAGGGATACAAGGACCTCTGCGCGTGTGACCTGGACATCATCTGCATGGCCACGCCGCCGGTCTTCCGGCCGTACCACCTGATGGAGTCCATCAAGCAGGGCAAGAGCGTCTTCATGGAGAAGCCCGTGGCGGTGGACCCGGCCGGGGCGCGGCGGGTCATCGAGGCCGGCGAGCTGGCCGCGAAGAAGGGCCTGGGCATCACGTGTGGGACGCAGCGGCGGCACTCTGCCCAGCGGATGGCCACGCTCCAGAAGATCCACGACGGGGTGATGGGCGAGCTGGTCGGCGGGCAGTGCTACTGGAACGGCGGCGGCATCTGGTACCGCGGCGCCAGCGAGGGCCAGACCGAGCTGGAGTGGCAGTGCCACAACTGGTACCACTTCAACTGGCTCTGCGGGGACCAGGTCTGCGAGCAGCACGTCCACAACATCGACATGGTCAACTGGGCCTTCCAGGGCCCGCCGAAGCGGTTCGTCGGCATGGGCGGGCGCCTGACGCGAGACTACTCCCGCCAGGCCGCCGACGTCGCCAAGGTCCTCGGCAAGCCCGACATGGCCAAGAAGTACGAGGGCGACATCTACTGCCACATCGGCACGGAGATGGAGTATCCCAACGGCGCCCGCGTGCTCAGCATGGGCCGCCACGCGCCGCGCAGCAGCAACCGCGTCAGCGAGCGCGTCGTCGGCACGAAGGGCCACAGCAACCTGAACGACACGATCTGGTCTCACGAGACCGACGACAACGGCAAGAGCAAGGTCCTCTGGAAGTTCAGCGGCAAGGGCACCAGCGGGCGGACCGAGGAGCACGCGATCCTCATCCGCACCATGAAGGACAGCAAGCCCGTCAACGAGGCCCGGCGCATCGCCGAAAGCACCCTGACCGCCATCGGCTCTCGCATGAGCGCCTACACCGGCCGGGAAATCTCCTGGGAGTGGCTGCTGAACTCCAGCAAGCTCGACCTGCTCCCGCCGGACCAGATGGACGCCTTGAAGCCCGGCGACGGCATCTTCCACGAGATCGCCGTCCCCGGCGTGACCAAGCTGATCTGAAGAACGCTCGGGCCCCCGCGGGCCGGATCCGTACAACCGCATGCCCGCGCCCGCCCGCCCGGCGGGCCGCGGGCATGTTATTGCGCCCGATCCGCGATTCAAGGACGGGCGAGGCGCCGCCGGCTTCTCAGCGGACCGCTTGGCGGACCCGCCGCCAGTCGTCGAGGTCGATCCGGCACTCGCGCGCCTGCGGGCCGCGGTGCGGGCCCAGGATCCCCACCTCCGTGAGGTCCTCCAGCACCTGCCGCGCGCGGGCGTAGCTGACGCCCAGCTCCCGCTGCAACTGCGACGCGCTGCCCCGCCCGTCGGCGGCGACCGCCTCGGCGGCCCGGTCGTGCTCGTCACCCCAGCCCCCCTCGCCGGCGCCGGCCGGGGCGGCGTCGGAGGCATCGCCCGTCAGCTCGGGGTCGTAGCAGGGGCGGCTGCGGGCGCGGAGGTCGTCGGCCACCGCGCGGATCTCGCGGTCGTCCAGGAACGTCCCCTGCGCGCGGACGGGCGTGCTCGTGCCCGGGCGGAGCAGCAGCATGTCCCCGCGCCCGAGCAGCACGTCCGCGCCGTTCTGGTCCAGGATGATCCGGCTCTCGACCTTCGAGGCCACCCGGAAGCTGATCCGGCAGGGCATGTTGGACTTGATCAGTCCCGTCACCACGTCCACGCTCGGGCGCTGCGTCGCCAGCACCAGGTGGATGCCCACCGCCCGGGCCTTCTGCGCGATGCGCACGATGTGGGCCTCCACGTCCTTGCCCGCCGTCATCATCAGGTCCGCCAGCTCGTCGACGAGCACCACGAGGTACGGCAGGCGTGTCGGGCGCCCGGCCGAGGCGCTGCCCTTGGCGGCCAGGCGCTTCTGCCGCTCGGCCGGGGCGAGGTTGTTGTAGTCCGCGATGTGCCGCACGCCCGCGTCGCGAAGCAGCGCGTAGCGCTCGTCCATCTTGTTCGCCGCCCAGGCGAGGATTTCCGCGGCCCGGGCCATGTCGCTGACGGGCGGGCACAGCAGGTGGGGCAGCTCGTCGAAGGCGGCCATCTCGACCATCTTCGGGTCGACCATGACGAACCGCACGTCGGCGGGGCGGCGGGTCACGAGCAGGCTGACGACGATCGCGTTCATGCAGACGCTCTTGCCCGACCCGGTCGTCCCGGCGATCAGGACGTGGGGCGTGCGGGCGAGGTCCAGGACGATCGCGTCCCCGCCGGCGTCCTTGCCCAGGCAAACCGGCAGGGCCATGGGCCTCGCCTCCCGCCCCATGATCTCGCGGATGCGGACCGTCTGTTGGCGGCGGTTGGGGACCTCCACGCCGATGGTGTCCCGGCCGGGCAGGGGCGAGACGATCCGCACGCTCCCCACGGCCAGGGAACGGGCGAGATCGTCCTCCAGCTTGGCGACCTGGGAGACCTTCACGCCCGGGGCGAGGGATAGCTCGAACATCGTGATGACCGGGCCGACCTGCTGCGCGACGACCTCGGCGGAGACGTTGAACTCGGTCAGTGTCCGCTGGAGGACCGCGGCGCGGCGGGCGGCTTCGTCCCTCTCGGCCTCGTCGCCGCCGGGCTCGGGGGGCGCGAGCAACTCGATCGCCGGCAGCTTGAACGTCTCACTGAGGCTCGGATCGTCGGCCTGCGGGGCCTTCGCGGGTGGGCGGGCGGCCGCCGCCTCCCGACGCCGCCGGATGTTCTCGACGACCTCCTCCACGATCCGCGAGCGGTCCGCCGCCGTCGGTTGAACCGAGCCTGCCGGCGCGTCCACCGTCGCCGCGGCCGTGAAGGACGGTGCCGCCTCCGCCGCGCCCGGGCTGGTGGCGGTGCGTTTCGCGGCCTGTTCCCGCGCCGCCTGCCGGGCCTTCCGCCGCTCCGCCGCCCGCTCCCGGGCCCGCCGCAGCGCCTGCCAAAGCGCCCCGGCCGTGTGGCCCGCCAGGCGGATCGGCACGAGCAGCAGCCGCTCCGCCGTCAGGATCAGTGCCACGATCGCCGCCACCACCACGACGACCCACCCGCCGGAGATGGCGAACTGCGACTCCAGCCAGCCCCCCGCCGCCGCGCCGAGCGCGCCCGGCGGGCCCAGGCCTGCCTCGCCGTCGACCACCGCCCACAAGTGCGCCGCCGAACTGACTGCGACGACCAGCAGCACCACGCCCGTCACGCGAAGCGGCCAGGCGCGGATCCGCCCCCGAACGGCCAGCACCACCGCCCACACCGACGCCAGCGCCAGCCCGACGTGCGAGCCCACCCCCACGTAGTGCAGCAGCGCGTGGGCCGTGTACGCCCCCACGATCCCCGCGGCGTTTCGCACCGGCTCGGTCGGGCGGGGCGGCGCGGCCGGGGCGTTCGGCTCGTTGGGCTCGTTCGGCGTCTGCGGCTCGGGCGGCATGTCCGGGCGGATTCGCGGCGTCTGCTGGGCGAGGGGATCGCCGGCGGACATGGTCGCCGGCACGGGCTCGACCACAACAAGCGCCGGCTGGCTGGCCGGCTGCGACGCCGGCTGGGTCGCGGGCTCGTTGGCGTCCGACACGGCGTATAGCGGGGGGTCGGCGGGGCAGTAGCTCAACACGCTCATCCACGCCAGCGCCGCCGCGCCGATCAGCACGACCACCAGGCTCCACCGCCAATACCACCGCATCGGCCGGGCGGGGGCCTTGGGCGCAGCCCTTCCGGATCGCCCGCCGGCCCCGGCCGACCTCTTCCTCGTCGGCGCCTTCTTCCTCGCCTTCTTTGCCATTGCGTCCTTTCCGTACCGGCCGTGCCGCGGCCGGACTCCCCATATTCTATGGGACGCAGCATGCGGGCGTCACCGCCAGTCCGAGAGCCTTGCCTCCGCGTCAGTCGTCCGGGACGACCCGGCCGGCGAGGACGCGGGCGAGGGGGGCGGTGTAGGGGTGACGGGTGAAGAGGGTCTTGATCACGGCGGTCAGCGGGGTGGCGAGGAACATGCCGACGATCCCCCACAGCATGCCCCAGAAGATCAGCGTGAGCAGGATCGTCACGGGGTGGAGGTTGAACGACTTGCCCATCATCCGCGGCTCGAGGACGTTGCCGAGCACGAACTGCACCACCCCGGGCAGGAGGATCGCGCCGATCGCCTGCGCGGCGGAGACCCCCGGCGTCAGCAGGACGACGGGCAGGGGCAGCAGCGTCGCGACGATCGAGCCGATCGACGGGATGAAGTTCAGCAGGAAGGCCATCAGCCCGAACACCATCGCCAGGCGAATGCCGAGGATCCAGAGCACCCCCCCCGTCAGCGCGCCCGTCGCGAAGGAGATCAGGACCTTCGTCAGCAGGTACTTGCGCATGTCCTGGACGATCTCCCCCCACGTCCCTTTCGGCGGGCTTGGCCGCGTGCTGCCGCCAAACAGCAGGAAGCACACGAAGATCACCACCAGCATGCCGTCCGACACCAGGGACATGATGGCCGACGAGGTGTCCACGATCAGCCCGCGGATGCGTTCGGCCGGGACCGTGACCAGGCCGTAGCCGGGCGCGTTGGGGTCCGCCCCGAGGTCCGCCGGGGCGACGGGCAGACGCTCGACGGCCCACTCCACGAGCTTGCGCGTCTGGGCGGCGTACTCGTCGCTGTTGGCCGCCAACTCCCGGACCGAGATCGACACGAGCAGCCCGACGGCCCCCAGGACGATCATCCCCAGCAGCAGGGAACTGACCACCGCCAGCGCCCGGGGCATGCGGAGGCGCCGGACCTGGAGGTCGATCAGCGGCGTCAGGGCGATGGCGATAAACAACGCCAGCACGAACGGGACCAGCACCTTCGCGAGGAAGTACAGCGAGCACGCCACGGCCACCGCGGCCAGGATGAACAGGCAGATCGTCCGAATCCGGCGCTCCTGATCCTCGGCAATCATGGGGCTCCCTTATCGCATTCTCCCTCGTCCTCGTTCGTCTCGGGCCGCTGCCGCGAACCGCACTCGGTCCGGCCGAGCGGTCACTTGGCCTTCTTGTTCCTGGCCTTCCTCCCGCCCTTCCTGCCGGGCACGTCGGGGGCGTCGGTCTTGGGCAGCCACTTCGCCATGCGCTTCTTGACGTCGTCGTATTGGCTCTCGCCGGCGAGGTTGGTCCATTCCATCTCGTCCCGGCCGTGATCGTAAAGCTCCTCCGAGCCGTCGTGGTACCGAGTGTACCGCCAGCGGTCGCCGCGCAGTGAGTGGTTGCCGCGGTTGTACGTGCACAGCGAGGGGGCCTCCCACTTCGCGGCGGGGTCCTTCAGCAGCGGCACGAGACTGCGGCCCTCCAGCTTCTCGTTGGGCGTCAGGCCGCAGAGCTCGACCAGCGTGGGGTAGATGTCCAGCAGGTTCACCGGGCGGCTGCACACGCTGCCGGGCTTGGCGATGCCCGGCGCGACAATCATCAGCGGGCAGCGGGTGGCCTCCTCCCAGAGCGTGAACTTCCGCCAGTGCAGCTTCTCGCCGAGGTGCCACCCGTGGTCGCCCCAGAGCACGACGATCGTGTCTTCCGGCCAGGGGCCGCCGTCCAGCGCGTCGAGCACGCGCCCGATGCAGGCGTCGGCGAAGGTCATGGAGGCGAGGTACCCGCTGACGGCCTTTCGCCAGTTGTCCGTCTTGATGACCTTGGCGTGGTCGCCGCCCGGGCGGGCGATCTTGCGGGCGATCTCGGGCACGTCGTCGAGGTCGTCCTTCTTGACCTTGGGCAGCGTGACCTTCTCGGGCGGGAAGAGGTCGAAGTACTTTTGCGGCACGTACCAGGGCAGGTGCGGGCGGAAGATGCCGCACGCCAGGAACATCGGCTGGGCGGGCTTCGCGGCGAGCTGCTTGCGCGTCCAGTCCGCGACCTGCCAGTCGGCCATGCCCTCGTCCTGGACGTCGATCGGACCCCAGTCGAAGTGGGCCGTGTTCGGAATGCCGTTCAGCGGGCGCTTCGGCGGCATCGGGTCGCCGGGGCGGTTCTTCGTCTGGCTGGGCCAGTACTCGTTCCAGCTCGGCGGGTCGGGGAAGGCGCCGTGGTAGATCTTCCCGCTGCCGATCGCCCGGTAGCCGTGGGCCCGGAAGTGCTGCGGGATGGTGACGGCGTCCTTCATCGGCGGCCGCCACGGCTGGCTGTTGGCGTACACGCCGGACGTGCTCGGGCGGATGCCCGTCATCAGCGCCGCCCGGGAGGGGTTGCACATCGGCGCGGCGCAGTGGGCGTTGGCGAACAGCACGCCGCGCTTCGCGAGCCGGTCGATGTGGGGTGTCTTCGAGTCGGGATGCCCGCCCAGGCACCCGATCCAGTCGTTCAGGTCGTCGACGGCGAGGAACAGGACGTTGGGCTTCTTCTCCGCCGTCGCGGCCGAGGCCCACCGGGCCGTCCCCACCGCCGCCGTCGCCATCCCCGCCGCCTTCAGGAACTCCCGCCGATTCAGAGAGGCTCGCATGTCGTTCTCCTGCGCTGTCTGTGTGTCCGAAATCCTACGCAACAAGGCGCCGCCGCTCAACCCACAGCCCTTTCCCCCGGCCGCGGAAGGCCGTATCATCCGGCCGACAGAAACTCAGCGGAGTGACGCCATGGTGTGCTGGATTGCCGCATTTCTCGCTGCCGGCGCGGCGCCCCAGTCGCCGCGGGGAATCGAGGTGGCCGAGACCGAGCAGGAGATCCGGATCGACACGCCGCAGCTCGCGGCCGCGGTGCGGAAGAAAGGCTACGTCTCCGGCGTGGCGGGCGGGAGCTTCCTGGACAGGAAGACCGGCTTTCGCGACGCGGGCTTCGGCCTGGATATCGTCGACTGGATCATGGAGCCCGGCAGCGACCGGGCCTACCGCGACCGGCTCGACAAGGAACTGATCTACCGATACGGCAACCCCTACCACGGCCGGCGGGCCAAGCGGAGCATCGAGGGCCCGCAAATCTGCACGAAGGCCCGCGAACTGAAGCCCTCCGTGCTTCGCGGCAAGGGGTTCGTGGCCGTGCGGCAGAGCTTCCGCTACCGCACGGCCGCACCGGGGAAGAAGGCGGGATCGGTCTGGACGCAACTCATGGTCTTCCCGGCCGGGAAGCGGTACTTCCTCTCGATGGACCGGATCGACGCGGTCAACGCTAGCGAGGCGATGTTCCTGCGGATCGACATGCCCGGCCACATCAAGCACACCCGGGGCGACACGTTCAGCGAGGTTTATCTGAGCTACCGCGGCCGCATCCCCGCCGAGAAGTTCCTGGCGGACTTCCCGCCCGACGCGAAGTACGGCTACCGCCGTGGGCGCGACAAGCTGCCCGAACGGTTTATCCGCGCCTACCGCCTGCGCGACGCAAAGACCGGCAAGCCGGGCCCGTGGCTGGCGGGGATGACGCTCGACCCGGGCATCGTCCACGAGGCCTGGTGCCACCAGCGGGGCTACGTCTGCATGATCGAGGAATTCGGCGGCCGGCCCGTCCGGCCCGGAGAGCACTTCACCGCCGCCTTCCTGGTCGGCTACTTCGACAGCCTCGACGAGATGCACCGGGTCTACGACGCCCACAAGGGCCACACCGCCCTGGAAGCGACGGCCGACGGATGGAAGCTGACGAAGTGAACCGGGCCGCCCGGCCGTGCAGCCCTGCCTACGGCTTGCCGTACGCCAGCTTCTTGAGCAGGTCCCGATAGCCCCTGCGGGCCAGGCGGGTCAGTTCGTGATGCATGCGGACGGCGATGAGGCGGCGGGTCAGGCAGGGGGCCTGGGCGGCGGCCTCGTCGATACGCCGGAGGGCCTCTTCCGTCTGCGCCTCGTCGGGTTCGCCCGATTGGGCGAGGAGCTGCTTGAGCCCGCCGCGATCGACGTGGAAGGCGATGCGGACGGCGCGGAGGGCCTCGGCGTTGCGGGCGGCCAGCATCTCCGGACGGCGTGCCTCGAGAAAGCCGCGGAGGGTCGCCAGGTCCTCCCTCGCCGCGGCGGCGAGGGCTCTTGTGCGCTGAAGGTCCCGGCGGTTGCGCCCCTCGCGCCGGAGGTCGCTGACGGCATCGTAGTCCAGCGACCCGTCGCAGTAGTCCGGGTCGTAGCGGACGCGAAGCTCGGTGGCCAGGGCGAACGAGCAGTACAGCATGTGGTCCAGCACGTCGCACGCGGTATCGAAGTCCTCGCCGAAGACCCGGCGCACGATTCGCCTGCGGCGGCGGAGAACGTCCTTGCGGGCGCCGTCGAACTGGCCCAGCCAGGTCGAGTCCTCCGTCCCGGGCCAGAGCAGGACCTGGCAGTTGAACAGGTCGGTCCCGTAGCGGGCGTTGAGCCGCTGGATCGCCGTGCCGACCTCGATGGCGACGATCCGCGTGATGAACGCGAACCAGAACCGCTGCGTCAGCTTGCGGGCGCTGAACAGGGCCGCCTCCTTCAGCCCCCCCAGGCCGACCTCCTTCCGCACGTCGGTCAGCGTGGTGCTGCCGTCGAACTGCTCGAGGAGCTTCGTGTCGCTGCGGTCGAGGTAGGCCCCGTCGCGCCAGTCTTCCAGGAATCGCAGGTCCAGGCCGACGGTGTGCATCTGCTGAATCTGCGGGCGGTGCTCGGTCAGCGCGGTGTGCGCGCGGGCGAAGAAGCCCGTCTTGGCCCGGTGATAGGCCTCGACCTCCGTCTCGCCGCGGCGGAGAAGGCAGTCGCTCTCCGGCGGCGGGCCGGCGGCCATGCGGAGGCGGCACTCGTACTTGAACAGCCGCTCCCACAGGGCGTTGAGGTGCTCGGCGGACTGGCTCTTGCGGTAGTCCTCCATGAGGTTCAGGTCGCTGGCCTGCGCGACGGTCAGCAGGCGGGAGGCGATCAGGCTGGGGATGATCTTCAGCGTCGTGCCGACCGTCAGCGCCAGCGCGCCGATCAGCAGCGGCAGGAGGATCGCCTGCCGGATCGTGAACCCGGGCAGCCCCAGCTTGCCGGTGAACAGGCCCACCACGGCGATGCCCGCGGTGACCATCGTGTACCGCAGCGACCGGCGGTAGATCAGGTTGCCGATCGTGTACAGCACGTCCAGCGGCGCGATCAGCCGCCGCAAGTCCCCCAGAACGGCCAGGCGCTTCCTCGTCCGCAGGTTCATGGCCCCAGCCGCTCCCAGAGGTCCTCGAACGTCCGCGCAAAGGGGCGGACGAGGCGCGGGTCGTCGGTGACGATGAAGTTCTCCTCGTTGCGGGCGGCCGCGCCGCGCGTCCAGTTGTAGCTGCCGGTCAGCAGCCGCTCGCCGTCGAAGAGGGCGAACTTGTGGTGCATGTGCGCCTCGCTGCGGTCGGTCCGCAGGGGGATGCCGGCTGCGAGGAAGGCGTCGACGTCGCTGCCGAGGTCCAGCGACTTCTCGTCGTCGGTGACGATGCGCACGGCGACGCCACGGCGGTGGGCGTCGAGGATCGCGCCGGAGATCCGGTCGTCCGTGATCGTGTAGACGCACACGTCTGCACGGATACGGGCCCGGTCGAACAACTCGGCGATCTTCGCCGGCGCGTCGTGGCCCGGCGTGAAGTAGGCGTCGGCGCGGGCCGGCTGCCCGCCGGGGTCGCCGGCCGAGCGGATCACCTTGACCACGTCCTCCAGCCAGTCCAGCACGAGGTGGTTGTCCGCGCCCTCAACCGCCTGGCGGGCGACGGCGAACGCCCGCGCGGCCAGCCGGGCCGCCGCGGCGGCGTCCGGGACCTCGTCGGCCAGAACCTCGCCGAGGGCCCGCTTCTCTCCGCGGGTCAGGCGGCGGTCCTCGAGGGTCTGCCGGAGGATGTCGTCCAGACCGCTTGCACTCATGATTCGACCTTTCGGCATGCTCCCTCGCACCGGTTGTGCTCGCGGACGATTCGCGCGACGGCGGCGGTCCGCTCGTCGGTGAGCAGCTCGCCGACGCATCGCGCTGCGGCCTCGTTGTGGGGCTCCTCGCCCTTGGCGACGTCGTGGAACAGGGCGGCGGCGAAGACCTCGTCTTCCGAGGCCTCCAGCGTGGGGGCTTCGTCGATGCGCTCGACGAGCGCCAGCGCGATCCGCGCCGTCCGCAGGGCGTGGTGGAACACGTACCCGCGCTCCCGGGCCGGGTGTGTCCTGTTGTGGCCCATCGCGGCCCGCGCGATCTGAATGACACGTTCTCTGTCCATCCGTTGGCCCCGGGCAGGGGGTGGTATGATACGGAATCCCGGGGCGGCGGCCAATGGGCAGGCCGCCGCCGTCGGCGCAGAGGTGGGCGCAAAAAAGTGCCCCGGCGGCTGGGCGGGGGCCGGGGCTGGGGCATTGGTGCTGGGCCTGTGAAGGCCAGCTTGCGGTTGCCGTGGTTTCAATTGCCTCAAGAGAAACGTATGATACAATGCCGCCCCGGCCAACACCGGTCCGTGGATTGCCACGCCAAAAGTCAAGGAATACAAGAAGATGCGAAAACCGACCCTGTCTGTCCGCATGCTTCTCGTCGGGGCCCTCGCGGCCGGGCTGCTCGGCGGCTGTGAGGTCAAGTACACCCAGCCGCAGGCCCAGCCGAAGTCGCTCTCGGCCGCCGAGGAGGACTTCGAGGCCGTCTGGCAGGCGGCCCGGACGACGCTACGGCGGCACCACTTCGAGCTGGACCGCCAGGACCGCCGCGCCGGCGTGATCACGACCGTGCCCATGACGGGGATGCACTTCTTCGAGTTCTGGCGGGAGGACGCCGCCCGCCCGGCCGACTACGCCGAGAGCACGGTCCAGACGATCTACCGCACGGCGCAGGTGACCGTTCGCCCGACCCAGCCCCAGGCCGAGACGTACCAGGCCAATGTGCAGGTGTTCCTCAGCCGGTCCAGCCGGGGCACGCCGCAGGTGACCAGCACGTCGGAGGCCTACAGCCTGTTCAGCATGGGACGGGACCGCAGGGCCCGAAGGCGTTTCCTCGAGGCCTCCGACTGGGCCCGCCACCGCGAGGGCGGGCTCGTCGACCTGGGCAACGACCGCAGCCTGGAGGACAAGCTCACGGCCGAGATCGCCCAACTCTCCGGCCGCCCCCATGAGATCGAGCCCCCCGCGCCGCCGATTCCGACCCCCGCGGCCACGCAGCCCAGCCGGT
>Ga0272441_10006245_pt1 | contig 20104 bp, 18 predicted proteins | sample SSMProp6N_FD_193582 | JGI IMG/M metagenome (GOLD analysis project Ga0272441, IMG submission 193582) | Marine sediment archaeal communities from Little Sippewissett salt marsh, Falmouth, MA, United States - SSM-Prop-6N | ecosystem: Environmental > Aquatic > Marine > Wetlands > Sediment ...
GTGTACTATTTTCAGGTTCGCATTCCGGAGGATGTGTGATACAGTAATCTATATTCAGTTTATTTTTATATCGATTTACGTATTTTATTAAAATATCTATTCTGTCCTGGTGACTGGAACATGAAAAATCGTATCCATTATCGCTTGTATTTGGTAAATGAAATCCGGTTCGCGTTGTTTTCAGAAATTTTGATAATTTAAATACGTCTTCATCTAAAATAGATTCAGTTATTTCTACATACTGTAAGCCAAGTTTGTTCGTAATGTTGAGAACATCCTTGATTTTTAAATGGTCAAATTTGTCTATAGTAATTCCAATAAGCAATTTAATAATCTCCTGTAATTCATATTAATTGGATAATATAATACTTTTTTTATTAAAAACAAATACTTTGCTCTATTTAAAAGTTAAATTTATCGTTTATATGTTATGATTTACAAGATATTTAAACGATTTATATTTAAATTTTATCCTTGATTTAGAAATAAATTTTTTATATGTTTACAAATACTTTCATAGCATAATGAATATGAATGAAGACGAACGCGAATTTTTTTATGTTACTGATGTGCTTGACTTGCATGGCTTTTTCCCTGAGCAAGTGCCCGAGATGGTTGAGGAATTCATCCGAAACGGACTGAAATTGGAGCTGAAGAAATTGCGAGTTATTCATGGAAAGGGGAAGAGCAAGTTGAAATGGGTCGTTTATCAGGTATTAAAGGAGCACCCAAACGTTATTACTTTCTATGATGCGCCTCCTGAATCAGGAGGATGGGGTAGTACAATAGTTGAAATAGCTGATAAGCCTTAAGGTACACCCAATTAGTTTCATGGCTTAATTTTATATTGATACCAATATTCATTGGTAAATTTCATACGACTCTGCTATTTGATATTTTGAATAGAATATTTAATAAATTGCACTGGATAAAATCGGTCTTGAGTGCTCAATTTTGTAATAAAAAAATCTATATTTAGTCGTACACGTTAGCCTTGCGAGTTTTTGCGGAGCGGCTTTCGCAGGTAATTTTTAATTTGAAAGAGCAGACTAATAAATGTATTTGCCATCGAACCTGAAGCCTCCGCAAATTTCCCCATATGGTTCAAGAAATAGAAATACTGTTTATGAATTTAGATTAATCAATCAAACAAGAAAAGGTCACGTGCTGATATATGTTAAGTTTTAATATGTTGAAATTACATCCAATAGTACAGAAGGTAATTAAAGCTTAGAAAATATTCAAGAGAAGAAAATGGACATCGTATGTAAAAAGGAGAATAAGATGAAAAAATCAATTATGTTTGTAATGATACTTGCACTGCTACTACCCTCAGTTATACATGCTGATACCGGGAGTCTCGGGGGGATGGTATATTATTCGGGTGTTGAGAACGGTACAATCATTGTAGCGGCATTCAATATGAATCTGGATTTCAATAATATTTTGCAATTGGATACTCTTGAAGCAGGACCAGCGGAGTATAGATTTACAGGGCTTTCAGACGGAAAATATTTGCTTGCAGCCTTTATGGATTTAAATGGAGATGGTCTTCCCGGATTTGTCGAGCCATTAGGCGCTCATCCTTCTACAGTTGAAATTATTGATAACAATGAATTAACAGGTATAGATATATATCTGAATCAATTACCGAGAGGTGAAAAATCATTATCCGGATCAGTACAATACGCTGGTGAAGCAACGGGAACGATTCACTTATATGCAATTGGAATTAGTGGCACACCCTTTAACCATCTTGAATTAGATTCTCAGGGTGGATTTAATTTTGCTGATCTTTCAGCTGGTGAATATATCCTGGTTTCTTACATGGATTTAAATGAAAATGAGATGCCCGATATTAATGAACCTGTTGGTTACATTGATGAAGTGATTAAGATAGATGATACCACAACTGAATATATGATTGATCTTGTTTTATATGAACCCGGGGATTTCAATGGTTCTCTTCATGGGATGGTCAACTATTCCGGAAATCTCGATGGAAAAGTTCATATATACGCGGTCGGATTAACCAGAACACCGATTAATCTAGCCATTATTGATAGTCCCAACTCAGGCTATGAGGTGAAAAATCTTGATCAGGGTGACTATTATGTATTTGCTTTCCTGGATACAAATGAAAGCGCTGCTTTTGATCCGTTAAAGCTCAAGACACAGGGGATACCGGGTTTGATTGCGGGGGAACCGTATGAATTAATTGCGGAGCCGGTGACTCTGGAGGAGAATGGGCGAAGTGAAATTGATCTGGAATTGAATGAGTATGGTGATGCGGGGATAAGTGGCACGATAACATACAATGGTTCACAATCCGGTTTGATTTTAACGGCAGCCATTGGATTATCACCTGTATGGTTAGGTTTGGCACCAGCAAATCCTGGATCTTCTTCAAACAGATTCGAATACACGATCCCGGCTTTGGATGCAGGCTATTATGGTGTTATTTCGTTGATGCTTACAAATTTATTCAATCCCACTTTCAATTTAAGCACGCCATTTGGTTTTTACACAGATGGATTGGTAAAGGTGTCTGCCCATGATACAGTAGAAAATATTGATTTTTATATGCAAGACAGCACAACGACGATGAGCAAGATTCATGTGTCAGTTGAGGCTCCGGATAATGAAGAGGGTAAGATTCATATGTTTGCGCTTGGGTTATCGCTCAGCCCCTATCATCATATTGTGATGGATACTGAGGGAGAGCATGTTTTTCCAAATCTTCGAATGGGAAGATATTTAGTTGCAGCTTTCATGGATGTGAATGATAACGGGACCTTTGATCTTGGGGAACCCTATGATATAACATTGGATCTGGTCAATATACCGCATGGGAGTTTAGATGAATTTGTCACTCTGGAGATGACAGCTGAAGAACCAACCAGGATAGAAGTTGCTGTCAATGAATTCCCTGAGAAACAATTTGCATTAAGCAAAAATTATCCAAACCCATTTAATCCGAGCACCAGTTTCAGTTATCAATTACCCGAGGCTGTTCATGTTAACGTCACAATCATTGATATGTTGGGACGAGAAGTCCGTTCTTTGATTGATGACGAGCAGATTCAAGGGATTCATAAAGTTGAGTGGGATGGTAAAGATAATTCAGGAATCAATGTTTCGAGTGGAGTGTACATATATTGTATAAAAGCAGGTAATTATTTTAATTTTAACAAGATGACATTAATACGATAATAGGTCTATACTGTCAGGCATCGAAATTTTCCAGTGAATTCATTTTGGATTATGAGGAATGATTATAATTGTTCGTACATGCTTCCTGTCAGGCATAGAGGTTCCAATATATCGCAAACGGTTGTTTCGGCCCGACAGTATCAGGAAAATGAATATAATTTTGTTACATCGCAGGCTGATTTCGTGATTAGTCTGGTAGACACCTATATGAAATTATTTATTAAAATTATTATATTCACAATAGTTTGGGGAAATTTCGATCAATCATACGGAAATGATAATGAACTGAAAGTAGATCTTGCCCGAATTATTGAATTATCTATTGAGCAAAGATATGAATTAGCAGAGAGTTTGCTCATCGAATATATAAGTTTGGATGAACAGGAGCCTGCAAATTATTTTTTCATGGCTGCTGTATTGCAGTCAAAGATCATGGATTATGAAGATTATCGCTGGGAAGGCGATTTTTATAGATATATTGATCTGTGTGAGTCATATTCCAGAAAAAAGATCGCGCATGATGGAGAAGACAAGTGGGCTCATTTTTATTTAGGTAGTTCTTTAAGTTATCGAGCGTTCTATGAGGGTAAGAAGAATAATTATTTTAAGGCGGTTAAATATGCACTAACAGGCATGTCGGCTCTTAATCGGGCATTAGAGATCGATTCTGAATTTTACGATGTGTATTTTGGGATAGGATCCTTTAAATATTGGCGAAGCAAGACCACGAAATATATAAATTGGCTTCCGCTCATCAAAGATGAACGAGAAGAAGGTATAAAGTTGGTGAAAATAGCTGCTGAGAAAGGTGAATACACCAGATATGCTGCCATGAATGGCTTGACATGGATATTGATAGATGCGGGGCAGGTAAGTAACGCATTAAAGTGGGCCAGAAAGGGGGGTGATAGTTTTCCTTCTTCCCGTTTTTTTTTATGGGGGATAGCCAAATCTTACATGAATCTAAAGGATTATGAGAATGCTATAGAATATTTTAACAGGATAATTACATCATTAAAGACGGAAAAATTAAACAACCATTACAACGAAATCATTTGTTATACAAACATTGCGCGAGCATATTCCAAGCTTGATCAGGGGAAAATGGCATTGCATTATTTAGACATAATAGAAACCATTAACCTGGATCAGGAGATCAAGAGTCGGTTGAGGAATGTTTTCAAAAAGAATAAGGAATTGAGGGAAAGGCTGGAAAAATCATAGAAAAATTATTTCAACAGAATAGTATCATATGCAAGAGGTGATTATGGGAAAAACATTTGCAGAAAAATTGCTTGCCCGCAAAGCGGGACTGAGCGAGGTAAAACCAGGGCAGATTGTTACTGTGCGTCCGGATCATTTATTGACGCATGACAATACCGCGGCCATTATTGGCAAGATAAAGGATGAGCTTGATGAATTTGGGGTTATAGATCCTGAGTTATCAATCATAGTACTGGATCATGTGGTTCCGGCAGCAAATGAGAAAACGGCTACTAATCATAAAGTAATCCGTGAATTTGTTAAAAAACATTCTCTGGTGAATTTTTATGATGCAGGCGAGGGTATTTGTCATCAAGTCGTTATAGAGAAGGGGTTTGCCAGGCCTGGAACAATCATTGTTGGTAGTGATTCTCACACATGTTCATATGGTGCTCTCGGAGTGTTTTCAACGGGCATTGACAGGACTGAGGCAGCTTCTCTGATGCTTACAGGTGAAACATGGTTTAAGGTTCCCAGAAGCATAAAAATTAACTTGAGCGGAAAATTTGTTTCGGGTGTATCGGCAAAAGATCTGGTACTTACGATTATTGGCGACATACGGGCCGATGGTGCCAATTATAATTCGGTTGAATTTCATGGTGATTTGAGCGGCATGAGTATTGAAGACAGAATAACTGTTGCGAATATGGGTGTTGAAATGGGAGCGAAGAACGCAGTATTTCCCGTTGATGAGATCACGAGAGGATACCTTGAATCGATCAACATGGAGGCAGATAGTTATGAGGCGGTGTGGGCGGATGAAGACGCTGAATATTATCAAGAGTTGACATATAATTTGGGTGAAGTTGAGCCAGTCATAGCAAAGCCGCATACAGTTGATAATGTAACGAAAATTACGGATTTGGAAGGGATGAAGATTCAACAGTGTCTGTTGGGTACATGCACGAATGGGCGATTAGTTGATATAGAAAAGGCGGCGACACTATTGAAAGGGCAGAAGGTTAGCAGTGATGTCCGATTTTTAGTACTTCCGGCATCGAGAGCTATTCTCAATGAGGCCTTGCGGTTAGGTTACATTGAATCTCTCAGCATGGCAGGAGCGATAATATTGCCGCCGGGATGTGGTCCTTGTTTGGGCGCTCATATGGGTGTACTGGCGCCTGGTGAAAAATGTTTAAGTACAGCCAACAGAAATTTCAAAGGTCGTATGGGATGTAAGGAAGCCGAAATATATTTATCCAGTCCTGAAACAGTTGCAGTCTCCGCCATGCATGGTGAAGTCACTGATCCCAGAAAAGTAAATATGTAAAAAGTGTCTTTGTTATTTGCTACATTTAGGAGAAAAAAATGGCTAATGAAAATCAAATTTGGAAATATGGAGATGATATAAATACTGATATGTTATTTCCAGGAAAATATACATACACATGTAGTACAGCGGAGGAGATCAAGCCTCATCTTTTAGAGGATTTAGATCCATTGTTTGCACAGGGTGTTCAAAGAGGCGATATAATCATTGCCGGGAAAAACTTTGGATGTGGAAGTTCCCGTGAACAACCCGCGCTGGGATTAAGGGCAGTAGGAATCAAGGCCGTTATAGCAAAAAGTTATGCACGAATTTTTTATCGTGCTTCAATAAACCAGGGTTTATTGCTGATTGAATGTCCTGAGGCAGTCGATCTTATTCAGGATAATTCGACAGTGGAATTGGACATTGAAAATGGTATAATTACAATAGATGGTAAAGAGGTGACTTTTCCGACGTTACCGGAGGAGATCCTTGCAATAAGAGATAATGGAGGGCTTTTAAACTACACACGAAAAAAGCTGCGAGCGAGACAAACTAAGTAAAGTCGTAAGTAGACAAAACAGTCGCGCTAAATAAAATAATATTTACATTTATACCCTAAGGAGGTGACGAGCACAAGGTTTGACCTTGTCATATTATGGATTTTAGAGAAGAATCATTAGAATATCATCGTAAAGGAAGAAGGGGTAAAATTGAGGTAGCGGCTACAAAGCCTTGCATTACTCAGCGAGATCTCTCCATGGCATATACCCCGGGTGTAGCCGAACCCTGTCGAGAGATACATAGTGACCCACTGAATGCCTATAAATACACTGCAAAGGGAAATTTAGTCGCTGTTGTTACGAACGGAACAGCGGTTCTTGGACTGGGAAACATCGGTCCTTTAGCTGGTAAACCAGTTATGGAGGGTAAGGGAGTATTATTCAAACGATTTGCGGATATCGATGTATTTGATATTGAGCTCAATGCTGATGATCCTGATGATATCATTAAGGCTGTGCAGTTAATGGAGCCCACGTTTGGTGGTATTAACCTTGAGGACATAAAGGCTCCGGAATGTTTTTATATTGAAGAGACGTTGAAGGAAACGACCAACATACCAATTTTTCATGATGATCAACATGGTACGGCGATAATATCAGGAGCGGCCTTAATAAATGCAGTAGAATTAGTTGGCAAAGAGATGTCGAAAGTAAAAATTGTTGTCAATGGTGCAGGAGCTGCTGGCATAGCATGTGCCGAGATGTATATTTTATTGGGAGCGAAAAGAGAAAATATAGTCATGTGTGATTCAAAGGGAGTCATATACAAGGGCCGCACAGCGGGGATGAACAAATATAAAGAGCGATTTTCAAAGAACACCGAATTAAGAACGTTAGCCGACGCGATGCGTGATGCCGATGTTTTTTGTGGTGTATCGGTCAAAGATTGTGTCACCAAAGAAATGGTGCGTTCCATGGCGAACGATCCGATTATATTTGCGATGGCGAATCCTGATCCGGAGATAACGTATGAAGATGCCGTTGATGCGAGGAAGGATGTAATAATAGCGACCGGGCGTTCAGACTATCCAAATCAGGTAAATAATGTTCTTGGATTTCCATTCATATTCAGGGGAGCCCTGGATGTTCGAGCGACTCAAATTAATGATGAGATGAAAATAGCAGCTGCGCACGCGTTAGCCCGACTGGCGAAGGAGGATGTCCCTGATTCTGTTTGTCGTGCATACGATGTAGATCGCTTGATATTTTGTCGTGAATATATTATCCCGAAGCCATTTGATCCACGTGTACTTTTATGGGAAGCGCCAGCTGTTGCTAAAGCAGCTATGGAATCCGGTGTTGCCCGGAATCACATTGATCTGGAGGAATACAAAGATGAATTGGAAGCGAGACTTGGTAAATCTCGTGAAATAATGCGAATAGTAATTCATAAAGCGCAAAGAGATCCCAAGGTTGTTGTATATCCTGAAGGGGAACATCCCAAAATATTAAGAGCGGCGAATATTGTAAAACAGGAAAAAATTGCTGAGCCAGTTCTACTGGGGAATGAAGATCGAATAAAAGAGCAAATTCGCAGCTTAAACCTGAATTTGAATGATGTCAAAATCATAAATCCCGCTTTTACAACGGCTCATGAAAGCTATATACAAGAGCTATTTAAGATGCGGCAACGTAAAGGGTTGACGTACAATGAAGCGGAGAAGTTATTAAAAGATGCGAAAATATTTGCGCCCATGATGGTCCATATGTGCGATGCTGATTGTCTAATTGCTGGAATAACAATGCATTATCCGGATACGATTCGACCTGCTCTTCAAATCATCAAGGCGAGAAAGGATCATCAACGTGTTGCAGGAATGTACCTATTGACCTTCAAGAACAGAATAGTATGTTGTGCTGATGCAACGGTAAATATCGAACCAACGGCTGAAGAACTGGCTGAGATAGCGATGTTAACGGCTGAGACGGTAAGGCGATTTGACCTGGAGCCTCGAATTGCAATGCTTTCATTTTCAAACTTCGGTAGCACACGTCATCCTTTGAGTGAAAAAGTGAGAGAGGCAACGGAAATAGTGAAACAGCGGGAGCCTGATTTGATTATTGATGGGGAAATGCAAGCGGACACAGCAGTTGTTCCTCAAATACTGGAAAATTATTACCCATTTTCCCGGATAAAAGGTGGCGCGAATGTATTGATTTTTCCTGACCTGACATCTGGTAATATTGCTTATAAATTGTTAATGCGACTGGGAGGAGCCGAAGCGATTGGTCCAATATTAATGGGACTCAAGAAGTCTGTCCATGTATTGCAGAGAGGGTGTGAGGTTAATGACATCGTGAACATGACTGCGATTGGAGTTGTCGAATCGCAGGAAAATGCATGTTAATAAATTGGGTTTCTGTGATACATATATATAATTATCACAAATTTTATTGAATTGATACGAGGAAATATATTAATTTTAGGAGGAATTGTATGAATGCAATTGCCCACGCTGGCAGACGAGGCGCCAAGGTTCGGTCTGATTGTTGGGTTGAAATTGAGCGATCAGACTCGGGAGGTATACGGTTGGAACTTATTAGTAAAGTGGATAGCATGTATGGGCACTCCATCAGAAAAACAGTCAATGATGCGCTCACACATTTGGGGATAGTGCACGCACATGTGAAAATTGAGGATAATGGTGCGTTACCGTTCGTATTGATGGCCAGAATTGAAGCTGCTTGTAGACGAATTGATTTTAAAATAGAAAAAGAATATTTGCCAGGTTTCAGAGAGTGTTGTAAAGTTAAAACGGAACGAGAGAGATTTCGCAGATCAAGGCTTTATCTTCCGGGTAATGAACCGAAATTCATGGTTAATGCGGGATTGCATAAACCGGATGGTATCATTCTCGATCTGGAGGACAGTGTTTCTTCTCAAGAGAAGGATGCCGCTGCTATTCTGGTAAGAAATGCATTACGACAGGTGGATTTTGGATTTTCGGAACGCATGGTTCGAATCAATCAATTACCGCAAGGTCTTGATGATTTAAAATTCATAGTTCCACACAATGTTCATGTCATATTAATTCCAAAGTGTGAAAGTGCTTCACAGGTGAAAGATGTAGCGGAAGAAGTCGTTCGTCTTAAGAAGGAGCATAATATAAAGAATGACATATTTTATATGCCGATACTGGAGAGTGCCAAAGGCATTCTGAATGCATACAGCATAGCAACTGCGGATGAGAATATAATTGCATTAACGATTGGATTGGAGGATTATACAGCTGACATTGGAACGCAACGCACGCCAGAGGGCACGGAGAGTATCTGGGCGAGATCCATGGTTGTAAACGCTGCCCGAGCGGCTGGATTGCAGCCAATAGACACTGTTTTTTCAGATGTCACTGATATGGAGGGATTAAGGGAAAGCGTACTGGAAGCGAAGTCGTTAGGATTTGATGGAAAAGGATGTATTCATCCACGGCAGATATCTGTGATACATGATGCGTTTGCCCCGAATGAATTCGAAATAGAGAAAGCAAAAAAAATTGTAAAGGCATTTGAGCAAGCGGAAAAAGATGGATTAGGGGTTGTGTCATTGGGAAGCAAGATGATAGATCCTCCTGTTGTGAAGCGAGCTTTAAGAACTGTTGACCTTGCTGTCTCTCTGCACATTATAGATGAAAACTGGCGAGAAGGAGTTGATTAAAATGAAAAAGAATTTTAAACTTGTAAAAAATGCATTGGGTCGAATGGTGCCGGATCAGGTGAATGGAAAGCCTGCAACTCCATTTCCTGGGGTTGGAAAATTTCAACCGATCGGGAATAAAGCAGCACCTCCAATCGCGCGTTGTGCGGATTATCCGGATGATGGCAATAAAGTTGTAAAGGATTTGAAAACAGCCTTACTGAAAGCAGGTATAAAGGATGGAATGACTATATCCACGCATCATCATTTCAGAAATGGTGATCTGGTTGCGAATCAGTTATTTCAAGCCGCTGCTGAGATTGGTGTCAAGGATCTGATGTGGTTTCCCAGTGCTTCATTCCCTTGTCATGCTCCGATCATAGACCATTTGGAAAGTGGTGTAATCCATCATATAGAAGGATCGATGAATGGTCCATTGGGTGACTATTGTTCATCAGGAAAGATGCGAGGTCTGGGAGTCTTGAGGTCGCATGGTGGTCGCTACCAGGCGGTACAGGATGGAGAAGTTCACATCGACATAGCGGTTATTGCTGCACCAACGGCTGATCCATTTGGAAATTCGAATGGAGTAACGGGACCATCTGCGTGCGGACTGCTTGGATTTGCCCTGGCTGATTCTCAATATGCTGATAAAGTGATCGTTGTTACGGACAATTTAATCGATTTTCCGTGTATCCCATGGCAAATTCAGGGGAATTATGTCGATTATGTAGTTGTCCTTGATAAAATCGGCGATCCAGCCAAGATTGTTTCAGGCACTACCCAGATCACTAAAAGTCCTGATCGATTATTAATAGCCGAACTAGCGGCGAAGTTTGTCAAACAAACCGGAATTTTGAAAGATGGCTTTTCATTTCAAGGAGGGGCTGGTGGTACGTCGCTCGCTTTCGCCATATTCCTGAAAGAGATGATGAAAGAGATGAATATAAAAGCGCGTTTTGTGAGAGGCGGGAGCACGCAGTATCTTGTGGACATGCTGGAGAGTGGACTCACAGATTATATCCTGGATGGTCAAACTTTTGATCTGGAAGGTGTCAGGTCCATGAGGGAGAATCCCAATCATGTGAACACCAGTCCTTTTACGAGTTATAATTATCATGGGAAGGGGAATTTTGCATCCATGGTTGATGTTGTTGTGTTAGGTGCGACCGAGGTGGATGTAAATTTCAATGCCAATGTCGTAACTCACTCGGACGGTCGTTTATTGCATGGAATTGGTGGTTGGCAGAATTGTTTATTTTCCAGGTGCACTATATTACCAATACCATCATTTCGGGATAGAATACCCGTGATTGTGGATAATGTGACGACAATTTGTGGTCCCGGAGAGTTGGTCGATGTGATTGTAACAGAGCGTGGTATAGCGATAAATCCACTAAGGACGGATTTGCTCAATGCTGTTTCGAAAACATCGCTGCCCATTCGAACTATCGAAGAACTGAAAAATGAAACAGAAGAAATTTGTGGTGGTAAACCGGACAAACCTGAATTTGAAGATGAACTTGTTGCGGTTGTTAAATGGGTTGATGGTACTGTAATTGATAGCATTCGAAAAGTAAAATAAATATTTTCACATTGAGGATAATTTACAAATATTTGCTACAAATGTGATCCATATCAAATATCAATAGATCAAGTCTGCCTATATTTAATTGTAGTGTATACTAAAAAGGATGGTGTTTGATATGGAACGTTTCATTAAAATCAAGGAAAATGTGAGTTTACAAGCACTTTCCAAAAATTTAACAGACAATCGAATTATCATTTTAAGGGAATCACGTACAACACATACGATTCAGATACAAATACTGGAAAAGTTATCAACAAAATCTATTCGAGAAGCATTTCGGCCCTTCACTGTTGAAAAGATTTATCATGAATTTCCGTACCCAATTAGGTCAGAAAGTTTTATTCATTCGACAATTTCAGGGCTTAAACGGATGATAAGATTTCAAACGTAAAAAATCCAGATTATGTCTCATAATCTGGATTTTTCATTTAGAAAGGGAAAAAGTCTTTCACGAAGCAATGGATCAGACAGTTTGTTCTTCATTTCACGCAAATTTTCCAGCCTTCCAATATCTTTCCAGTAATTATTTTTCATTTCGAATATCCCGATTGAATAATTTTTCTCAATCAATTCCAGATACAAATCAATAATCGAATAAAAACCATCTTTGTTCATGAGTTTGAAAATCTGAGGTGATATTAGATGGATTCCACAGAAGGCAAATTTACGGAGATTTGCGTCAAAGTCACGTTTTATTCTAATGACATTGGTTTTTGAGTTTTGATGGCCACATATAAGATCATCATTATTGACCAGAAATGAGCGACTTGAGACTCTATCTTTAACGCACAGGGTTACCAGATTTTTTGACGCTTGATGTGATTCAATGAGTTTTGTATAATTCAGGTCTGAGATTATATCGACGTTATGTACAAGAAATGGGTCGCCATTATTTAAATAATCGGCAGCGTTTTGCAGGCCACCTCCTGTACCAAGAATTTCTTTTTCAACAATGATTTTAATCGAGCAGTCAAAATAATTATTTTCATTGATGAATTTAAGTATTTGTTCGGAATGATGATGGGTATTAATAACAAACTCATTGAATCCAAAATATTTTAATCGTAGAATAAGTAATTCCAATAATGTGGTATTTTCAATTTTTGCAAGAGCTTTTGGAATATTTTGAGTAATTGGATGCAGGCGTGTGCCAAAGCCTGCAGCTAATATCATTGCTTTCATGCCAGGTTTTTCATGATTGATTATTATGAAACGGAATTAGGATATCAAAGTTTTTCAAGTTCAATGTGTTTAAGATGGGTGTTGATGGTCCTGTCTTTTAAATAGCTAAATAGTGATTCTGCACAATAGACAGATCTATGTTGTCCTCCAGTGCACCCAAATGAAATTTGCAGATGAGTAAATCCACGTTCTAAATAATTAGTGATGGCCATATCGACAATTGATTTGACATGATTTAAATAGCTGGACATTATCGGGTGTTCTTCAAAAAATTGGATCACTTCTTTATCTTTTCCTGTCAGTAATTTATATTGTTCCTGTCTGCCAGGATTGGGTAGGAAGCGGCAATCGAAAACAAATCCACCATTATTGCCAGATTTATCGGTCGGTATACCGGAATTATGGTAGCTGAAACTGTTTATAGTGACGTTCAAGGTGTTATTCATGATCAGAGAACTCTCTTAAATTTATGTCATTGATCAGATTCGCAAATATGGTGTTTAGGTTACTACATTTTTCCAGAACTGGAATACGTTTGTTACAAATTATTTCAAGATTACGTATTGCAAAGGGAACGCTTTTAAAAAAATGAGTTTTACCTTTCACAGCGCTCAGATATCCATATGCACCCAATGCTTGCATGATACGGATAATGGAGAAAGCATAAAAATATTCTTTAAATTTGTCGATATCCAAATTTAAGTACTTATTGGTTTCCGTAATATAGATTTCCAATAGACTTTCTCTGAAAGCTTGTGGCAAATCAGCCTTGGCATCGTATAGAAGAGAGGCTAAATCGTATTGCAAGGCGCCTTTTCTGCCCGATTGATAATCAATGTAATAGGGGGTATTATTTTTTATCATCACATTTCTGGATTGGAAATCACGATAAAGGAAGTAATCTCTGCTTTCTTCCATGAGATAATTTATCAAGATATTGAAGTCGATTTCCAGTTTGGTGTGGTCAATTTTTGATTTATAGAAATAATTTAGAAAACGATGTTTAAAATAGTGTAAATCCCAGCTCATGGATTCCCGTGCGAATTCAGTATGCTGATATGCGAAAGAATAGTCGATTGATAGTCCTGCTTTAATTTGAAAATTTGGTAAATCTTTTACAACGGTCTCATACATAGTCTTTATATCATCAATAAAGCCACGATCTCTACGAATATCCATCATCCAATTAAAAAGTGTATCATCCCCAAGGTCTTCTTCAATATAGACGCCTTTATCCAAATTTTGTGAGTAAATTTCAGGCACTCTCAGATTATGCTTTTTGAAATGTCGCGAAAAATGAATAAATGCTTCATTTTCTTCTCTATTATTTCCAATGATTCCGATCAGAGTCTTTGGTATAGAAGTAGTTAAAGATTTAGCGTTTGAAGTATTTTGTTGGCTAAATATTCGATAAATTTTTCTATCCGAACCATCGCTTCTCAGGGGTACGATTTGGGAAGGAGTATCACCAAAGTGCTTGATATATAATTCTTCAAGATTTTTCATAATGACGAAATTTAAAAAATATCTTTGAATAATCAAAGGATTTTTTGAATCCTGTCATAAATATTTGAAGAACTATGTTTATGAGGGAGTTCTAAATATCTTTTTATGTTGATTATAGCTTAAAATTTCTTTATATTATTAACCGACCGCCTGTTTTAATTTCAGTTCATTCTTTTGTAGATTCAATGGAGTTGGCGGATTGTAATAGGTCTGAATTTCTTCCTGAATTTTTTCTAATAATTTGTTCTTATGCTCAATGGATTCATTTAAATCACTCAATTTTTGCTTAAGCATGCTCTTGGTCATGTTGTTTTGATGAAAAAACCGTAAAATGACTCTTTTAAACGATGTAAACTTCTCTTTACTACGCTCGTTTATGTCATGTTCAGGTGAGTCAAAATATTCTTTCAATTCGCGATCAAGTTCTTTGATAAATAATTCATTTTCACGAACAGTTTGATTTAATAGAAAAATATGAGACTTATACAATTTAAAAAGAGCAAGCTCTTCATTAAATATCGACTTGAATTTTGTGAACAAATTTTCATAAAAGGTCGATTTCTCCTCTGCATCTTTCAAGGAGTGCTCTAATGCTGACACCTGTTTATTCATACGATGAAATTTTAACAAGATATTTTCAATATTTTGTGGATTGTATTCAACGTATTCACTATTTGCATCATCACTATTTCTGGATGAAAATCTATTAATGAACATTTTTACTCGTGACAAAATAAAATCACCTCATTCAATTGGACGATTACGGAAATAAGTCCAATCCAAACAAGTTAGATGAAGTTCGTGTTGCAAGTCCTTTTTATGAATGAATTGGACTTAAATTCCATTTTCTATTCATATATATTTGATATTATATTTTGCAAATGTTATGCCATTAGTATTTGGTGGTGGCATGACAGCAATTTTTTATATATATTAGAATCATTATACAGTTGACAATTGTTTAAATATTTAAATAATTAGAATGATAAGTTTATTAATTGTAATAAATACAGTAAATTAAGCTTATAATATATTTATTCCCGGATAAGTCGAGTGTATATTTTCATTGAACTTGCAAGAATTTGTTACAAATTTGTAAATATGTGAACATATTTTGATATTTCAGAGTTTTGATTATCAATGCAATGAATTCTAAAAGTTAAACCTAAAAAAGTGATCGAAATCACACCAATTTAGAAAAGTATGATATGAGAATAGTTCGAAATTTTACCACTTGCGAATTAGATAACGTTTTTGGGGGGAACAATAGTATCATGAAAAAGAATATCGTATTACTTATTATCTTCCTGTTAATATTATCGAATGAAGCGACTGCTCTTGTTAGTCCAGTCAGGCGAAATAAATTTAACAAGCCATTATTGACAAATTGTGAAGAAGTGAAGCTGATTTCACAGAAGACTGATCTTTATCATCATCCATTAGGTATATGGATAGTGAAGAGCCGGTCAATATTGCAGAATTTGTATGCGAAAGAGATCTCTATGGAAGTTGGTTTCATATCGGGTTTCGATGTTGAATTAATTGAAAGTGAAATGATAAGCAATGAATTTAAGAACTTCGACGTAAAAATAAATGGTCACCAAATTGAGGAAATAAGCCGTAAGGAGTGCTGTCCCAATTTTCAGGATCGAATTGGCATGACGTGGACGAGTGATGATGGGACGGCAAGTGGATTTTTAGACACCTGGAGTTTAAATTTTAAACCTGAAGAAAAAGTTACAATTGACATATCATTTAGTTTCGTTGTGAAGAAACCACCGGTTAATTTTAATGCAGACAATAATGAACAATGGTACAATGAGTTAATGACCTGGATGAGAATGGAGCATGCCAAAAGAGAGGAGAACGAATTTGTGTTACCCTTAAATATGGGATCATTTTGGGCATTATCTGTTGATACGCTTATCGTACGCACCTATGTCTCCAATGAATGGTTAACCATTGAATCCGAAGATGAAATCGCCAATTCATCCATAGATATTTATGAACAATATTACACAGAGCCGATTGATTTGTTCTCTCCGAAACCTGTTGAGTTGCATTTGATAAAACGAGAAGATATGGAAGAAATGAGTGATCTTGAATTAATAGTACTCAGGCATTCATTTTACGCCAAGTATGGTAGAGTTTTTGATACAGAATGGTTAGATCTATATTTTGCCGAGCAGCCCTGGTATTATAAAAATCCAGATTATCATAATTGGTTTCTAAGTGATTTTGATATAGAAAATCTTAGAAAAGTATATAATTATGAGCAGGAGAGGAAATCTCATGAATGAAGGTAAAATTTTTCGCGTTTATCTGAGTGCTGGTCATGGATATTATTACAATAGTTCATGGAGTCAATGGATGACGCAGCGGCGTAGTTACTGGGGGGTGATTGAAGATTTTTGGAATGTGCTTGTTGCCCGTGAATTGTTTGTATTAGTCGATGAGGATCCACGATTCAATGTGTTCATGAATCGTGATTTTTTCAATGAGGAAATTGGTATCAGTGGGCATCAGAAATGGATGGAGGCATCGCATATATTTTTCAAGGAGATTGGGGCACCGGAATATGTATGGAATAATGGCATTGGAATTCAGCAGGCAATTAATGCTGACGCATTAGGAGCGAAGTATCACCAGACTGATATTGCAATATCGATTCACGCTAATTCCGGTGGTGGTGAAGCACGAGGGCACGAAGTTTGGCATCATACTCAATCAAATCTTGGTGGTAATTTAGCACACAAGATTAATGAAAAATTGGACAACATGCCAAATCTATCTCGAGGTGTGAAGGCAGATTCGTACCATGATCAATTTGCTTTTTGGAAGACAACGCAAGGGCAGATAATGAGTTTGATAGAATATTTTTTCTTTGATAATGAAGAAGATAATGAATTGATGAAATTGCAGAAGAATATAGTTCTAAGTGCTCAGCTCACGTACCAGGGATTAGTTGATTTCATTGAAACGTATGGTCGAACAATGACATGGGTCAGTTAATGGAGATAATGTATGGATGATAAAAATGCGGGTGTTAGTTCGTCACGAATAAAGTTTTGTGATTTGAGGTGTCCTCATGCTTCTTTTCCGAAAGATGACAGTATTGATGGATCCAAAAGTTGCAGAACGTTTATGGCATTATGGTGTAACAAATTAAACAAGTACGTCACAAAGAACGCTCCCTGTGCTGTTGAATTTGGTCAGCGCCGGCCCAAGTCGGATTTTTAAAATTGGTAACTTTTATATCGTCGTAAAAAGAGATTGGTGATAAATCTATGAATTTCACAATTCGTTTTCGCTATTTTACAATACTTGGATTAGTGTATTCTATCCTGATGATTCATTCTTGTCATGAAAAGATGGATATTCAAAATGTTGATGATACATTAAAATATGAGCATGGTACTGTAATAATGGCGGACGAAGTGTGGGCATCAGATTACACACATATTATATATGATAATCTATATATAGAGGATGCGGTTGTCACAATCGAGCCCGGGACTATCATAAAATTAGATCAGGATGCCTCAATAAATATAATGTCCGGAGGTACCTTAATTGCAGATGGGAGTGAGAAAAAAAAGATTACTTTTACCAGGAGGGATGGGAAAGGTAATTGGAAACAGTTATTTTTTTCATCGAACTCAAATTCATCTGACTGTTTTTTGGATCATTGTGTTTTCGAGTATGGAGGGAATGATGAGAATTATCCTGCCATTATTTATTGTGTAAATTCAACTCCCACGATTACCAATTCAATAATACGTCACAGCAGTTCATATGGATTATATCTGGAAGGTGATTGCAATCCAATGATATTCGAAGGTAATGAAATAGTGGAGAATGATCGGGCTCCCATAATTTCTTCACTTAATAATCTGGGGTCTGTCACCGATGGAAAATTTACAGACAATAACACAAATTATATTGAAGTAAATGATGGAGACCTCAACGTAGATATTGAACTCAGAGATTTTGGTGTCTCATATATGTTTTCGGATGATATAGTAGTGAGACATTCAACATTATCTATTTCTGAGGGGTGCACTCTGGCATTCAGTGAAGAAAAGGGAATACATATCCAGGATAGTGGTTCACTCATTGCGAACGGGGTTGAGGAAAGAATTTATTTTACAGCTCTGGAGGATAAGGCTGGATTTTGGCAGGGTATAAATATCAATTCAGGGTCACAATGCATTCTGAAGAATTGTGTGATCGAATATGGGGGAAGTAATGATGAATATCCTGGTAATCTTGTGATATCATCCGGGCAACATACGATTACGGGTTGCATTATCCAGCATAGTATAAACTATGGTGTATATTTTGATAGCAATAATATCATTGTCTTCTCCAACAATATATTGGATGATAATAAAATTGCGCCAATTTCAATGCCAGTGAGAAATGCATTTGATTTATCGGGAAATGAATTTAAATTGTCGAATAGATACATTGAGTTACGTGGAGGGGCACAAGAAGGACGAATCCGTTCAGATACTGCAATTGAAGATTGCAACATTCCATATTTTGTAACAGGAGATATTTCGATTAAAAATAGTTCATTAAGCATTGCTTCCGGGGTGAATTTGCAGATGGCTGATGGATCCGGGATCGAGGTACTTGAAGGTGGTGGATTGATGGCAAATGGTTCTGCCAAAATAATAACAATAACATGTCAGGCACCATTTCCTGGAGCATGGGATGGAATATATTTTAGTCCTTTCATAAGACAATCTGAATGTTACATCAACCTCTGTCGTATTTTATATGGAGGAGGGAATGATGAGCGGCCCGCGAATATTTATTGTGATAACTCTTCTCCATCGATTACCAATTGCATTATAGAAGAAAGTCTTGGTTACGGAATATATATAACCGGAAGTTCGGCTCCTATATTAATTAACAATACATATTTCAATAATTTGTTAGGTCCCGTAAACAATTAAATCAGGATGACAAGAGGAAAAAAAATAAAATTTATATTCAATCCTCGTGCCGGTTTCATTCATTCCACCAATTATATACTTGACACCATTGAGCGGTTATTTCCCAGGAATCTGTGTGAATATGATTTTGAGAAGACGAGGGAAAAGGGGCACGCGACTGAAATAGCGAGAAATGCTGTTAAGGACGAAGTTGACATTATTGTAGCCATCGGGGGTGATGGAACGATACACCAGACAGCTTCGGCTCTGCTTGATACGCATATTCCTCTTGGAATAATACCGACAGGATCTGGTAATGGTTTAGCTCGCAGCCTGGGAATACCATTATTAATAAACAAATCGCTGAAACTTGTTACAATGGGAGATGTACGCGATATTGATGTGGGAGAAGTTAATGGCAAGCACTTCTTTGCGACTTCGGGTTTTGGTTTCGATGCTGTTGTTGGTAAACGTTTTGATGATGGAAATTTAAGGGGACCTGCCCCATATTTTTATGCTGGTATTAAAGAGTACATCAACTATGATCGTCAAAATTATGTGATAACGTGTGAAGACAGGGAAGTATCAGTCAACGCACTGCTGGTAGCCGTCGTGAATAGCAAACAATATGGTGTAAATGCGATTATCGCTCCCGACGCCAGGTTGGATGATGGTTTACTCGATCTTTGCATCGTTAAATCATCGAGTTTCTTGCAAACGATTTACCATCTACCGAAACTTTTCACCGGACAAATTGGAAAAGCATCCATAGTTGAATTATATCAAGGTAAAAAAATTAAAATCAAGAAGGAAAGTGGAAACTATTACCATCTTGATGGTGAAATTTATAAGAGCGAATCCAATGAATTTGATATATCAGTGATACCCCATGGATTAAAAGTAATATGTGGGCATAAAAATTATCTTTAATATTTCAGAAAACGACTAACTCATGGTGGC
>Ga0272441_10006247_pt1 | contig 20101 bp, 26 predicted proteins | sample SSMProp6N_FD_193582 | JGI IMG/M metagenome (GOLD analysis project Ga0272441, IMG submission 193582) | Marine sediment archaeal communities from Little Sippewissett salt marsh, Falmouth, MA, United States - SSM-Prop-6N | ecosystem: Environmental > Aquatic > Marine > Wetlands > Sediment ...
TTGCTTTAAAGGTATCAACTTTTCGACTATTTTTTCGTTTATGTGAGATATTATCTTTATGAATCTGTTGATCTTCTAGAGCTTTGATAATATCCTTTGTCATTTTTGGATGATCTTTTGTAAAGGAGAGATCGTCTATTTTTTTTCCAATGATTTTTTTCTTACTTTCTATTCCTAAATATTTGACAAATGGATTATTAATTTGAACAGTTGTCATATCTTTTCTTACCACAATAATAAAATCATTTGTAAAGTCAAACATCGAAGAAAGTGGTACGGAATGTGCAGGAAAATAGATTTTTGAACGTCCAAATTTTTCTATTTCAACTTGTCCTGCAATCTGTAAAACATCTAAATATTTTGCAACAACATTTCGATTCAATCCAATTTTATTGGAAACTTCCTTAATCGTTGTTCCATGGGGATTAGCATCTAGTATCTTTTTTATTTTTTCTAATTCTTTTTTATATTCTAATCTCATCTTTGCTCAACTTGGAAATATCTCCTCTATTTTTATACATTTCTAAATTGCAATGCTACATTGCATTGCAATTTTAGAAAATTATAAATACTATGAACGACAAATAGTAATATAGAGCAATGCGATATTGCAATGCAACATTGCATTGACTATGGTGGTGATGAGATATGAATAATCATGCAAGCATGGGAGCAAGTCTTCTGCCTATTCTCTGTGGCGTTATTCTCATGGGAGCTTCGTCGTCAGTAATTCTTGATAACACAGACTTTTTTTCAACGGATGTTGAACAACTTTTTTCCGATGTCTTTGATGAAATTTCTTCCTTCCTTCAAATCAAAGAAATCTGGGGCAAGTATGAAAATTCTAATCATTCTCGACAGATATCCAAGGTAATATTTCTTGTAAAGCAATTCATACAACATGATATAAACATATCAGATATTTCTCTTCAACTCATATCAAAAGATGATGTTGGCATTCTGTATTTCAGTGGGCATTGTAGTAACTCTACAGGTCAATCCCTTTTTACTCATAACATTTGGTCAAAAACTCAAAATTCCTATAGTATAATAGTTCTTTCAGATCATGATGATTCCATCTCTAAATTTAACATCATGAATGATGACATGATTTTTTTTGCCATTCATTTACCAAGTAACTTTGTACTTAAAAAAGACGAGTCCTTGACCATTACCTTGTGTCGAGCAAATGGTCAGCCTTGTTCGTATACTTTAACGGTTCCTGGATATCATTCTCAGGATATCATTTCATTTACAGATTATTAAGTATATGGGCCTGCCGCGATTTGAACGCAAGTCTATGGCTCCCGAAGCCACAAGGATACCAAGCTACCCCACAGGCCCATTGGTAGCATGGCTATATGAAAAAAGGTAAAAGATGTTTTTGGTTTTAATTATTTAAGGTTTTTTAATTGCTTACCAAATTCTTCATACTTGTTTGAAATAATTTTAACAGATTCTATTAATGCTGTTTTTGCGTCAAGAGATCCATCGGTTTCAAAGGAGAAGGTAAAGGCAGTTGGATCGCGTTGAACCGTGATATAATTTGCTTTATATTGATCGATATAGGATTCAAGTACGGTAAGTTTTGATGTATCTTTAAGAATCAGTTTGTTTGTTTTTAGTTCGACAAGATCTTGGGGTACTTTCTTTACAAATTCTTTCACATCGTCTAATTTTTTAGGATCAATAGTAATAGTAATATCCATAGTATACGTTGGTGCAATAACTGATTGCCACTTTGCGTGATTTTTTGCCTGCCCTAAAACAGCTTCCACTTCAAGGATGATACGCTGATCATTATAAAGTTCAACAATAGGAATTTTAGTTTCTTTAATGGCCCATGATTTTTCTTCTGGCTGTAGATCTCCTGAGTAAATAACGCCTTTTTCTTCTTTGCTGAGGGTGTATCGCACCGTACAATTAGGACATCCTTTTCCTTTACACTTGCACTCTTCTCGATATGTTACTAATTGTAAATCGGTAGGAATGGGAATCAGGCCTAAACGATGGGAAATGATTTCATCAAAAAGAGGACTTGTGTTGTCATAGATAATAACATTGTCAATAGCAAGCTTGGGAAGCTCTGATAGCATCACTCGGCGCAGAGTATTTGCAAAGTACAGATTTGATTCCTGAAGTTGAAACTCACCTTTATTTCCTTTTAAATTGATATTCTTAACTTTCATATCTCCACCTTAAATACGTCTTCCTCGTTTTCCGCCCTTTGGTTTTGTTCCATCGTGAGGGTGTGGAGTAACATCTTCAATAGTTCCAATTTTCATTCCTGAACGGACAAGAGATCGAATGGCTGTCTGTGCACCTCTTCCTGGTGCTCCTCCTTTTTTTCCTCCTTTTCCTCGAATGCGGACATTAACACTATCAAATCCTTTTTCCATAGCGGCATCAGCTGCTGTTTGAGCTACTTTCATTGCGACATAGGGCGATCCTTCATCTTTTGCAGATTTTGTGACCATCCCACCAGAACATCGTGTAATGGTTTCAGCTCCGGTCAGGTCAGTTATCGTAATAATAATGTTATTAAAAGAAGCATAAATATTGGCAATTCCTTTTCTTCCCATAGTTACTTCTCTCCTTCTGTTTCTTTCTTTTCAGTTTCAGTAGTCTCTTCCTCTGATGGTGCCTCTTCAGGTTTTTTTAATTCTTTTGATTTTGTTTCTTCTGAAGTTTCCACAGATGGTTTTTGTGGAGACTCTTGTGATGTAGGTTTTTCCTCCTCTTTCTCTGGTACTTTTTCTAGAGTGTCCTCTTGATTTTGCTCAGCTTGATCTTCTGGTTGTTTTTCTGAAGGTTCAGTTGGTTGCGGCTCCTGCTTTTCTGGTTCAGCAGATTCTTGCTGGGGAGTAGCTTCCCTAGGTTTTACTGGTTCTTCTGGTTTCTTTGTTTCTGATGACTCACCAGCTTTTCCTTCTTGCTTTTCCGTTGGCGGTTCTTGTTTTGCATCAGAGGGAGCTTCTTCTTTTTTCGCTGATGGAATTATTGTTTTATAGACATCTGATTTTGGACGAGATGGATGCGATAGCTCATTGAGAGGGGATTTTTGCGTATATCCGATAGTTTGTTCTTCCTCTTTTTTCACCAAGTATCCAGGGATGGTTATCTTATGATCCTTAATTTGGATGTGGCCATGATTGATTAATTGTCGTGATTGATCTACAGTACTTGATAGTCCTTTAAGGTAGACAAGAGTTTGAAGTCTTCTAGATAAAACAGATTCTGTTTCTAAAGCTAACACATCATCAAGAGATGATCCCATAGGAAGAATACCCATACGAGTTAAATGAAGTAATAATTGATCGCTTTCTTTTTTTATTTGAGGGTCTGACGAACCAACTCTTGCTAGTAATTCTCGGGCATGTTCTCGATACCTACCTAAATGGGTCTTTGCTTTCCAGACTTCTCTATGGTTTTTTAAACCATATTTTTTGATCAATTCACGTTCAGACTTGATACGTTCTTCCTTCCAAGGATGTTGCGGTGTGGCATATTTTTTTCGTGGAAATTTTGGTTGTCCCATTCATATCACGTCCTACGTTTTTTCCTCTCTTTTTTTAGAAACACCAAGTGCAAGTCCCTTTCGGTTATTGGCTCGTGTTCTTTGTCCTCGGACGGGAAGTCCACTTTCATGTCGAATACCCCGATAGCACCGTATCATTTTTAAAAGATTGACATCATCACGTAATCGCATATCAACATCAGAACTAATCAGATGAATGTCTTTTCCTGTATCTATCTCTTTTCGATGATTTAACATCCATCCAGGTGTATAATTTGTTATTTCCTCGATTGCCACTTTAATTTTTTCAATTTGTTGGTCATTTAAATCTCCAATTTTTATGGATCGGTCAATGCCAACTTTATCAGTAATTATAAAAGCTAAATGGCGCCCAATTCCTTTGATTTGTGTGAGCCCCATCACAATAGTTTTTTCTCCATTAATATCTGTATTTGCTAAACGAATAATATAACGAAAATCATCATCTTTTTTTTCTTTCTTTTTTTCAGTTTTTGATGGAGGTTCATCAGAAGCGCTCTCGGGTTTTTCACCTTGTTTTTTTTCACTGGCTTTTTCTTTAGGAGGTAATACCTCTTCAGCTTGTTCGGACGCTTGGTCTTCTTGTTCTGTATCAGGTGAAGATTCTTCTGCTGATTCGTCTTGTTGTGATTGAGTTTCTTTTTCAGTGTCTTCTTGTTTCTCTTGAGAACTTTTTTCATCAGAAAGAGTTTCAGAAGGAGATTCTTCAGGTTGTTCAGAGCCTTTGGTTTCCTCTGGTTGTGGGTCAGCCTTTTCTTCAGGTTTATCTTTTTTGTCTATCACTTCTATACCCCTAACTTCGTAAGGATCATCTAGATCTTTTTTATCTAATACTATAGAGAAGGTAGTGCCAATAATAAAAGAAGCCCTATTTAAGCATTTAGGGAGTTTCAGTAGTTCCGAAAGTGCTCTAAAACAAGAGAAATTCAGGATAGGAACTGTGTATAAATAGGTTTTGATAGGGAGAAAAACAGGTTTTCTTATCTGTTGAGAGCAAAAATTTAGTAATTTTTACTAAAAATAGTGAATATAGATCTATTATAAATTAAGGAGAAAAGAAAACAAAGATTTGGTTTGAAGATACATATTATCCTCCCCCAGGATCTATTGTATAAAGTATAGTTCCAAAATATTTTGAGGTTATCAGATGGTCTTGTTTAACTTCTCCAAAGAGAGCAAGCCATATCAAGATATCTGCGAGTAACCAAAGATTATACAAAGGAATTGAGAAAAACACCATAACTGCTAAATAAACGTAACTTATTTATAGTATTATGCATATACATATTAACATGCAATTACATGAGGTTATGTAAATGGTAAGAATGACGTTTTCAATTCCAGATGATTTAAAGAAAAAACTTGATTCTAAGCCAGATGTAAATTGGCCAGAAATCTTTAAAGAAGGGTTAAGAAAAAAGCTATTAGTATTGGAGAAACTACATGCTAGAGGTGAGCTATAATATGGGATGTATAACTGTTTCAGTTGAAAAATCTTTTAAAGAACGATTAGCAAAATTTCCTTGGATTAATTGGTCAGAAATTGGCAGAGAGGAAATGTTAAAGAAATATATATTTGATAGCTATATAAAAAATGGAAAAATAACAAAAGAAGAAGAAAAATTTTGTGAAAAAATTGATTGGCATCCAGTAGATGAACTTCCCTTTAAAGATGAATTCATAAAAAAACTTAAAAAAGTAAAGAAGGGTGCATACTCTAAATCGATGAATTCTAAAGAGTTGAATAAATGGTTTGAGGATTTATGAGTTTTAAAATTGTAATCTCTGGTGAGCTTACTAAGAATTTAAATGTCCTTAAACAAAAAGATAAAACCACTTATCTTATTCTGAAAAAGAAAATTTTACAAATCGCCGATTGTAATAAAAGTTCTATTGAACATTTCAAGAATCTTAGAGGGAATTTAAAAATTTATAAAAGAGTTCATATTGGAAGCTTCGTACTTATTTTTAGAGTTGTAGATAATACTATCATCTTTGAAGAATTTGACCATCATGACAATATATACAAGATAAGATGAATCTTTTACAAACGAATTTATATCTTATAAACGATAGTTCTTTGGCGTTTTTTTGCATTCGGATGTACTGAGTTTTTCAGGATCTACTTGTAGCACGCTACACCATTTTTCAATACCTGAAACACTAACGGTAGTCTATTGCCCTTTTTAAGATGAGATTACCAAAATTGATAAATGGTACTACTCTATCACCTATGCAGTTGAACTCTATGACACAGAAGACTTGGAGAAGAATAAAGGATATCTTGTCTGAAAAAAAGAAAGGACAGTCTGTTAACATTCGAGGGTGGATTTATAGAACTAGAAGTAGCGGAAACATTGTTTTTTTGACATTGCGTGATGTGACAGGAATACTACAAGTTACGATAAAAAAGGGAAACCTTTCTGATAAGGAATTTGAAGAATCAAAAAAAGCATTAATTGAATCTTCTATATAACTTAAAGGAGTCGTACAGGAAGATTCTCGAGCCCCAGGTGGATTAGAAGTACAAGCAACCTCTCTTCAAATCATCAATTTTGCGGATACGTTTCCTATCACAAAAGACCAAAGTCCAGAATTATTACTTGATCAACGACATCTTTGGTTACGTTCTAGAAAATTAACATCAGTAATGAAAATACGGTCTACTATTGTCGGTGCTATCCATCAATTCTTTCGAGAAAGAGGCTTTTATGAATTTGATGCCCCCATTCTTCAGCCCAATCAGTGTGAAGGAGGATCAACCCTTTTTGAAGTGAAATATTATAAGAATAAAACCTTTCTTTCCCAATCATGGCAATTATATGCTGAAGCAGGTATTTTTTCCCTTGAAAGAATCTATAACATGGGACCAACGTTTCGGGCAGAACGATCAAAAACTTCGCGCCATCTCTCTGAATTTTGGATGGCTGAGATGGAAGCAGCTTGGATGGATCTCAATGATATTATTGAGATAGGAAAGCAGGAGGTAAAATTTATACTCACTAGAGTTCTTGAAGATCATTTAGAGGAATTGGAACAGTTAGGACAAGATATTTCTAAATTGCAGAGGATCACAAAGGCAGAATTCCCCATAATAACCTATACTAAAGCACTTGATATTCTCAATAAAAAAGAACAGATGAACATTGAATGGGGAAAAGATTTACGAACACTTGAAGAAAACAAATTAATGAATCATTTCAAGATACCTATTGTTGTTACTCATTATCCTATTGAAATTATGGGCTTTTATAAACCAAGAGATGCCAAAGATTCAAAAACAGCATTATGTTTTGATATGATAGCTCCTGAAGGATATGGAGAGATAATAGGCGGCTCACAACGGAGTCTTGATATTGATGATATGACGCAACGCCTGAAGAAAATGGGCGAAAACATTGAGAACTATCAATGGTATTTTGATCTTCGAAAATATGGATCTGTTCCTCATGCAGGATATGGACTTGGTGTAGAACGGGTTGTTGCTTGGATATGTGGACTTGACAATATTAAGGATACCATTCCGTTCCCAAGAACTTTATTGCGATATAGACCCTAGGGAATGAACATGAAAAAACAAGTTCATGTTATTATTTCTGGAAAAGTTCAAGGAGTCTGGTACCGAGCAAGTACCAAAAAAATGGCAACTACATTGGGACTATCAGGATGGGTGAAAAATAGATCTGATGGTGGTGTAGAAGCACTCTTCGAAGGAGAGGAAGATGTTGTTCAGCGTATGATTGCTTGGTGTAAACAAGGTCCTCCCCTTGCTCAAGTAACGGAAGTTAAGATTATGAATAAACAACCAACAGGAGAGTTCAAAGAATTTAGTATTTCTTGTTAGAGTCAGCTGATAAAAAATTACGAAAGGCTTGTAATAAATCCTCTTTTCTATCACAGATGATAATGTGATCAATTTTTGAGGAAAATTCAAGAAGTATAGGGCTCATCACCTGAGCAGCTTGTTCGGAAGTGACACCACCTACTCCTGTTCCCATGCCCGGGAGTGCTACACAAGTAATATGCAATTTTTCTGCTTGTTGTAAGGCAGCCCTTGTCGATTTCGAGATATTTTGAATACCTATTCTCATAGCTGGTTGTTCCATAGTAGGTGCATGGATAACATAGGTGCAGGGCAGAGAACCGGCTTGAGTGACTATTGCAGTACCAAGAGGAATGGGAGCTTGCTTTCTTGCTTCTTGTTCAATGACAATCCCACCAGCTCTCTTGATAGCACCAGCAACACCTCCCCCCATATATCCCAAGGAGTTTGCAGGATTAACTAAGGCATCACAGTGTACTTGAGTAATATCTCCATTGTGGATTGTTATTGTCATTTTATGTTTTCTTCTTCTTTTTCTTTAATTTTTCTTCTTTTTTCTTTTGTTTTTCCTCGGCTTTTTCATCCTGATGTTTCTTTTCACGGGATATGCCACCTTGTAAGACACGAACTCGGGAATTCATACCATGTATTCTTGTATCATGTTGCTTTTTCTTGATATTATAATCAGCTTTCGTAATTTTCTTTGCATCCAGTTTTTCCCGAAGTTGTTCGATTTTCATTTGTTCTTTTTCTATGCGTTTTTCAAGATGACTAATGTTTTTTTCTAACCGTTCAATAAATCCCATATACTAACCTCACATTGTAGTTGTGAAACAAAATTATTCTTTATAAAGATTTCATGAGTATGAATCTTGTTAAAAGAGACTCGATTGTTGCCTACTACCACCCTCCAACTCAGGATAATGATATGGTTGCATTACTTCAGGAATATTAGTATTTCTTCCTTTTGCAGTTATTAATCGAGAAATGGAATATGCTTCCATTTCTTGTTCATCATAAGGCTGTAGTAATTGATGCATGTGATCCTTCGAAAATGGTTTGGAAATCCAATCTTGTTCACCTTCGTGGGGAAGCATAACAGGCATCCGTTTCTTTGTATTATGAATTGTTTCCATAAGGGGATTTGCATTAGTGGTGATAACAGAAAAGGTCTGTAGGGATTCTTCAGTTTCTTTGTTATTCCATTCTTCCCATAAACCAGCAAGAGCAAATGGTTTTTTTTGTTTTAATCGAATATAATAGGGATATTTTCTTCCTTGAAATTCACGCCATTCATAAAACCCATCAACAAGAACTAAACAATGGTTTTGCTGTGCTGCATGGCGATAAGCTGGTTTTTCAAAAATTGACTCAGCTCGAGCATTCATAGTCTTTACTCGAATTTCTTCCACTTGCTGTTGTGTTTTTGCCCAAAAGGGAACAAGTCCCCAAGTTAACAGTTGAATTTCATCTACTGCTTCACTAGTAATAACTGGAAGTTTGGGAAGGGTAAATGAAGAAACATGATACTGAGGAGTGTAGATCTCTTTGTCAGTGTACTGAGCACTGAAATATGCTTCTAGAGCAGACATGGAGGAAAAGATGCTGATATTATAACACATAGCACCTCCCTAAAGATTAGAGGATAGATTTAAATCTATCCTCTTTGGGAGTTTTCTTCTTTGTTTTGGGTGGTGTAGATGTTTTTCCATGCTTCTTTTACATGTTCTCCAAAAGTTGTCATTGCTCTCACGTCGTATAGCGATATCACCAACACCACAAGAGTTGCTTTAGTTTAAATGTTCAAGGGAAAGATAATTGAAACTATTCATGATATTTAATTGGTACATGTCATCAATATTTCTTGGAACCTCAGGGTGGGCATATTCATGGAATGAAGGAAACTCCTTAGAATGGTATATTGAGCACACTGGATTCAATGCTATTGAATTGAATATGAGCTATTATCGATTTCCTTATCCTACTATGATTGTATCCTGGGTAAAGAAAGGATCAAAACTTGCCTGGATTGTTAAGGTTCATCGTTCAATAACTCATTTTAAAAAACTTAAGAAAGAATCGTATCAGAATTTTGAACGATTTAAAAAACTCTTTTCACCACTTGAAGAGAGTATTCATTATTATCTTCTACAGCTTCCCCCTAGGTTTTGTAATATTGGTGCATGTGAACAATTCATCGAAGAATTTGGACCAGAAAAATTAGCATTGGAATTTCGGGATCCGACTATGTTTTCGCAGGAAATGATGGATTGGGGTAAGAAACAAGGCATCCTTCTTGTAAGTGTGGACGCTCCCAAGCTTCCTTATAAAATCATGAGTGATCAAATAATCTATGAACGTGTCCATGGAAGAACTGGTTGGTACCAGCATGATTATACTGAACAGGAATTATTTGAAATAAAAAAGAGAATTCTTGACTATTCACCAACTACTGTCTATTACTTCTTTAATAATGATCATATGTTTGAAAATGCTCGTATAATGAATCGTCTTCTCAAAAAATAAAAAGAGCAGGAAAGATTCCTGCATTATTTCATTTATTCTGCTGCTGTTATAGTAATCTCTTGGGTGATTTCTCCAGTCAAACCATAATCATCTGTTACAGTTAGTGTAACATTGTACGTTCCAGCTGCTGCGTATACATAGGTTGGATTTTGTGTTATATTTGCATCAGATTCATCACCGAAATTCCAGGACCATGCTGTAATTGTCTCGTCACCATTTGGATCAGTTGATGCATCTGTAAAGACAACAGACAGATCAGTTGCTTCAGAGGTGAAATCTGCTGTAGGGGCAATATTTCCTACAATGACATCCTCTGTATATGTATCAGAATCAGTTCCATCGCTAACCGTTAAAGTTACGGTATAGGTTCCATTTTCAGTATAGTCATAGGTTGGATTCTGTTCAGTAGAATCTTCAACATCATCGCCATCAAAGTCCCAAGAATAGGTTAAGGTATCATCTTCATCTGCATCTGTTGATGTATCAGTAAATGTTATAGTCATATCGGTAAGTTCGTAGGTAAAACCTGCTTCGGGGGCGGTGTTTTCTGTTGTTTCTTCTTCTACACATCCGCTTATTAGACCGATAATAAATATTGAACATAGTATCGGCACAATAATTTTCTTCATGTTTACTCCTCACACTCCAATTTACTATTTATATAGTCTATAGAGTTTTTACAGCTTCTTTGATAGAATGAATCATATTTATTACTTTCGGATTTTTTGAAAAGAGAAAAAATTGTTACTTTTTCATCCACTTATAACTTCGAAGTTTACTGGTTTCTCCAAAACCACACGCTGCACATCGTCTCTTTTGTACGTGAAAAGCATGTTTTCCGCATCTACGGCATGCTATGTGTGTTTTTTTTCCACCAAATTTTGAAGTTGTTCCTTTTGTCATATGAATCACAAACTCTTAAGGCGAAATATAAATAATATTATCTCCTCGGACTATGACTTTATCATGTTTTTTCTTTTCTTCTGAATTGATGATTTCATCAGCACCCTTTAATACAAGATTCATGTGAGGAACGTCGTATCCATCTAATATTCCATGATATTGTATTCGATTACGAAGTTCAACCATGACACGACTGTTTAGACTTGCATGTAAGAGCTTTAATGGTTTTTCCATGATACCGACCTAGGAATCACGAAATGAAGATATGATTTATAATTCTTTGGGCTAGACTTTCAAGAAGGTAAAGTATAAAATTACGATGAAGATGACAAAGGTAGTAAATGAAAATCAAAAATCGACATCAGTTGAAATCAAAGGAGATAAGATACATACTCAAGGAGTTATCAACGAGGTTTTCAACGTCACTTTTTTCGAGTTCTTCTTCTGTTGAGAGAGGGACACTTGACGACTATTCAATTATACTTGTTGATAATGAAATTGATTTCTTTAAAATCGGAGAAAAAATATTTTTTACGCTCAAAGGTTTATATCGATTTCAGCCACAACAATATGCTGTTACGGTGGATATGGGGGCTGTAGGTTTTGTGGTGAAAGGAGCTGATGTTATGGCTCCAGGCATTATTGAAGCTGACAACGATATTGCCAAAAATGATATTGTCTGGATTCGGGATGAAACACACAAGAAACCACTAGCGGTAGGTATTGCCCTCCTCTCAGGAGAAGAAATGGTGAGCACTCATCAAGGAAAAGCCATAAAAAATATTCATTATATTGGTGACACACTCTGGAATTTTTCACATTAATAACTGAGAGATTTTCTCTGCGATGTGTTCAACAGATTGAGAAAATCTATGGTCATCTTTTATAAAATGTACTGTCGCTTCTTGTGCTCGTGCAAAAGACAATACCCATTCATCTGGAACAACATCATCATCTATTCCTCGAAAAATGGTGATACGGCACGATAACTTTGTGAAGAATAGTCGGGGTTCTATCATATCTTGTGCTATTGATTGAGGGAGATCTGTAATTGTTTTTCTATCTGTTGAAGGGGGAATAAGTGCTGGATTTAGAAGAATAAGATGCTTAACATTCTTATTATTAAGTGCTGTTGCCGCAGCTAGAAACCCTCCAAGTGAAGAGCCAATTAGAACAATATTATTATCCCCTCTAATCGATTCCCTAATTCGTTGAAGGCAGTCTGTGATAACCAGATCTTCCGGTTTTCCGTCTCGATATTTGATTGAAATTGCCTGAAGTTTTTCTTTAAAGAGAGTTCCCTTGGTACTATGGGGTGTGGAGAGATATCCGTGGATATAATATAGCATTCATTTCACGTGTTCGTGTTTATCATATATGAAAAAGAAGGACATAAGAGTTATTACAAAAAATAATATAAAACAATAAGAATGTTTATAAAGCGAAATATATTTTCATTTACAGGTTAAAAATTAGGAGAAGCGTATTATTATGGGACTTGCAGGTAAGATTTTTGGAGAGAAAAAGACAGGTTTATCTGGAGGATATGTTGATCTCGAGAAATATGTGGAATCAACGGGTCCAACATCAACGGCAAAGATGCACATTGCGATAGGTGAAATTCAACGTTACGAAGATCTAAAAGGTATGAAAGATTATGTCTATGGCGGTAATGTTCTCATTTTGGATTTTACTCCCATTTCTGATGAGGAAGTAATTCTAAAAAGAATCACAAATGAACTGAAAAAAATTGCACAAGACACTGGCGGAGATATTGCAGGTATTGGCAATAATTTAATGATTGTTTCACCAGGTGGCGTAAAAATAGATCGACGAAAGCTAAAAGGCAATTTTTCTTAATTTTTCTTCTTTATTATTCGTTGTTCTTTTCCTGATCCTAATAATACCACTCTTGAATCTTTTTTTTCTATAAGGTGATCATAACTACATTGATGTGCAAGTTGATGGCTGAAGTGTTGAATTGCCTCGTGAGAAGGCATGTTTTCTAGATGCATACGTTTTCTTGAGTATCCTACAAAAACATACCCCTTTGCTTCAATAAAATCAGGCGATGCTTTAGAAATCAAACGGGCATAATCGCCTAGATATTGTTCTTGCATATTCCAATCTTGTACTAGGGTATGACGAAGAACCGTTCTAGTATTGAGTGAAGGTAAGAGTTCTAAGGTTCTGTTGATGTTTTCCCATCCTTTGGAAAGAAGTGGAGAACATAATTTCTTATACACGTCTTTCGTTGGTGCTACAACAGATACATATAACTGGGTAGGTAAAGGATCTAAGTGTTCCAATATATCAGGCGTTGTTCCATTCGTTACAAGAAAAGTAGTCATACCTTTTTTATGACAGAGTTCAAAAAAATCTCCAAGATGGGGATAAAGAGTTGGTTCGCCAGATAAAGAACAGGCAACCATATTAGGGGCGTTTGCTTCCTTCCATTTCTTCTGATCACATCTATGATCTCCCTTAAAACCGGTGATCAGTCGCTGCTGAGCTTTTATTGCTCCCTCTAAAATGAGAGCAGCGTCATCAGCTTGTTCTAACTTTTGTTCGGTAAAATTTTGATATCGCCAGCAAAAAAGACACATGTGGGTGCAATGATTGATAGCAGGAGTCATTTGTAAACATCGATGGGTTTGTATTCCATAGAACGTCTGTTTATAACATTCTCGATTGAAAAGCAAACTTTCTCGCATCCAATGGCAGAGTTTTACTCCTGAATGATGTCCTACAATTGCATAATGCTGTTTTTCTAATATTTTTTGTAATTCCAAAGGTATCATAATTATTTACTCATTATACCCAATATTATTATATGTATTGTGTTATGGAAAAAATAGAGTGATCAACAAGCAAAATCTTCTATATCGGGATATATCTCTTCATTAAAAATAATAGACATCTTACAGAGATGACAAATTCCTTCCTCGTCATTAGGTGCAAGATACCCCCCACAAACTGAACAATTTTTACTCATTTCTCTTAATAATCTCCTATATATTTTGATAACAAAGAACCCTATTTATAATTATCTACAGATTCAAAATTGTGCAATTTTTAATCTTCCTTTTAAGAATTTTGCCCTCCTTAAACATTTATTTCATTGATGGGAAAATATTTTAATAATAAACTATATATACGGAATACATCAATATAATATCCCTAATATATAAATAGAAAAAAATAACTATCAATATGGAATATATACGTAATGGGGGCTATCAATGGTAAATAAAGTAATTAATGTAAATGTTATAGTTTCGATACTTGTAGTATCTTCAATGCTGGTTGGAACAATCCTTCCGGTAACTTTGGCTGATACAAGCAAAACCTACTCAAATGGATTTGAGAGAGGAGTATCCTGGAAACCCTATATTCCTCTAAAGAGAACGACCTTTGTGAATTATGATAATACCACCTATACTGATGATTATGCATATCTTGCAGCAATTCCTGCTAATGTGTTCTATGACGAAAATACCGATACCATCTATACCAATCCCTTGTTATACTATCAAGATGAATATGATGTTGAAGAAGAAAAAGAGCGCTCTCTTGATGCTCGGCAAGGAATCGATTACTTTATGGAAGACTGGATGGGCTACAGTAATGGTTATTTAGATCAAATGACACTTATTAATGTGCCAAAATCTAAACTCGATCAGGATTGGAAAGCACAAAATTATACGACCATTATGCATGATAATCCCTTCCAAATAGCAAGCGATCTCGCTCTTCATGATTGGTCTTATTCAAAAGAAGCTGTTGTTGCTGTTATTGATACCGAAGCAGAAAAACCAGATAATATGACCTATGGTACTCTACAAGGCTCTATTTCTTCAAATAGAGACGTTCTTCAGGAGCATTTTGAAATACCTCAAACAAACGAGGTGTATCCTATCTACAATGAGTTTACGGTTCCTGATGGATATAAATTTATTAAGGTTCGTTCATGGTATCCCTGTTTCTACCTTGATTTTGGAATCCCTGGTTTTGAAGGTATTATTAATATGTCGGTACCTGCAGGCGATCGTGATATGCAAATCTATTGTGAACAAGATGGAGATTGGATGATGGCAGCTATCACAAGTGAATGGAATGCCCAAGGGGGAATGGATATTGAAAAGACATCGGCTTATGTCTATAAGAGTGGAAAATGGAGAATTGCCCTTACTGATGTTCCCACAAAAGATATTGGTACACGTTCGGTATATACTACTGATGATGATCCTCAGGAAACCTCTATTGATGCTAGCATAGAACCTCAGGTCCACCGACGATTTCTCACAATTGGTTTTGGGAGATACGGAAGTCTTCTTGATGTTCTCAAGAATATGCGCCAAGTGACATATCAGGTAGATATCGAGATGTATCCTGGCGTTACCCTTGATATTCCTGAATCACCTCCTTACGGTTGTCGTAATGCACAGTTTGAACTAACTTGGAATGATCCTTCAGTTGATTTAGGAATTTCACTTATTGGTCCTGCAGGTGAAGAAGTATTGTCTACTCGAGAGGAAGGGGTACAGGCTTCTTGTCATTTTGCTGGACAAACCGGTTATCTCCAAACCTATGATGAAGGAGAAACTGGCATGATCGTTGAACGTCTTGGTGAATTAAAAGAAGGAGAAGCATATTCGCTTTGTGTTTTTGCCACAAACGAACTTTCAAGCTCTGTTGACTTTTCTATTCAATATTCCTGGGAACAAAATTATACACGAGAGGAAGGGGATGGACTGGCATCTGCTTCTGAAGGTGCAATTCTTGCTTCCATTGGTAATATGCCACTTCTTTATACAGAGGCAAATAAGATTGCTGAGTGTACCAAAGATGCTCTCTATCAATTGGGTGTAAAACAGCTGTATGTTATTGATCTTGGAGGATACCTTAGTTCGACAGCAAAAAACGAACTAAAACAGATTGGTACGATTAAGAATCATTTTACTCAATATGATGAAACCTATTCCTATATCCGTGATTGTACCGGAAAAAATGATGTTATTTTCACGACCATTGATCCTTGGAGCTATTGGTATGTTGCGGATTTGGAAATTGCTGGTGAAATGCCTGGGGCTCTTGCTCTTGGTCCAGCCACGTTTCTTGCTGCTCAGCATGGCAGTCCCACTATTATCATTGACAATCATGCGGAACTTTCTTCAGCAGTTGTTTGGCACAATGAGCTTTGGCAACGGCATCCTGATGGATATTCAAAACTTCCTACTGTTTCTGAAATGTATCTGACAGGAAAACGCATCTATAATTTCCTAAAAGACCATGACTATGATAAGGAGGGAATGGAAACTATTATTACCTTAGGGGGTCAGTTTGATATTGGTCTTCCTTGGGATAGAGTCTTTGTTGGAAAAGGAAAACCTGGTCGATTTTTAGGATCACCAACTGATTTATCGGTATGGGTTTCAAAAACAGTATTCTATCCACAAATAGTATTTCAGAATCCTGCTGCTGATATTTCCTCTGGTGGCGCAGTTGATCAACTAATCAATGGAAGCTCCAGTCGTCGACGGTTCCCCTGGAGAGGCAGCTTTGGATTACAGATTACTAAGCCCTCTCAAGAAGAGACCTTCCAATATCCTGTTCTCGATACTCTTATATGTTATGATCATAAATTTAATACTAGAGCAAGTAAATATTGGGGCTTTACCTATAAATGTGCAGATGAAAGCGTTCCAGGAATCACTCAATCTCTTGAACCTATTGATGAAGGTGTTATGATTGCTGTCAATGGCCAAGAAGGAGGATATTTAGCTGATTTAAGTGGATCGGAGGTACAACCGTTTTACTTAAAACAAGCTGGATATGATCCTGTCTTCTCCACTAATTTTGATGCTAATATGCATAATCTTAACCAAGGTGTTCTCCTTTGGCTAATTAATACACATGGCGGACCACAAGATGGCGGCATGCTTATGTTTTGGGATGTTGAATCAGAGTATCCTTTTGGGTATCCTGCCATACCTTTTGCAGGCTATGGAAAAGAGACCAATCCTTGGAGAGGATATGAATGGCTTCTAGGATCAACTGATGAACCGGATACCATGACCTCTGAAATTCACGGAATCTTACCAGCTCTTCTTGGGAATCCAAACCCTCAAGGTATACGATTTGTTACAACCGCTCTTGATTGGGCAGCAGCAATACGTCCGATACGTGACATTATTGGAAAACTTGCTAATCTCCCAATTCTTCGACTTATTACACCGGAATGGTTGAAAGATACTGAGGATTATCATGATGGCGTCATTATTACTGTTCTTCTTGGAAGATTTGGAACCAGTTGGTGTAATGGATCGCAGATTGATGATTCGATAGGAAACATTCACTCTACAGGTATCAGTAGTGTTGCCTGTCTTCCTGCTGGAAAATATCTTCATCTTACACTCATGAGACATGGTTCAGTTTTCCAAATTATGGACCCTTGGGCAACATCATGGTATTCAGATGTCTGGCAGAATGGTGTTCCTCGTGGAATTGCCTTGGGCCAGACAATTGGAGAAATCTATGCAGAAGGCATCAGTAAAGTAGGTATTTTATATATTACTGAACCACCTCAATGGTGGTGGGATCTTGCAGAAAATGTCTGTTTATATGGAGATCCAGATCTTCGTATATGGGTTCCAAGTACCGAATTTAGCTCTAAAAACAATTGGGAACCTCAAGATGTTGAATCTTTGAAATATTCTTCTAGCGATGATTTCTTTGTTGATGGACATATGCCCTTTGGAGTTACGTCCTATCCAAAAGCTCGAGAACCAGAAGATCCTTGGATGCAACTTTTATGGATTGTTGTTATCGTTGCCATCCTCTCAATTATTATCATTGGAAGCATTGTTCTTCTTAAAGGAAAGAAATAGATATCTTCCTTTTTTTATTCTCTTTTTTTATATTTATCGTATGGGTTTTCTTATCTCTTAAAATTTTTTTTAATAAAAAATAATTTATTTTTATTTTGATTAGTAAAGATTGGATGATTGCACTATAAATTATTTATATTTGCATTACAAATATAATTTAACTCAATTAGAAAATTATAATTGATGGAGGAAAAAATATGGAAAAAAAATATGTAATATTTGTTAGTATATTATTAATAAGCTTTTTAGTAACAAATATCGGAATTGCTCAACACCCTGGACAATATTTACATGATGAAGAAACCCATTCATTTGATTTAAGTAGTGAAAGCATTCCTTCCCAACCATTTGATCCTGAGATTGAAGTCATTCCGATGAATGTCTATCTTGGAACTTATTCAGTTGATGATCCACAATGGATTGAATTTACTTATTCTATAAAAAATACGGGAGGTAGCACACTCTATTGGTTTATTGAAGAATTTGTATGGTGGATTGGATATATAACCATTGGAGGACAACAAGGTTATTCGGGTGCTTGTTCTCCTGGTCAAACAAAAGAATTTGTCATACATGTATGTACAGGATGGCTTGATGCTCCTATGCCAAATGTAAATGTGTATGTTGGTTATATTAATATTACATCTAATGGCGGGGATGTTTCTTCTCGTGTAACAATTGGGATGCTTGACCCAATCGAAGGGGAAGAAGAATGCTTCTTGGATGTCCAAGTGGGCGATATTATCTTTATGGAAGTAAGAAATTTCTGGCAGGAGTTGTTTGATCTTCCATCTAATGATGGAGAACATAATGACCATGTAGCAATGTATATTGGATTGAATCGTTTTATTGAATCAAACGATTACACAGCATGGGAAGGTGGATATTTAGACGGTGTTCAGATTAGTCCTTGGTGGTGGATGAACGTGGTTTTTTGTGATTTTACTGTTGGGAGAGTTGATTCTGCTACTACAAATCAGAAACTAGAAGCTGTAGCTTTTTCTTTAAGCCAAATAGGGGAAACATATCAACATAGTTATCCTAATTATGAACCATATCATAGTTGGCATGCCAATCCAGATATCGACGACCCGGGAAGTCCTTATTATTATCCAGATGATCCTTACATTAACTATTGGTACTGCACTGAGATAGTCTGGGCTGCCTACCTCCACCAGGGTATTAATACTGATTCCACTCCTGAACCTGTTGATGGAATACATTATTTAGTCACTCCTGATGATATGCTTAATTCTGATGAAATATTACTTTATGTGTAATCTAGACTGTAAAAACATTTGTAGTGGGATACTATGCAACAAATAAAGGGAATAAAACTCTTGAAAATTGGAATAATTATACTACTTGTGATTCTTCTTCTTATTCCTACATCATTGGGAAGTTTGATGTCAACACCAAATAATAACCTTTTCTTGCGCGCTGAATATATTGTTCCACCATATGTACAAATAGGAGACCTCATTTTTGTTGAGATTCTAGAGTTTGATTTAAATTATTCCCTTTGGGGTTGGGATCATATCGGCATTTATATTGGCAATAATCAGTTTATTGATGCAGCTCATAAAGGAGTTGGGATTACTACTTTATCAGAATTCATGAGTTGGAATGTTGAGATTGCCTATGGAACAGTGATAGCTACAGAAGAACAAAGAAATGAAGCTATAGAGTTTATTGTAGGGCAAATAGGAAAACCATATCAGAATTTTACATTTCACTTTTCTCTAGAAGATTTATTAAATTTAGATATAATTGCTATGTTATGTAACCGTACGAAAGATGCTGGATACGATACAGAGGCATGGTATTGTTCTGAACTTATATGGGCAGCATATCTAAGTTGTACCTCACCCATTGAAATAGACCAAAATGGGGATGGAATTGATAGGCCTAATTGGGTTTGGCCATCTGAAATATCTTCTGATAACGATGTTGAAATGTATACCTATCATGAATTAAACGAATGGGACTTGGATTTATTTTTAGACTGGCTTCGTGACTTATTCTTAAATATCATAAATGACTAGAGTTATTATTCATATAAAAAATTATAAAGGATCTGGTATAGAACGGTAAGTTTTTGAAATGCAACCTGATTTCCTGCATAGAAAACAATGAAAATTGATCCCTGGAGTTCTACAACCTATCAAGATTATACACGCTTGCGAAATGAATTTGGCATTCAAGAATTCTCAGAAGATCTTTGGAAAGATTTACCCAAAACCCATAAGCTTCTTAGACGGGGAGTAGTCTTTGGTCATAGAGATTTCTTGCGCATTCGTGATGCAATACAACAAAAAAAACCGTGGGCAATTCTTACTGGTCTCATGCCTTCTGGCAGAATGCATCTTGGTCACAAGATGGTCATTGATGAAGTAATTTTTT
>Ga0272441_10006248_pt1 | contig 20100 bp, 18 predicted proteins | sample SSMProp6N_FD_193582 | JGI IMG/M metagenome (GOLD analysis project Ga0272441, IMG submission 193582) | Marine sediment archaeal communities from Little Sippewissett salt marsh, Falmouth, MA, United States - SSM-Prop-6N | ecosystem: Environmental > Aquatic > Marine > Wetlands > Sediment ...
GTCGGCAAAAATTCACTTTGTTGAACAATTTTCTGTGTTTTTGTCTCTAATTATTTCTTCTTCGCTTCCACTTGTTTCAGTTTTACTCGCCGCGGGTTGGCTTTCGTGTCGCGGGCGTCTCGTCCGCGCGTTCCGAGGGCATCATGCCCTCGTCTCCGAGGGATATGCATTTGATAACGTAAATCTATCGGCCGCTGCGTACGCCATTCGTTAACCTTCTCTGGTTTGTTCCAGGCTTCGTAGAGGGCGATTAAATTATTGAGTGACTCTAATGTATGTGGATGAGTGTCACCGAGTTTGAGACGACGGCCATTGAGGGCTTCGAGAAGGAGTGGTTCTGCTTTATTGTAATTGCCTTGTTCTTTGTACAGCACAGCAAGTCCGTTCATCGATTCCAGTATATTGGGGTGATTGTCACCAAATTTTTGCCGCCCTGTCTCGACGGCTTCCTTGAATAACGCCTCGGCGTCTGTGTAGCGGCCTTGCACGCTGTATAGAGCGGCAAGGCGGTTTATAAAGGTGAGTGTATAACAGTGTTGGTTACCCAGCATCTCGCGGGCGGTGTCTAACACTTCGACGCAGAGCGGCTCGGTCTCATCATAACGGCCCTGGTCAGCGTACAACTGGGCCAATTCACTTCTACAATACAAGGTTGCATAGTGCCACTCTCGCTTCCCCCATACCCGCTTAATAATCTCCAACGTCTCAAGGAGCAGGTATTCTGCTTCTTTATGACGATCTTGGGCTCGATAGACCGCGCCCAGTCGGCTCATGTAAACCAGTGTATATGGAGATTCTTCATCCCATCGCGAAGTGCCATCTTTAAGCGTTCTTAGGAGCAACTTCTCGGCTTCATCATATCGGCCCTGGTATATGTATAGCTCCCCGAGATTCCCTGTGATGAAGGGTCTAACATCAGGATCGAACCATTGTTCCTGACTATGTGGTTTAGTTTGTAACATTTCCAGCCATAATTTCTCAGCTTCCTCATATCGACCGAGAGCCATTAACATAAGGGCGACGCCATTTCTACTGTTTTGGGTCGCATAAATCTGTTTTGCCTCTTCGTAACGACCTCGGTCACCATATATTTGAGCGAGATCCGTCAAGGATTTGCTTGTCTCTATATGTTTATCGCCAAGCTGCTCTTGTCTAATATGATACGCACGTGCTCGGTGCTGTTCAGCTTCCTTGTACCGGCCGAGCATCCTATACGTACGACCCAGCGTGTCATGAATCGAGGCTTCCCGCATGGGCATGTCTCTCAACTTAGCATCAACACTCTCTGAAACAACCTCGAGAAAAGAGGTTATGGTCAGTTCATGACCTCGAGATCGCTCTGGGTTGACTGAGTCGATAAGGTCATTCTGAAGAAGATCGCAGACAGTTTCGGCTTCAGTGAGCGCACGAGCTTGGCCGAGCGCGAAGGTCACCGACACAATGATCCCAATGACAGACACGAGCAGTACGGCGGCAATGCCACCCACGAGCGCCTTATGTCGCCTCAAAAACTTCTTAAGCCGATACCCTGCCGTGAGCGGTCCGGCCATGAGCGGGGCTCCTTTCAGGTAATTCTCGATATCATCGGCCAGTTCCGAGGCCGAGCGATAACGTTCTGGGCGTTCTTTGCGCATCGCCTTGAGCGGGATCCATTCGAGTTCCTTGCGGAGATGTTTGGCCAATGTTCCGATTTCGGTCCGGCGATTTTCCGCGACCTTGTTGGCCTCTTCACCCAGCCGGGTCAGCCGGGTGCTCGGCGTCTTCGGATCGGTTTCGCAGATCACCTTTCGGATCTGGTCGATTCCTCCGCCATGAAGCGTCTCCGAGTCGAACGGTAGTACGCCCGTCAACAGTTCGTAGAGCAGAACACCTAAAGAGTAAATGTCCGAACGGGTGTCGATATCCTCGCTGGCCATATCCGCCTGCTCGGGACTCATATATTCGGGCGTGCCGAACAACTGGCCTTGTTCGGTATAGAGGGTTCGGTCGGTTAGTGGCTGGAGAACGGCTTTGGCAACGCCGAAGTCGATAATCTTCAAGATCGCCTGATCTTCATGAATGGTGACCAAAATGTTCGAGGGCTTTATATCCCGGTGGATAATGCCCTTTTGATGGGCATGCTGGACGGCCTGGCAAACCTGTTGGAACAGGCGCAGACGCTCTGTGATGGTCAGCTTATAGTGGTCGCAATGCTTGGTCACGGGCAGGCCCTTAACGTGTTCCATCACGAAATAGGGCCGCCCGGTATCTGTCATCCCGGCATCATAAACGTGGGCAATATTCGGATGATCCAGCAAGGCCAGCGCCTGGCGTTCGGCGTCGAATCGCGCCAGAACCCGCTTGGAATCCATGCCGGGCTTGACGACCTTCAGCGCCACCCGCCGCCTAATCGAGCCTTGCTGCTCGGCTAAATACACGATCCCCATGCCCCCCTCACCCAGCTCACGAAGCAGTTTATACCGGCCGATTCGCGTTCCCGGCTTTCCCTCTGGCGTGGTTTCAGGGGCCGTCTCGACGATTCCGCTTTCTTCTTCCGCTTCGTCGGCCTCCAGGCCGGTCCTCATCAGCCGCATTAAACGGTCGGGTTCGGCGCCAAAGATGGATTCTTCCTTTTTCATCGATAATTCTCACAAAGATTTCTTTGATTTGCCAACGAACGTCCTACATCACTCTATACTCTTCCGATTTATTCCAAACCTTGCGCGCTTTTTCGAAAAAATTGTAACAATTCTTCGATTTCCTCCGGCGTCTGGTCCCCATCGAGCAGCGTCCGACGGATATTCTGCTCCAAAACCGCTCGAAAACGGCGTTTGATCGTCACAATCATATTGGAGGCGGTTTGACTATTTTCAATGCCGTGAATCTGGCATAAGTCGGCCAGAGACGGGGCTGGATGGTTCATTAACGTGGGACGGACCACCCGTTCGTAAAACAGTTCCCAGTGAGTCTCCCTACCCTGTTCGGCACATTCGGTCTTAACTACTGATAGAACGCGCTCCATCATCGTGGATATCCAGGCATAATTGAAGGACTCCTCGACGGAGGCTTGTGTCAAACTCGCAGGTAATACAGGCGGTTCGGCCACATCCAGAGAGACCATTTTCTCCTTTGGGATGCGTTTTTGGGCTCTTTCCTTGAGATGCTGCTTGGTGGCGAATTGCTTGAGGACATGGAGCAAAAACGAGCGAAAGCGGCCTTTGGTCTTGTCGGCGCGTCCGACGAGGTCTTTATTGAGAACAACTTCGTGGAAAAATGCCTGCGTCAGGTCCTTGGCGTGTTCGTTGCCGTAGCCGGATCGCCGGAGATAGCAATACACCGGTTTCCAGTACTCTTCCAGCAAAAAGCCGATGAGTATCTGGTCCTCGTCTTGTCCGGCTTGGATATTCTCGATGAGAGACCATTGGGTCGTGAGAAATCTCTGTCGTGCTCCCCCCATATCCGTTTGGTGCTCGTATCCCATTGTAGGATTCCTCCTGTTTTGAGGCACGATCGATTCGCCACGGCGAGGGCAAGCCACGCTATACTTATCATACTACATTTTAAAGCCATGAGAACGTCGAAATGGGCGGAAATCCCTCCAAATTGTACCTCGATATGAAAAAAAGTTCAGATTTTTTCCAGATTGCGCGCAATGTTGGAAATTTTTTGGAGAGTAAAGGGTGAACGCTTTTGATGACAAAGCCCGGCCGGCAGAACAAGTCGATAAAGGCAGAATTGTTAACTTTCTTGAAAGGAAGGAAAATGAAATGGTTGAATGATGACAGAATGAATTGGTTGTTCGTGGTTTTTGTGGCTGTGATTGTGCTTGGAGGCGGACGCGCGAAGGCGGATTTTGTCTTCGGCGAACCCATTCACCTAGGTTCGACAATCAACAGTACGGTTGACGACGCCACCCCGAGCATCTCTGCGGATGGCTTGGAGTTGTACTTTTGCTCTAATCGACCTGGTGGGTATGGCAACGTTGACATTTGGGTGTCAAGACGGATTACGACCAAAGACGATTGGGAAATGCCCGTGAATCTTGGCTCAACTGTCAATGGTACAGCATCCGAAGGAAGCCCAAGCATCTCAGCCAATGGGCTGGAATTGTTCTTTAACTCCAACAGAGCCGGTGGCCTCGGCAACCGTGATCTCTATGTGGCAAGACGGGCGACGACACATGACGCCTGGGGTGAGCCATTTAATTTGGGGCCCCTGGTAAACATGTCATCAGCAGACTATGCTCCTAGCCTCTCAACCGACGGACTAACACTCTATTTCGACTCGAATCGATCTGGCGGATACGGCACTGGGGATATATGGCTGACAACACGTGCCACTCTGGATGATCCCTGGTCAGAAGCGACAAATTTGGGATCCACAGTCAATACTGGGGCCCAGGAGATATCCCCGTGTATCTCAGCCGACGGACTGTGGCTACTATTCCGCTCCTGGAAATCCGGTGGACTGGGCAACTGCGACTTATGGCTGTCTACCCGTAGCACTTTATCTGATCCCTGGTGTGTTCCCGTGAACTTAGGTCCACCAGTCAATAGTGGTTCTTGCGAACACGATCCAAGTCTCTCAACTGACGGACGTACGCTCTACTTTGGCTCCAATGATCGTCCGGGTCAATTAGGGGGGGAAGACCTATGGCAGGCTCCAATTATTCCCATCGTTGACCTCAACGGCGACAGAATTGTGGATGCCGACGATATGTGCATCATGGTTGACCACTGGGGCACAGACAATTCTGCATGCGATATTGGCCCGATGCCCTGGGGCGATGGCATCGTGGATGTCGAAGACCTCATCGTTCTGGCGGAGCATTTATTTGAAAAACTGCCCGGCCGGCCCATCCAACCATGAAAATGAGTATCGTGAACATTTTTGAAAGAAAAGGGACTAAACGCCCAAACTTGGCTGTCGTCAGACAAGTATCGTTGAGGGCCGGTAACCTTAGCCACTGCCGGCCCTTGTTAGATCAATCGAGCCGTAAAAATCGTTCGGCAAAGAACAATTTCACTTGATTTGGAGTAAGTAAGTTAGTATAATATATAACAATTATAGTTGATAGTCAATAGTCGTTAGTGTATGGTGATTTTCGATGCTTGATGCTCGATACTTGATATTGGTTTGTGAGTCAGTAGTTTATCCGGTGATTCCTGTTATCGTGTCAGATCATTTGAAAAAACAAACCCAATTGACTCCTTTTGGGGGAGTCGATGTTCACCCCGCCAGGCAGCTTGCCCTTTAGGGCACAGAGGGCATCTCATGGAATCAATCCATGTCAAAAAACTCATAAAAATGCACAAGAATTTACAGATCTTTACAAAATCGTTCATTTCTTTGCCTCAAAAGAGGGAGAAAATGCGTTTATTCGCGTTCATTCATGGTTGGTCTGAAAAAACAAACCCAATTCTTTAAAACCAGAGAGCAAAGTAAGATATCAAGATATTTTTCCGCCTTTTCTTGATAATTTTCAATTTTTATCATCAACATTGTAGCCTCCTTTTTCGCCTATTGAACAGAAGGGCAGAGTCTGCGCCGTGCGGATTTGCTCGAAGAATGTGAATTTTTTGTCGTTTTTTGCTTAAAATGGCTGGGATGGAGGTAGTTTAATGAAAGCGAGATATCTTTACTGCCTGGGAATTAGTGTGTATTTCGCCGGGCTTTGCCTGGGTGAATTTCAGGTTAATACGCATACGACCTACGATCAGAAGAATGCCGATATCGCGATGGAGCCGGGTGGCAATTTCGTGGTGGTCTGGAGCAGTTATGGCCAGGATGGCAGCTCAAACGGCGTTTTCGGCCAACGATTCGATGCAAATGGTGGTCCGCTCGGACAGGAATTTCAAATCAATGCAACCTCCTCCGGAAACCAGACGGAGCCGGCCGTGGCAATGGACGCAGCGGCCGGATTCGTCGCCGCCTGGCACGGACCCGGGTTCAACGACGGCGATGAGGAAGATATCTTCGTCCAGTACTTTGATCCGGACGGCGTTGCCCTTGGCGGTGAAATCCTTGTCAATCACATAACGAGTGGTCGGCAGCTCTATCCCGATGTGGCGATGGGTAGGAACGGCGCATTTGTCGTCGTTTGGGAGAGCGAAAACACGCCTGAAGAGGGCAAAAAGGCGATATACGGCCGGATATGCGATTGCAATGGGATGGAATTGGGTGATGAGTTTTTGGTCAATGAGGAATCGGCGGAATGTCGTTATCCCGTCGTCGCGGCGGATGCGAATGGCTGTTTTGCCGTCGTTTGGTTGGATGATCGGAGCAGCAATTTGATTTTAGCCCGGTTATTCGATGCCAATGGTCTGCCGAGAACCGATACGATCGAAGTCAGCACGGTTCCACTGAGTTCCGTTACCAGGCCGTCGATTGCGATGAATGCTGATGGTTACTTTGTGGTAGCCTGGGATGGCGATCCGAACCTTGCCGGCCTGGACGATATTCATGCCCGGCTATTCGATCCGAATGGTGAGCCGTTCGGCGAACAATTTTTTGTTAATACAACTATTGATGGCCCGCAACGCTATCCTCAAGTGGCTATAAACAATGTGTACGATTTTATGATCGTATGGGAAAGTCGGATTGATCCGAATGTGAACGAACGGGACATATTCGGTCAGTGTTTCAACGGTCTTTGCGAACCGGTTGGCGAAGAATGCCTCATCAATTCATTTATCGAAGGCGACCAGCGCTATCCCTCCGTTGCGATAAGCGAAGCCGGCAATTTCGTTACGGTTTGGCAGAGCGACGACCAGGACGGCTCGCGCTACGGCATTTTTGCTGAAACCGGACAGTTTACGGGGATGCCGGATTTCAATAATGTAGGGTTTTGAACGACAATCATCTCATCGGCGATTAAGTTGTTGCGGAACTTTCCAACTGTTGAAAATCACGCTCCGATCATAAGTGATATATATTGAATTTCACATCCCTTCCGGTTATATTTTTTAATAGTTGTGAATCGGGGAGAATGAATTCATGATCGTGAAATCGTCGAAAGGGAAAGAAAAATGAAGAGGATTATCGTCGCTTTGTTATTTCTGGTGTTCGTTGTGAATTCATTGGGCTCCGAAAGCGTTTTTACGAAGTTCGTCTATCGAGAAGGTGACAAGCTGATGGATGAAAACGGCGAGCTTCGATTCATCAGCTTCAACATCCCCAATCTGCATTACAACGAAGACCATATGCCCTTCACCGAGATAAATCCATGGCGGCCGACGAACGAGTTCGAGATCGCCGATGCGCTCGAGGCCGTCAGGCAGATGGGCGGGAAGGTTGTGCGTACCTACACCTTATCCGTTCGCGTTGCAGGTGAGAATCCGGATATCCCTCGACACATCCTCGGTCCGGGGCAATTTGACGAAGAAGCTTTCAAAGCGCTCGACATGGTTTTAGCCGTGGCCAATCGCAAGGGCATACGGGTCATTTTTCCTTTCATCGATAACTGGAAATGGTGGGGTGGCATCGGAGGCGCGGCGGCGTTCAGGGGCAAGAAAGACAAGGACTTCTGGACCGATCCGGAATTGTTCGAGGATTATAAGCGAATCGTGAGCTTCGTCATCAATCGAACGAATTCGGTGACGGGTGTTAAATATCGAGATGACAAAGCGATTCTGGCCTGGGAAACGGGAAACGAGTTGGTCTGTCCCCATGCATGGACGGCGAAAGCCGCCGCGTATATCAAGAGCCTTGACCGCAATCATCTTGTTCTTGACGGCTACCACACGACAAATTTGCGTAACGAATCGATTCGAGACGAAAATATCGACTTGGTGACGACACACCATTATTCGAAGAATCCCAGAGAAACCATCGGCCAGATTAAACGAAGTATGGCTAAAGCGCGTGGTAAGAAGCCATATTTTTTGGGTGAATTCGGCTTCATTCCTACCGATGCGGTCGAAAAGGTTCTTCAAACCGTCATAGAGGAAAATGTCAGCGGCGCCCTGATCTGGTCGCTGCGGTATCGCAGCCGGGACGGCGGCTTCTATTGGCACAGCGAACCCTACGGCGGCGATTTATTCAAGTCCTATCACTGGCCCGGCTTCGCCTCCAACGCCGCGTTCGATGAGACCGGCCTGCTCGATCTGATGCGTCGGAAAGCCTTCGAGATTCGAGGACTTCCCGCCCCGGCGATTGAAAGGCCGGCTCCGCCGGTTTTGCTGGATATTGACGACGTGAGTGCGATTTCATGGCAGGGAAGCGCCGGGGCCCAGACCTACGTCGTTGAAAGAGCTCTACAGAAAAACGGCCCATGGATGGCCGCCAAATGCGGCATATCCGACGCGGCCCTTCAATATCGGCCTCTATTTAACGACGTCGGCGTCGAAATGGGTAAACGTTATTATTACCGCGTCATCGCCCAAAACTCAGCCGGCGTTTCTGCACCCTCCAACATCGTCGGTCCTGTTTTAGTTTCTTATAAAACGCTGGTGGATGAAATGCGCGACATGCAATTCATTCATAAACACAGCGCTAACTTGACGTTGGAAATCAAACAGGCGCGAAATTTCAAGGAAGACGCCCATCGGCTCAAAGGACGATCCGGAGAGTACATCGTTTATAAAGTCGAAGGACCGATCCATCCGTGGAAGGTCTTTTCATTTTTCTCGAAAGAGATTACAGATTTCAAGTTTTCCACTTCAACCGATGGTCGGGACTTTAATCCGGTCACATTCGAACGCCGGGATTACTTCGTCGGCAAGGGCGAGTACGACTATCACAAACCGGTTCTCTATCAGGGCGCCGTCCCCCGCAATGATGCAAAATATCTCAAAATCGAATACACTACCGAAGCGCAAATCTCCGCTATAGAAATAAAATACGCCCGTTAAAACAGGAATCTACTCCAAATCGACTCTAATCGATTTTCTCAGTGATTTCGGCCAAGATCAACTGCTTGGCATTTCCCATTGGGCCGGGGAGGAAGGTGCCGGCGGCCTGCTTGTGGCCTCCGCCGCCGAATTTGGCGGCGATTCGGCTGACGTCAAGTCCATCGCGGCTTCGCAGCGAGCATCGGATGCGGCCGTCCTTGAGCTCGATGAATAAGGCTGTCGTCGTAACCGTACCGATGCGCTGGGCTTCGTTGATGAGATTCTCCGTATCGCTGTATTCGGCGCCGGTTCGCTCGAAATCAAGCCGGGTAATTTGCATCACGGCGAATCGGTTATCGAAGTGCAGCTCAAGCGCGCCGAGCATAGCGATCATGAGTTTGAATCGTGCTTGTGAGAAGGTGTGATATAGCTTTTCGTAAATCATCGCCGGTTTCGCTCCGGCCTCAATTAGTTCGGCGCAGGCACGGTGCGTCCGGCTATCGGTGTTGCTGAACTGGAACCAGCCCGTGTCGGTTGCGAGAGCGACGAACAAGGCCTCGGCGATTTTCTCCGTGATCGTCCAGCCGGCGTGCCTGAACAGATCGAGAACGATCAGTCCCGTCGCGGATGCAGACGAATCGACAATCTCCACATTGCCCAGGCCGTCTGAGACCACATGGTGGTCGATAACCAGAACCGGTTTGTCATTAGATTTGAGGAGTTCGTCGAACTTCGGTAATTGACTCGTGCTGTTCGTATCGACAATCACGATCAAGTCGAAGTCACCCCGCCCCCCTGCTTTCAACTCGTCGAGCCGGATATCTTCGCCAAGAACGGGTGCTTTTTCAGTGAACAAAAACTCGTACCATGCCGGAACCGCCGAGAGTAAGAGCGGAGTTGCACTCTTACCAAGTGCCCTTAGCGCTTCAGACATCGCCACAACAGACCCGCACGCATCCCCATCCGGTCTCGTATGCGTCGTAAGCAAAATGCGTTCAGATTTACCTATCAGCTCGATAGCTTTTTGTAGAGTCTTATTCTTTGTCATTCTCATCCGCTTGTTCTTCGTTGTTCTTATCTTCTGTAAATTCCAGTAATCGGACATCTTCAAGGTCGATTTCACGACCGGCGGCACGCTTGGACAAGATTAAGTCATTCTTTGAAAGGATGTAGAAGTCCTGTCCGCGGTAATTCATGGTCTGATGTCGTCGCCATACATCTTGAAAACTAATACCAGGAGTTGAAGTCTGCACATCGATCCGGACTTTATCTTTGAAAATGGTGATCTCGTGGGCAAGAATGTCTTCAGAAGTCGTCAGAGATGCGGTTCCCAAACCCGAATCCAGAAGGGCATCAAGCAGCCGCTTGGCATTTTCCGCAGTAGCCTCGATGAGGATGTCAAGGTCAAAAGTTGCCCTCGGAACACCGTAGAGTGTTGAAGCAATGCCTCCGATAACGACATATTTGACATTATGTTTTTGAAATGATCTGAATACGTCCTGCAACCGATTGAGCATGTTTACGTTCCTGCAGACTGGGATTAACCGTTAGAGCCATATCCGTGAATGAACAGAGCATCTCCATTCGCTCGGATATCGTTAAAGACTGGAACCATCGGGCCTTAGCTTCAGTCGATTCGTCATTACGGTCGTGCGAGATAGCCTTATCCATATATCCATATTACCCTATTGTATCGTTCTTTACCAGCCAGGTGACATAGTTTTGCATTATAAATCTGAATTCTAACAAGAGTTTTGCAAAATCGAAGTTAGGCATACTTTTGGAAAGAAAGAATCTTGTTTCTTGATTTTTTCTTTCTGCCAATAATAGTTGAAGAATTCAGATAAATACATTTTTATCGTTCATACTCCATTCTCAGATAGAATTTCTTCCGCGCGTTCACAGTCTTTGGCGATTTGTTTGGAGAGGTCGTCGGGCGTTTTGAATTTGTGCTGGCTGCGGATGCGTTGAATGAAGTCCATCGCCATATATTTGGTGTTGATATTGCCGAGATTCTTTTTTAAGAGGTGGGCTTCGATCAGCAATGGAAATTCTTCGCCGTAGGTTCTTGCCTGGCCGATGCTGTACGCGGCGGGAATCGACTTTTTGCTTCTTAGGAGATCGTCTATGCTGTTTCCTATTTTTACAAAACCGGCATAGACGCCCTCGGCGGGGAGGACCTGCTTGGGCTTACGCATGTTGAGTGTTGGAAAACCCAGCTTTCTTCCGATGCCCCGGCCGGAGATGATCTCATCGAAGAGTCGGTAGGGTCGGCCCAGGGCGGCATTGGCGTCCGCGACGTGGCCGCTCTCAAGCATATACCGGATCATCGTGCTGGAAACGCGGATCATCTGACCTGTGGACAATTTGATTCTCCTGGGCTGGATAATGGACGTATCAAATCCTTCATGGGGCCCAAGTTTCATGAGGGTATCCACGTTGCCGGTCCGCCCGACGCCGAAGTTGAAATCCGTGCCCTCGACGACGTTGCCGGGCCGGATTTTCTCGACGAGAAATCGGCTGATGAAATCCTCCGGCGTCAGATCCAGCAATTCGGGATTGTCTTTGAGCACAATCATGGAATCGACGCCGTGTTCGGCCATTAAATGCACTTTGAGCTCTAAGGGCGTCAGCACTCCCGGCGCTCTTTCGGGAAATAAGACGGCCACCGGGTGCGGCTCAAAGGTCATCGCGACCAATTCGGCCCCGCGCTGATCCGCGGTGTGTCGGGCGGCGGTTAAAATCTCCTGGTGTCCAAGGTGGACGCCGTCAAAATTACCGATCGTCAGTACGCAGCCCTTTTCGATTTGTCCAAGTTCCGATACGCTATCGAAGACTTTCATTTCTTACCCATCCTGTTTCTTGTACTTCATGTCTGAGTTCCCTACCGGCATCTGATTCATGGGTAGAGGCGATAATGTACCCTCACAAACGCATCTCTGCAAGCGTTTCGGCCCAAAATAACACCGAATGATGCGATGGATGACATATCTTTGAGACCCTGAAGCTCGAAAAAAATAAGAATATATTTGCAACTTAGTTGCAAATTTGATATTGTGGTTACGTTGAGATATGTGTGTTTTAAATGGGTTCATCGGCTACAGGATTTGGAGTGGAAAACGAAGATGAGTGTACGATTGAAAAGAATCCTGACGGAATTGAGGAATCATGCGCCCTTTACGCTATTTGGAGCGGCCACGGGGATTCTTTGCATGCTACTGTTCAAAGGTGTGGGATCGGAGGTCAATCATCGCCTTTTCCAGGTATTCCACCCCACTCACGTCGTCCTTTCGGCTATTGTAACCGCTTCAATATTCAAACGTTACAAAAATAAGGCTGGTTTTCTAAGTGTCCTTCTGGTGGGTTATCTCGGCGCCATCGGCGTGGCGACGTTGAGCGATTGCGTTCTTCCTTTTTTCGGCGAAAGCATGTTAGGAGTGGCTATTCCGGTCCACTCGCATGGGCACGATCAGGATGAGCCGCACGACCACGATCATGATGAGCAGAACGCTGTTCACAATCATGACGAACATGGGGGGCCTGAGCACGTTCATGAATCTGAATCACCCCATATTCGAGCGAGACTTCATTTAGGTTTCATCGAGGACTGGTATCTCGTCAATCCCGCGGCGTTACTCGGGATTATCATCGCGTTTTTATGGCCAAGTTCGAAATTCCCGCATGCCGGGCACGTCCTGGTCAGTACGTGGGCCTCGTCATTCCATGTTCTTATGAATACGCACCGGGAACTGTCGCCGGTCATACTCGCCGGTGTGTTTATCGTCTTGTTTATCGCGGTCTGGCTGCCCTGCTGTATTAGCGATATTGTATTTCCACTGTTGTTTGTGAACTCGGATGTTGATCTGTCGCATCATCACCATTGAGATGATCGTCCATCCCTTCGGAGCAGGAATGGCAAAGTCGAATTCAGATATGCAAGCCCGAAAGATGCTCAAGACGGCCCATCTCTATTGTACGAAAGGTCGAGTGGCCGTTTTGAATGTGCTGATTAAAGCCAACAAGCCGCTCAAACAGGCACAAATTGCACGAGGGCTGGGCAAAGATCACTTCGACAGGGTCAGTATCTATCGGACACTCGAAAGTCTAACGGAAGTCGGACTCGTCCATAAAGCGTATATAGAAAAACGGGCGGCGCATTTTGAATTGGCCCATCATTGCACGAAAAACCAGTGTCATCCCCATTTTACCTGTATTCGTTGCGGCAACACGCACTGTCTGATGGGGATGTCCCTGCCGATGGTCAAGAGTCCGCATAAGGGTTTTATCATCCTTCGCCAGCAGGTTCGGCTTGAAGGGCTGTGTCCGGCATGTGCTTGAGCAGGACAAAATGAAGATTGGAGAATAAAGACTTGTCGCGTTTGGCTCGAAAAGTTGTGTTTTCCTTTACGATGGTTTGCCTCGTGGCGATGGTCACCGGCGTCACGCTGTATCTGCATTTGTTGAGCCATCACCATCCCGAAGAGCACGATTCCGAACATTGCCCGATATGTCAACAGTTACTTGCCAAGCCCGGGAAATTTGTCATAGAATCTGAATCACATCTTCCGGATTACAATCTACTCGAAGGCCAATTGACGTTTTTTTCTCAGTTCTATACCAAAGTCTTTCATTTCGATTCTTTTCGTCCCCGCCCGCCTCCGCGGCTATTCATCAGCTAAATCGTGCGCATTGGCCATTGACACATTCTTCTGGGAATAATGTGCGCGTTCAAATGATGAATGAATCTTACACGCTGTTTGAATAAACGGGAACAACAATTGAATGTTGTTCCGAAAGGTAAGGAGGTTTTTAGCCTATGCATACGAAAAAAGTAGGCATCGTTATTTTTGTATTCGTTGTTGGTCTATCGAATATCATGCTTGCACAATGTCCTGTTGCCCATACTCATATTGGTCGGAATCCGACTTGGCGTCCGGCGGACTGGAGCAGTCCCGGTGTTGGGGCCGTGGACCTCGATCCGACGGACGATAATAAGCTGTGGTTCTTCTCGCTGCCGCCCGTCCATGCTTGTGCGACGCCGGGTTGGCCGAACTGGGAGCAGACGAACGGCACGCCGTTTCTTGTATTAACGCCGGTGAAGGAAGGCGACGAGCATATCACGAAGCCCGATGATCCGACCAAGGAACTTTTCACCTGTAGCTTCACGTACAGTAAAGCCGACGGTTACGGCGACCCCAACGGCCTCCAACACTTGGACGGCTGGCATTCGGCGCACGGTCCGCAGGGAGCCTGGAATCTCGAAAGCGTCGATGCCAATACGGTGCCGGCCTGGGATATTTATGTTCGGCGCGAACGCGTTAGTGACAACCTCGACGAGGATGATTTTTTCACCTTGTTGCCGAATGATACACCCGCACTCGAAGGGAACGGAGATGTTTACTTTCTGAACAAGCAATGGCTTGGTGACAAAGACGCCTGGGGCATGCACGAGCACATGGGATTCTATTTCTGGCTCGACGAAAGTGACGAAGAGGTTTCTGTCGTGTTCTCTGCCCATGACGCCGGTGGGGTCTATCAGCGCTCGGCGGATGTCGTCATCTCTTTCGCCAAAACGGTGTGTCAACCGATACCCGGCGACCTCAACGAGGACGGTATTGTGGATATTCATGATCTCGAAATCGTCATCGAACACTGGGGCCAGTCCGGTCTCTACAGCGGCGAGGATCATGACGCACACGATCACGATCACGACCATGATCATGATAGCTAAACATTGAAGAAAGAGGATCGATCATGAAAACGGATTTATTTGAATTCCGATCGATGTTAAGACGGATTCGGGGTGTCGCAAGACGCCCCGAATACCGTACTGGATTCGACAAACGAAAACCGGGTTTTACACTCATTGAGCTGTTGGTCGTTATTGCGATCATCGCTCTGCTGTTGGGAATTCTCCTGCCGTCCCTGGGACGGGCCCGCGAGCAGGCCCGAAAGATCGCATGCCTAAGCAACATGCGGCAGATGGGCGTGGCCGTCTCGGCGTATTTGCTTGACTCCGACTATCGGCTGCCTCCGAGTTCGTGTCACTGCGACGATCCGAACGAGCACTGGTTATTTATCCTTTCGCGATATACACGCGAGCAGCTACTTTTCCAGTGCCCCAGTGACAAGGGAAACGATTTCGTCGATTGGAATAGGCCGATCAAAGACCAGAAGGAGGCGCGATATTCAAGTTATGCGGTTAATGCCCTGCTGGACCCGGTTCATTATCGCTATGGGGCGCGCGTGAACCGGTATAACAACGTCAACACTATTCGCCGCCCGATGTCCTGTATCTGGATCAGCGAAGCCCCCGATACGGAGAATTTCAACTTGGCCGATCATATCCACCCGGAGACATGGGAAGGATCGATCGAATACGCCAGGCAGTTCGTCGCGTGGGACCGGCACAAAAAAACATCCAATTACCTGTTTGCCGACGGTCACGCCGAAAGATTGGCTTTCGAGCAGACGTATCAGTGGCCGGGCACGTGTTTTTGGTATCCCGAAGCGGCGCCGAAATGGCCGGACATTCCTTGAGAAATGAAAGAAAAGAAAATGAGATCAGGGATCAACAAAACAATCGTATTGACAATTATGCTGACATTATCCGTCGGAGCGAAAGGAGATTGTCCGCTCGATCACTTTATCATCGGCTGTAATCGCGACGGCATCGAAGGCACCGACGACGACAGAAAATTATTTGTCGATAGCCGGCAGAAATACCGCGACAGCGGAGAGATCGAATACGCCAACTGGTTCTATCCCTTGCATAAGAGTATCTTTCCGAGCTATTCGTATCGTATTGGCGAACCCGGTTTCGACGCGTTCCAAAGCACGAATCCGAACGCGGCTCATACCTACGATCCCAACCGTACACTCGCCGGCGATCCCGTTGTGGATTATGACATCATTATCGAGTGTGTCGATATGTCAGTGGGCGTGCGCGCCGTTCATAAGGATTATCCGCAATTCATAACCGACGCCGTCGGCCAGACTTTCAGTCATAGTTACATCCATAATCTTCGCGGCGATGGCCATATGCACATGTCGTATCAGGCGGTGGATGGCGAGAATCTGCACTGGATCACGTTTTGCCTTTACGATTCACTGGACGATGGAGAAACATATGAAGCTTCGGAGCCGTTTACGATCGTTTTTAACACCGAGCCTCTCGCGGGCGATCTGGTTGTCGATGGTGTCGTGGACATGGCTGATATGCTGGAATTGAGCCGTTACTGGTTGGCAACGGACGCCGGACGGCATAACGATTACCATGAGCGGGCCGACACCAACCGGGATGGCATTGTTAATTTGGGGGATTTCGCACTGATGGCGTCGAATTGGCATATGATACCCCAATAAGGAATCGCAGGGAGTCTGATTATGGCGGAAGCGGCTATACCTGACAAACGAAGGCTAATGTGAATCGCCCCGAATTGCCGATAACAAAGTCAAAATGTGTAAAAGATTCAAATTAGTCGTACTCTTAGCTTCAGCAGCTTTCGCGATGGTGGGGTGTCAGCCTTCGGCCGTTCCCGCGATTAGCGGATCGTCTTCGGACCAGCAGACGATCAGCATCTCCGAACTTTCCCAGCTTCTCAGTTTACGCCTGGACGATGAGACGCCCACTCACATGGTCCTTCGCCGTTTGGGTAAAACTGTCATGATTTTCACCCACAAAGGCGGCTCAGTATATGTTAATGCGAAAGAAGTCGGGAAAGTCAGTCGAATCGAGGCGGGTGAGGTTTACATACCAAAGTCAATCGTATCCAAGATACGTTCTATGTTGGGAACTCCCGAGCCCACTCCGCGTCCGGAACCCGATTCCCCTCCCAGCGTATCCGGCTATGTCGTGATCGACGCCGGCCACGGCGGCAAAGATCCCGGCGCGACAAGTTGCCTTGGATATTATGAGAAACACATCAATTTAGCGGTTGCCAGGGAAGTGACCGATTTATTGCGACAGAGGGGTATTCGCGTAAAAATGACGCGGACGGGCGATTATTATCCCGAGCTGGAGGATCGTGCGGCTATCGCCAACCGGCTCAATGCGGACCTATTCGTTAGTATCCATGCGGATTCATCGCCGAAAAGCTCGACGCGGGGATATACGCTTTACATCGCCAACGGCGCCTCCCGGGCCTCTCAACGGGCCGCCAGAGCATTAGAGCGTTCGATGTCCGGAACGGGTCTGAGCAGCAAGGGCGTCCGAAAGGCGAATTTTCACGTCTTGGTGGATACCGTCGGTCCGGCCGTTCTGGTCGAAATGGGGTATCTGTCGAATCGCTATGAAGCCGGCCTTCTCAGGGACAGTTCCTTCCAGGCTCGCATGGCCCAAGCCATCGCCAACGGCATCACCAATTACCTCCGCTAAACCGGTTTTCAAACCTCCAGTCACAGCGTAATTCTTGCCAAACCAAGACTCGCGGTATAAACTCAATCCGTACATCGGGTAAGAAAATTTCAAAAAGTTCGTAACCTCCTCGCCCCAAACGGCCTTAATAAGTGAAGGATATTATAAAATGAAACGGAACGAGCTTTTCTGCATAGTTTTGGCCTTTATGCTTCTTGTCGCAAGCTGCAAGAAAAAAACGCCTACGAGGACAGAATCTCTGCACCGGGCCGCCCGGTCCGGTAATTTGACACAGATCCAGTCCCTTCTTGCAAAAGAAACTGCAATCAATACCAAGGATGAGAATACCTGGACCGCTTTACACTACACCGCCCAATATGGGCACAAAAACGTAGTGGAATTTCTTCTTGCCAAAGGAGCCGATGTTAACATAGCAGATAATGGCGGACGCAGGCCCATACACATCGCAGCAGAACACGGCCGCTTGGCAATAGTGGGCTTATTTATTGCTGAGAAAGAAATGATAGATGTGAAAGACCTTTCCGAGGCAACGCCGCTTTTCTATGCAGCGCAGAATGGACATAGTAAGATAGTTGAATTGCTGGCGTCCAATGGAGCTAATGTTGATGTCAAAGCCAATTTGTTGAAAGACCCATCTGATATATGGGGAATCAAGGAGAGATATGGAAGCGCACTTTACGCAGCGATTGTCGAGGGCTGTACAGAAACGGCTAAAGTGCTTTTAGACCATGGGGCCGATCCCGACACAATAGATGGTTCGCGTGGTCAGACACTTTTACATATAGCTGCCACTCTTGGGAATTCAGACGCGGTCCAATTACTTATTACTAAGGGGCTTAATGTCAACGCCAAGACAACTCAGGGGCTGGAAGTTGATTGGCATATCTATGAAGCGGCCGGATCGACCCCGTTGCATCAGGCTATCGCCTGGGGCCAATTTAAGGAGATCGTAAAAATCCTTATCGATAGTGGCGCTGATGTGAATGCCAAAAATGAGGATGGGGGGACCCCATTGCATGAGGCGACGGTAGGAGGCCAACCCCGCGAACATATCAGACCGGGAGATAAGGATATCGTTCAAATGTTGATAGACGCCGGCGCAGAAGTCAACGTGAGAACAAAAAAAGGTACGACACCATTACATAATGTCACCTTTTCCGGTAGTTTAGCGATTGCGAAATTACTATTAACACACGGCGCTGATGTTAACGCAAGAAACAAGGATCAGCAAACGCCGCTGCACACTGCGGCTTATTGGACACATAGGAACATAGCTGAATTGCTGGTCGCGGCAGGAGCGGATATCAATGCAATCGACAAAGAAGGGGGCACACCATTGCTTTGCGCATTATCACGTAATGATACGGATATTGCTAATCTTCTGATAAACAGTGGTGCCGAAGTCAATATAAAGACTGTGAATGGAAATACGCCGCTTCATTATGCAGCTCATTATGGTAGCGAAGAGGTTGTGGAGATGCTTCTTGCCAAAGGGGCTAATGTGAACGCAGAGACGTCAAAGGGCGTCACCCCTGTTCACGAGGCCTCTGTTGATGGGAATACACAAGTCCTGGAACGTTTGATTGCCGGCAGTGCTGATGTCAATGCTAAGGTAAAAACAGGTAAAAAAGGCACATGGAACGCATATTGGAAAGGCTGTACGCCTCTGCACATAGCCGCATACAAAGGGCACCGTGACGCTGCCAGGCTACTTATTACCCACGGCTCAGAACTCAATGCGATGGATATGTATGGATCGACGCCTCTCCATTTGGTGGCTTATAAGGGACATGATGACGTAGTTCAACTCCTGGTTTCTAATGCCGCCGACATAAACGTAAAGGATAAAGATGGTGGAACGCCTTTATTTGAAGCGGCTCGTCGCCGTCATAAGGAGATTGCTGAGTATTTGACTGACAAGGGCGCCAAAACCAATCCGACTATAAGGAAACTCATGAAAACAGGTACGACGCGACTCCATGAGGCGTCTGTCGAAGGTGATGTTAAGAAGGTGCAATCGCTCATCTCAAGTGGTTTTGATGTTAATGTGAAAGATCGGAAAAATGCTCGACCTCTTCATTGTGCAGCCGCATATGGGCATGCGAGAGTCGTTGAAATTCTTTTGACGCATGGTGCAACAATGGGTGATGAGGCCATAATAAATATACCAGTTGGTAAACGTAGCTCAAGGGTTATTGTGGCCGAAACACCATTGCATATCGCCGCAGGTGAAGGGCATAAAGAAGTTGTCGAAATACTTATCAAAAATGGTGTTGATGTTAATGTTAAAAGTAGTATTCATAATGAAACACCTCTACATTTAGCGGCTCGCGGGGGACATAATGAAATCGTCAAAATGCTGATTAAACATGGTGCCGATGTCCATCATATCTATGAGGGCGAAGGATCGTTTAGTGACTGTACTGCTTTACACCTTGCGGCCTACTTTGGGAAAACCGATGTCGTTGAAACACTCTTATCTTGTGGTTCAAAGATTGACGCCCAAAGCGGATGGCCCTCTACACCGTTGGGAATCGCAAGTCAGCGTGGTTACATGGATGTGGTAAAGATTCTGATCAAGAATGGAGCCGACATAAATATGGAGTTTTACGACGAGACACCATTGGATTTGGCTCGAAATCATGGTCACACCGCAATTGCCAAGCTTCTTAAAAGCGCCGGGGGAAAATCACATGATGAGCTCGAAAGCCAAGACTAAAATGTGAAGACCAGACATACAGATTTAGTCAATTTGGATTGGACGCGGGAATTTGTTGGGAGTATGATGCTGTTTATGAAATTGTATCCGATAAAATTCAAACCGATTTTTAAGCGGCGGATTTGGGGGGGGAGAAAGCTGCATGAGGTGTTCGGTAAGGAATTGCCGGGGGGGGAGAAGATCGGGGAGAGCTG
>Ga0272441_10006249_pt1 | contig 20099 bp, 19 predicted proteins | sample SSMProp6N_FD_193582 | JGI IMG/M metagenome (GOLD analysis project Ga0272441, IMG submission 193582) | Marine sediment archaeal communities from Little Sippewissett salt marsh, Falmouth, MA, United States - SSM-Prop-6N | ecosystem: Environmental > Aquatic > Marine > Wetlands > Sediment ...
GCGGATAATAAGACCGTTCAAGAAACGCCGTAAAATCTGGTCACCGCACTCTTTATAGTTTTTATGCCCTTCCTTCCTGAAAAGAGCGGATAGTTCGGATTTTGTAATCTCAAAATCTGCCAGCTTAAGGATTTCAATTATATCAGTATCTTTAAGATTCAGGGCGATTCTGAGTTTTTTCAAGGTATCGTTATTCGTCATTGAAATCTCCCGGATATTAGTAAATAAGCCGCCAGGGCTAAACATTCGTCAAGAGTGAGACTACGTTCTGTTGCTATCCTCCTGTGAATTTCAGGCATCAGTTATCATTTCCACAAGTGTCCGTTGTTTCAGGCCGGCATTTTATAATTGATGCGAATTGAGTAAAAATTTCATTTCTTATCGAGGCCTTGATGCGAGGATTGATCCCTTCTTCGATGAAATCATCGTCAACACTATTTTCTTTGCATAACGCCAGCACCTTGCCGTTACTGAAAACATAATGGGGCGGTTTGTTAATTTTTTTAGCAAATGCATCTCTGGCAATAAAAATCTTTTTGAAGGTGTTTTTCTGGCTTTTATCCAGTTTGTCATAGCCCTTGGCCTTTTCGTATTTTTCCTTTTTGTTTTTATTGTTGGTTCCATTCTGGATCATGAGATTGTGAAGTATATAGGCATCCATCAAGGCATTATTTTTAAGCTTATCAAATAGTTTATCTTTCAAATCAAAGAGATAGCGTACATCGTTCATGGCATACTCGAGGGCGGCCGCGGCAATAGGCCTTCTCATCCAGTTGTAGCATTGGAATTTCTTTTTGTTTGATGGAATGATCCCCAGTTCCTCACTCAGAATATTGGACAAGCTTTGTTTCGGATAATTCAGCAGGGTAACTGCCGGTCTTAAATCGAGGACAGAGTTAATTATTATATCGTATTCGTTTTTAAGCAAGGCCGCATCGCTACCTGAATCGTACATAATTTTCAATAGATCGCGTTTTTCCAATAATCTCTTCAAGACATCACTATTCTTGATTTTAAAAGGATCGATGATCAGTTCATTTTCCCGGTCAAATATTTGGATAAGACAGAGATGTTCGCCATAGCAATGCAGGTTGAATTCAGCTTCCAAATCAATGGCAATTACATTTTTCTTGGTTTTATCCAGTTCATTCAGGTAGCCATTTATTTCGTTTTCATTTTTCAATTCAATAATACTCATGCCACATCCTATAACCCATTTGGATTGAAATTCAAAATGGAACTGCCGAAAGCTGGAGTTCAGCCGGTTATTTTAGCACAGCAGAAGCTTAGACAGGGCAGGGTAGATCGCCAAGAGTATCCGATGTTCCCTGTCGCTGGTTCATAAATAAGGGGCCGAAAACGGATTCTTAGGAATTTATGGCCTGGAAGATCCAGGAAAAAAACAGAAAGCAGGACCAGTCCCCAAGATTCTTGAGGTCTGGCTCAGGTTATTGTTTTTGTTATACTTCCTTTAGTACTTTGAGAGAGACGCTCTCTACAAAGTCATTGACCTTTTCCCTGTACGCCAGCATATGGGGCGTTTTAAGATGATGATGGAGAGCTTCCAGACTTTCCCACTTCTCAATAATTGTGACGACATTCCCGTCGATATTCTGCGGCGGTAAATCAGCGGCGGAATCCACACAGGCGGCATACTCGACACACCCGATTTCTTCTCTGACATTCACCACATTGGCCTTGACTATCTCGAGATAATCGGAAACCTTGCCCGGCTTAATATGTATTGTTGCAACAACTCTGATCATAGCAATTCTCCCTGTATATTATGTTGTATGATACTATTCCGGTATTGCTGCTTCTCAAGGTTCATATTTTATGGATGTTTCAATTTATACAATACTAATGTGAAACCAACAAGGTCGCTTTTTACGGTCAAGCTTTGATTATGTCCTGATATACTAATAGGTGGAGCCGAAAACATAATATGCTTTCTGTTGTATTGAATTAACCAATATATCTATTTTATTACATAAGATATCAATAAAAATTGACCATAAATCTTGCTGTATGTTCAACGGGCGGTCCATCTTTATCGATCCCTCTTATTCCTGAGCGTGATGGCGTAACTTACTGCCGAACCTGTCTGCAACGTCCAGCTCCTGTCCCTGATCAAAGAGGCCACACCAGTAGTATCATCGGCAAGCTGATTGCTAAGACCAGGATTTCCATCGGCAGGCCCAGCCGCCAGTAATCGCCGAAGCGAAAACCTCCGGGGCCAAGGATCAGTGTATTGTTCTGGTGTCCGATCGGTGTGAGAAAGGCGCACGAAGCGCCAATACCTACCGCCATAAGAAAGGCGTCAGAGCCAACCCCTAGTTGTACGGCCGTGCTGATGGAGATCGGGCACATCATAGCAGCGGTTGCAGCGTTGTTCATGAAGTCCGATAGTGTCATTGTAACCATCAGGATCAGCGCCAGGGCAATAATCGGGTGCCCTTGCGCAATGTTTTCAATCAACACGTGGGCAAGCAGGTCGGCGGCGCCAGTCGAGGATAATGATAGTGCCACCGGAATCAACGCCCCGAGGAGAACGATCACCGGCCAGTCGATGGATTCATAAACTTTCCGTGCTGGTATCACCCGCAGCACCATAAAAACCAGGACACCGGCAGCAAAGGAAATGGCTGCGGGTAGCAGGCCAAAGGCTGAAGCTCCGATCGCCATTGCCATCACGATCATAGCTATGACAGCCTTGCTCTTGTCCGGAATATGGATAGAACGCTTTGCCAGAGGTACGAAACCGAATTCGGCTGCGAATCCTGAGAGTGCCTCCGGCGGGCCTTGCATGAGCAGAACATCACCCGCCTGGATTGCCGTATAGCGTAGCCGTTTGATCGAGCGTAGTCCACGACGAGAAATGGCAAGCAGATTGATGCCATAGCGAGCGTACATTTCTATATCACTTGCAGAGCGGCCGATCAGCCTTGAGCTCGGCATGCTGACCAGTTCCTGTAATTCGATTTCTTCCGATCCAGACTCTTTCTTGTTGTCCGCCTTGTCGTGTCTTTTATCTTCGCCGGCATCAACAACACCCAATTGTTTATTGTTATCCTTCGCACCCTCTGATCGATGAGGAACATCCTTCTCAAGTTTCAGGCCGAGGCTGGACAGGGCTGAAGCGAGGGACTCCGGTTCAGCCTCGATTACCAGAATATCGCCCGGTCGAAGCACCCGGCTGGGATAGGGGGCGGATATGCGAAACTCATTGCGTACCATTCCAACGATCTGTGCGTCAGCCTCCTCTAAAGTATACTCTACCTCACGCAGGGTCTTACCCGCAGCCTTGCCGTCTTCGGTCACCCGGGCTTCGGTCAGATAAGTCCCGGTATCGAAACTTGTGGAGCCTGTCTGTTCTCGCGCTGGCACAATCCGAGGGCCGAACAGGGCCGCGAAAACAACACCTGCACCGGCAACCGCGAATCCGACAGGGGTAAAATCAAACATGGCGAAGCTGCCCGCCCCGTTCTCGGCGCGAAAGCCCGAAACGATCAGATTGGGAGGTGTGCCAATCAGGGTCGTCATGCCTCCAAGGATCGTGCCGAAAGCCAGCGGCATCAGCACTTTTCCGGGCGGTAGCTCATGCTTCGCAGCGACCTGTATAGCCACCGGCATCAAAAGGGCCATTGCACCGACATTGTTCATGAAGGCTGACAATATCGCGCCCAGCCCAATGAGAGCGGTTATGGTCAGAGAAGACCCTGCCGACTTCGGAAGGACTCTATGCGCCAGAGCATCCACCGCTCCTGTGGCCTGTAATCCTCTGCTCAGTACGAGCACGCAGGCAACAGTGATAACTGCGGGATGGCCTAAGCCGGCGAATGCGTCGTCGACTGGCACCAGCCCCAAAAAAACGCAGGCCAGCAAAGAGGCCAGCGCAACAATGTCATGACGCCAGCGGCCCCAGAGGAACATGATGATCGTACCAAGCAGAACTAAGAAAATTATAATTTGGTCATGTGTCATAATTCTCTCGGATCTATTAATAACACGGTTCAAGTCAGTCGTTGAATTATGCTGACCTCCTTCAAGAGTCAAAGGAATTTAAAGGACATCCGTGAGCCTTTTTGAGTTGATGTAGTTTTATGTTTTGAAATGTTTAGCATTGCAATGTCAATGTTTTACCGATGTCCCATCATCTGGCTTGCTCCCTCCAGTTAACCGAGAATAGAGTTTGCAAACTCCCAGTTGATAAGATTCTGAATGAATGCATCAATATAGTCGCCTCGCCCGTTTTGGTAGTCTAGGTAATATGCATGCTCCCAAACATCTATAGTCAATAGAGGCTTTACGCTGTAAGCTATGGGGGTATCAGCGTTTGAGGTTTTCATAATCTCCAATTTGTCATTCTTCAGTACCAGCCATGCCCAGCCACTGCCGAACTGAGAGATCCCTGCATTCTTCAACTGTTCGGTGAAATTTTCAAAGCTTCCGAAATCTGCATTGATTTTTTTTGCGATGTTGCCTGTGGGCAATCCACCGCCATTGGTTTTCATGGATTGCCAGTAAAAGGAATGATTCCAGACCTGAGCCGCATTGTTGAAAATTCCAGCCTTGTCAGCATTATTTACTGTCTTTTTGATGATGTTTTCCAGTGACTCGCCGGCCAGGTCAGTTCCAGCGATCAGCTTGTTAAGGTTGGTAACATAAGCTTTGTGGTGTTTCCCGTGATGAAAATCCAATGTCTTTGGGCTGATGTGTGGCGCGAGAGCATCATTTTTGTATGGAAGATCAGTCAGGGTAAAATTCATTTTTTTCTCCTTTTATTGAATCGAATATTTTTGATGAAAGTTACTTAATGCCAACGGGTTTGTATTCGGTTTTTATAAGGTGTTTGGTAACCATTTCGAAACCTTTTTCAAAATTAATTTATTTACATCATCGGTTTTCTGCAGCAGATAAGATCTTAACCGCCTTCTCCATTTACTTCAACCATGCTTCCAAAAACCTCACTTTTTTGACTTCACCAAAATTTTCAACAGATGCCCCAGGTTCACCCTCATTTAAAGAAGCCAGATTATAAAGGGTTGAGTTTAAGCATTCAGCATTATTAATCGTTTTGTCAGATATTGAGGCCGGCCCCCTTATCCAAGCGTTTCCAGGCACATTGACTTTGCCCGATTATATTTAATAATTTTATCATATTCCCAAGAACCGTCATATTAAAAAATAGGATTAGAGCTTGAAAATATTCAAGAGAAATGTTGATTGTTGCAAAAGCGCTTTTTTATTTTCAGAATAATTAGCTGACGCCATCAGTTTTCAAATACTACTTTGGAAACAGGTTCATCCGTTTATATAATTCTTCATGCTCAATTCATAATTAATTACTGGCCATGGGCCAATAATCAAACTCCGTCTTCTGCGGATGAATATTCATGATTGGCAAGATCTCTTTGGAATGCAATCAATTTCTTTAGGCTCTTAATGTCAATAAGACTATTGTTCTATAACACACAAACAGACGAGCGATCAGGGAGAAAAAACACTTGATCGAACAATTTTAGGCAGCATCGATTTTGTATGAAGTTGCCGCTTGCTTCAGCTCAGACATGATTCCTGAGCTGAAGCTCAAGTGGATGCGGGTTTAAGTAGAGTTGGCTCTTCAGGTAGGGTTGGTCGTATTTACGTACGTAATGATTAATCAGGGTGAGCGGCACCAGGAGAGGTGTATAGCCCTCGTGAAATGAGTGAATGGATTCCATCAATTCCTGTTTCTCATCGGGTGATAACTGCTTTTTGAAATATCCCATCATATGCTGGAGCACATTTGTATGCTTTTTTGTAGTTGTTTTGAGCTTGGTGGATTCTACCAGCAATTTCTCGTACTGATCGAAAAGATCATGGGGGGGCAGTTGCTTGCCGTGGGCCACCAGATTACCCATCATGCCGGTATACTTTGGGCTGTGCGAAAGTAGCAGCAGCTTGTGACGGGTGTGAAAGTCCACCAGGCTGTTCATGGCAGGCCCCTGTTTGGTTAATTTGCACCAGCGCTTGAGCGTGAATATGCGTTCGATGAAATTTTCGCGCAGCTTTATATCGTGCAGCCGTCCTTCTTCTTCCACGGGTAGGCGTGGGAAGTGTTCCATAAAGACCTTTGCGTATATGCCCACACCCTGTTTTTCAGCCATTCCTTTGTCGTTGTAAACCTTGATGCGTTCCATGCCGCTGCTGGGAGAGGCACTCTTGAAAATGAAGCCGCACAGATTCTCTTTTTCCAGTTCTATCACCCGCTTTTCGGCCCAGGTCAGCATGTGCTCGGTCTGGTCGATATTGGTTTTCCTGGTGACCAGACGCGGGTGATCAGGATTGCCGACCAGGCGCATGGCCTCACGGGGGATTCCCAGACCGCATTCAACCTCGGGGCATACCGGTACATATTCCACAAACTGACCGAGTGTGTCGGTCAGAAAACGGTCGAGTTTGTGCCCGCCGTCGTAGCGTACGTTTTCGCCCAGCAGACAGGTGCTGATTCCCAGCCTGATTTTTTCGTCCTGGTCCATGTCAAGACCTCGAGAGTGATATGGATAGTATTATTTATAATAATCCCGGGCAGGACCAAATGAAAGGGGACATCCACAATCAGCGTTAGTCCTGTCGTTTTCCGGCAGATGAGGGGTTTTTCCTGCATTTGGATGGTATATCATGGGACAACCACGGTTGTTCCGTCAGTGTTATCGAACACAAATTCCAGCAGGCGGCCGAAGACTTCGTTGGGCCTGTGAGAGGGACGGTCAACCGCGGCGAAAAGCACATCGTGATGGTTGTAGCCTGCGAGCTGCGGATCAGAGCGTACCGAGAAATTGACGATCGGGAAATTTTCCAGAATGTCGCCATGCAGGAAGTTGAGCCCGTAATCTGCATTGAAGTCAGCAGCCGCAGCGCTTGAATCCAGGCTGATGCGGCTTGTGAAATACCACTCCATGAAATTGGACGGCCCCTGGTATAAAGACAAAGCAAAATCATGGATATCGGTGACTTCCTGCGTCCAACTGGTGTAGGTGAGTTCGCCTTTGGTGTCGGTATAGTCGGGATCTGATGCATTGCCGACTTCATCGAAGTTGACCCAGGAATACAGCGGGCCGCTGCCCAGTTCATTGAAAGGACCTGCATCCCAGGGGATGAAGACCCCATCGCTCTTGATGGTAGAGCCCATGCCCAAGAGATCGGCCAGGTCGCCGGGAAAGTTTTTCTCCACCACGGCACCGCCGGCTAAAAAGCCGAGGCTGGCCTGCAGGAAGCTGACAACTTGAAAATTATCATCCAGGAATACACCCAACAGGGCCTCGTTTGTATAACGGAAGTCGCTGATTGAGGGGCTGCCGGTGATAAAGTGGCTCAGATCGCGTGAGTGCAAAAGTTTGATGAGATTTTCGGTTTCTTTTGAATAGGGGATCTCACGGATCAGGGTGGCCTCATCATCAGGGAAAAGAAAGGCATTGAGTGCCATGAGTTCCAGGAGAGCCATGGCTTCGGGTGTGACCCCGGTGAAGAGATTCAGGCGCGGTTCTTCGCCGCTGCGGATTTTTGTCAGTGTATCGAAATAGGTTTCCTTATCCATGGAGCTTGTGCGAGGGCCCACAAAACCGTCCAGGCCTATCAGACCAGCGCAGTTCGTGTAGCCGGCGTCTTCAATGGTTTCGGGATCGCCGTCGAAATCCCAGCCGGCAAAGTATGAGGTGAAGCTGCCGCCCATGGAGTGCCCGCCGATGAAGACACAGTTCTTGCGGGCATCCGCATCGGGGATCTTGGTGGTGATGATGGTGCGGATATCTTCCATCAGAAGCTCAAGCCCGAACTCAGAGAGGAACTGCAGGTCTTCGTCGGTGTGGTAGCCCTGGAAGGTTTTGCCGTCGATCTCAAGGCCGTTAAAATAGTAGTCTGCGGCGATCTGCGGATTTGAGACCTCCTCTGCGGCATTCATACCGGTGAGATCTTCCAGGCAGTTTCCGCGGCGGTCGATGGCCCAGACCTCGACACTGCCGGTAGAATCGTCCGCCTCGGCCATGGATACTATCTGGCGGCCCAGGTATTCAAAGCTGTTAGCCCCGCCCATGTAGCCGGGCATGAGCACGATTACGGCCTCGACCGGTTTGGGATTCATGTCCAGGGTTTCGGGCCGATAGCGTAAGAAACGAATATAGTCGCAATCCCAACTGCAGATGAACTCCTCAGGAACAGCCCCGTTGGTGCGGGGGTAGGGCGAGTAGATAAATTCCTCCTGTACAACTACTTTGGGCTCGATGGGCTCTTTTAAAGCCGGAGCAACCGGGTCTTCGGGGATGGGTCCTCCCGGAAAGTAACATCCGGTAACCAGAAAAACAATGCAACCCAGAATGAGTCGACGTATTGATTTTTTCATCTCTATTCTCCTTTTTTCAATGACGATTACAGTTTGCTTATCAAATAATAATGTCTATGAGCAAAAAGTATACCCGGAACCAGTAAATTTTAACATGCCGGATATACTTGGCAAAATATTGTCCCGGCACAATCGGCAAGGTGCCTGATAAATTATTTACATCTGTTGAAGAAAAAAATTCTCTTTTCTATTTAATTGCTCAGAATATACCCTTCGATCTGCTCGGCTATCATGGTGCTGCCTAGCGTGTTGGGGTGTAAAAGATCGATCAGCAGCAAAAAACCGTTTGATTTTGAAGTCTTGTCCAGACTGATTCCGAGAAGGTAGCGCTTTATGAGCGCCTTGTACATTACGCTTTGCGGATCATCTTCGTACGTGACAATCGGGGCATTATTGTGCTGTTTGAGGTACGCGTTCATAGTCTCATTAAGCGGCAGATAACCAAGCCCCTGCTCTTTAGCAATTTCCTTGATGGTGGTGCTGTAAAGGGCTGTTAGCTTGTTGGCTTCATGATCAAGTTCTTCCCCGATAGGAGGCAGAGAGAGCAGGGCTATCCTGGCGTTGGTCTCGGCCTTCAGTCTTGTGCAGATTTGTTCCAGATTGTCCCGAAACCAGGCCAGGTCGGGTTTGCGCGGCAGGTTCATTTCTTTAATGTATCGGCGCGTGTTTTTTTCCATGAGGGTGGCGTTGACATCGTTTGTCCCGATAAGAACAGTCACATAGTCGGGCTTGCATGCGATGATCTCATCCAGACGCTGGACTACGTTGTATGCCAGGTGCGAATTGATCCCGGCATTGACAAACACGAATCCCTTGGGCCCTAGTTTCTTGCTCAGGTAATCCACATAGTTGAAACACACCGAACCGTGCGTGATGCTGTCGCCAACACAGACGACTACGGTCTTGTCAGCATAGGCATCCTTTTGCTCAAGGAACCAGGCCGGGTTGTCGGCAGGTGGTTGCTGGAGCTTGTGCGCGGTATAAAAAATGTAGGCTGCCAAAACAATGATACAGATAAGGATTATGCCGATTATCTTTTTCATGAAAACCCCCTCTTTGCCTGATAAAATATTCTAATATGAATATCAAAGGCATCAGGAGAGTATTCTACTATGAAAGCACACACCATGAAACCTATTTATCGATCATGTTGCTGATTCGATTGTATCAAAGAACGAATGAACGAAATATCACCCCTTTAACCGAGTATACGTAATAATAAAGCATATGAATGCCTTGGCTCAGATAAGAGATAATCATAGACAACATGAGAAATTGTTATTACTATGAGGTCTTGTAAACGCCTTCCGGCCATATAAAACGGCATGATGTTGGAAGGCTGGAGAATGGACTTAAAGAAAATTTTTTTACGGTTGGTGGGGTTGGCATGTTTATTTTTGGAATGGTTGGTTAGATGAGCACTTCCGAGTATTCTTCGAATAGCAGCATCAATAGTTCCGGCGTTTCGCTGGGAGTAAAATTAGGATACGGGGCAGGGGATTTTGCTCTGAACCTCGCTATGACCGGCACCAGCATTTTTCTGCTGTACTACTTTACCGACGTTTTTTTTATCTCGGCTTCTGCCGCCGGATTTATCCTGTTTTTTGCCAGAATAGTCGGAGCGGTCTGCGATCCTGCAATGGGCTATATCTCAGACCATACATCGTCAAGGTTAGGGAAAAAACGTCCCTATCTGCTTATAGGGGCCCTGCCTCTGGGCGTGACATATTTTCTGATGTTTGCCTCTCCTTCTCTTAGCGAGCCTATGCGTGTGGTCTATGGCTTTGTAATGTTCCTGCTGTTTTGGGTTGCCATGAGCGTTATCAATATTCCCTATAGCTCGCTTACCGCGGTTCTGACCCAGGATACAAATGAACGTACCAGTATATCCGGTTACCGGATGATATTTGCTTTGCTGGGAACCCTGGGTGCGGCAGTAGCCACCATGCCGATCGTGCGATTACTGGCGGATCAAACCAGCGGATTTCGCCTGATGGGAGCAATCTATGGCGGTATTGTGGTCATTGCGATTCTGATCACGTTTGCAACCGTCAAGGAACGGATTTTTGATGAGGAAATTTATCACCTGTCAATCAAAAATACCGTGAGGATGATTTTTGCCAATAAACCATTCCTGATTCTGGCCGTCACGGCCGTTCTCTACCAGCTGGCAATGAACATGCTGGCCTGTGTGGTGAATTATTATTTCAAATACAATCTTGGTGCCGAACACATGATCCCGGTTGCCTTTCTTTCAATGTTCTCAGCCGCAATACTGGCTGTGCCGGTATTTGTCTATATTTCCAAGCGCAAAAGCAAACGCTATGCATATAACCTTGGTATGGGTATATTTGCTTTTGTGTTGATCCTTTTTTTCTTTCTGGGTGATGTAAGCATTTCTGTGGCAATCGGGTTGCTTGTGGTGGCCGGCATCGGCATGTCGACCATCTTTTTCAGCCCATGGGCCATGATTCCCGACACAGTGGAATACTCGCAATGGAAAACAGGGGTGCGCCGTGAAGGAATTCTCTATGGCTGTTTCACCCTGTGCGGCAAACTCGGCGGGGCAACGGCCGGTATTGTATCGGGATTCGGGCTTCACTTGACAGGATACATACCGAATGTAACCCAGAGCGCAGCAACACTCAGCGGTATCCGTCTGATGATGTCGATCGTGCCGGTTGTGTTTATCGTAATCGGCATGGTCCTGATGTCGTTCTACCCGATTGATGAAAAGATGCACAGAAAAATGCTCGCTGAAATTAACAAGTCTTAACCTATCAAATACCGGAATTTTTTTTCATATGATAATGTAGAATAAACTGCTTGTTTTTTTATCAAAAAGTATAACCGACTATATTGACTTTGTTCAGACTGAAATTATTATAAAGAAAATATTGATAATTTTGCTTTTTATTTAGCTTGGAATATGCCAATAGAATGATGATGTGGTGACCATTAATTGTTTTTGTTGGCCTGATGAAGATTGATTTTTGCACCAGGGAAGTCTTTCAGCATCAGCTAAAGTGTAATGGGTTGTTCAAAAAACATCATAGAAGGGAGGATTTATGATTTCTGAAAGTTTGATTGATTTGATTCAGGATAATGCTGAAGAATTGACAAAGCGTCTGGTTGCTGATGTTTTTAACCGGGAAGAAACAAGATCTTACACGAGATTGCCCGAAAAGGAGGTATATAAAAGGGCATTTGAGGTCTACAGCCGGTTGAGATCGTGGCTCAGCAAAGACAAATCCAAGGGCGAACTCAAGAACCATTACACCGAACTCGGCAGAGTCCGATGCTTGGAAGATATTCCTCTGCACGAAGTTGTCATGGTCTTGATGTTGATCAAAAGGCACTTGTGGTTGTATGTTATGGAATCTCAGCTTCCAAACACGTCCTACGAACTCTACCAGACTCTGGAATTGAACAACCGGGTAGTATTGTTTTTTGACCGGGCTATTTATTTCACAACAATGGGTTACGTGGAGGAGCTTAGGAAAGACATAGAAAGGGCAGCTCTAGCTGTAAATGATTAGACAATAGTCTTTGATTAAATTGAGAATTTATGCGCTTCTGAGGCCGGATAGCTACAAGAAGTGCAAATGGGGTCTTGACATGATATCTGCAATTATCAATACGCCCGAGCCAATGGCAAAGGTCAGATTGGCAACGCCAAGGGATTCGATCCAGCCCACACTTGAGAGTCTGCAGGAAGCCGGCGTGGTGCATGTTGAAGAAGCCAAAGCGCTGGATCCTGTAGAGGAAAGAGCCATTGAGAAAGAATTTCAACTGGTCAGGGATGCCCTCACTTCGATTGATGGAATAATTGAACATCTTTCAGCGCCCCGCGAAGTCAGATTATCTGAAAGTCTTGCATCAAGATCGTTTTCTCAAATAATTTCCGGTGTCAAGACCGTGCATGAGAAATTTTCAGCGATACACAGACAATATGAAGAGATAACACAGGAAATAGTCTCACGCCGGGAATTGGGCAAGCACCTGAGTTTGCTCTCCGGCACGATTGACATGCCCCTGGCCGAGCTGGCCTATGCCGGGCCCTATCTTTTTACCAATGTTGTTGTGCTTCCCCCTGGAGCGCAAGAGATATTTCTGAAGAACGCCGGGCATCTTCTTTTTCATGAAACCACTGTTGAGGCAAGCGACGAGACTTTGATTTACTTTATCGCCAGGACCGGTGACCGGGATAAGATTGAGACTATAATCAGCGAAAGCGGGGCAGAGGTGCTTCCCCTGGAACCGGAAGAAATGGGGCTTCGGGAGTTCTTGTCAAACAATTCCCTGAAAATAGAAATGCTTGAGATCGAGTACAACCAGATTCAGCAAAAAATCCAGGATGTGGTCGTCTCTAACCTGGAGCAGCTTGTTTTGTCTCGCGAAGTTCTTCAATCTCATCAAGAGCGGCTTTCGGTGATGTCCCTGGTGTGCGAGGCTCGCTATGTCTCGGTAATTGAGGGATGGGTGCCGCAGGGAAAGCTCGATGAGTTCGAGAGATATCTGGGGGAACCCTACATGCTACTGGAGAAATCTTTCCCAGAAGAAGAGGACGAACCGCCTACCGAGCTGAAAAACCCGGCAGCGATCAGACCGTTCCAGGTTATCGTAAATCTGTTCAGTATTCCCAAATACGGAGACTGGGACCCGACACCGATCGTTGCATATTTTTTTGCATTCTTTTTCGGGCTGATGCTCAATGATACCGTATACGCAATCGGCCTGCTTCTGACGGCAAAACTATTCCTCGACAAACTCGTTGACGATCCGGAATCTCCGGGTGTGAACCTCTTCCGCAATGTTCTCTATATAAGCGGTTCTGTAGCACTCATATTCGGCCTTTTAAGCGGTATTTTTCTTGGTGATTTTTTACATAAATATTTCAATGTTGACCTTGAATCTCTGGCACTGGTCGCAGGGGTGCAGGAAAAACTTTCAGACCCCATCACCTTCATTGTCATCTCGCTTCTCATTGGCATGGTCCATGTGAACATTGCCCACATTCTCTCGCTGATCAGGGGGATTCACGAAGGGAATATCGGATTAATAGTGAGCAAAATAGGCCTTTTTATCTCAGAGGTTTTCGGAATTCCGTACATCTTCTGGGCTCTGCTGAATATCAAGATGCTGCCGCTGGAGGCCCAGGTCTATGCGGTTTTCGTCTATCCGCTTGCAATTGGGGTGGCCATTATAGTTATCAGCTCATTTATGCAGATGGGGTACCTGGGAGCCCTATTCTGGATCTTCGACCTTACCGGGTTTCTGGGTGACATTATGTCATACTCAAGACTGGCCGGTGTTGGTCTGGCCACATACTATCTGGCTTCGTCTTTCAACCTGCTCGCCGAATGGTTTTCTTCTATCCTCGCAAGCCTCATACCCGGCATAGCCGGTTTTATTATATCAATTATTGTTGGAACTATTCTTTTAGTTGTTCTTCACACCTTCAATATGCTTCTAAGCAGTCTTGCCGCTTTTATCCATTCACTCAGGCTGTGCTTTGTCGAGTTTCTTATGAAGTTCTACGAGGGCGGCGGGAGAGAGTATACGCCTTTTGTTGCGCAACACCGCAAGAAGGTGGTGGTAGGTACCAGATCATAAAGTGAGGTGATAATATGAATGAATTACAGGCATTGGCTACTCTTGGAGGTTCTCTCGCATTAGTCGGTGGTCTGGCCGGTTCCGCCATAGGGATTGGTCTTGCAGCCACGGCCGGAGTGGGAACACTTTCTGAGGATTCAGGACAACTCAGAAATGTTGTTGTGCTCGCATCACTGCCCATGACACAGACGTTCTATGGTCTCATCATACTCATCATTGTTCTGACCGTTGTATTCCCCAACCTGCCGACTTCCGGACACTCGGGCATGGCAGTACTGGCAATAGGAATCATGGGTGGATCCGCCGAGGTTTTTTCTGCAATCTTCCAGGGATCTGTATGTGCCTCAGGCATTGCGATGTTGCCAAAAACCAAGGGCCAGATACTCACGTCGTCAATGATGCTTGCCGTATTTGTCGAGCTTATCGGGGTTCTGGGGCTGGTATTTGTCATTATGGCGTTCAGTATCCTGAAGTTTATGTAGGGTCATTACCATGGAAAGCGATAAGATCAGGCAGGTTGTTCTCGAAAAAGCCGGGACTGAGGCGCAGCAAATTGTGGAAGAATCAAACGTCAAGGCCCGGCAGATGATTGAGCAGGAAAAAGAAAAGCAGGCTAAGCGGTTTTTTCAGGCGAAAAACACCATTCTCTCAGAAGCCAGACGAGAAGCGGCCAAGATAGAAGCCCAGGCCTCTTTACAAGCCCAACAGTCGGTGCTCAAACGCAAGGATGAAATTATTGAAGAAATCACCAAGCGGGTACAAGACGAGCTTGCCGGGAATGTAGCGAACCAGGAAACATTGGGCGGGTTGATACAGGAAACCATCGACGCTTTGGGATCAGAGGGCAAGGTCAGGTTGTACGTTGCCGGCAAGGATCTTGAAATTGTGAAAAGTCTGGTCGCTGCGGACAAACTATTGGCTACGAGAATTTTTGATATAAGTACGACGGATTGCATCGGCGGAGTCATAGCGATGGATGCTGATGGATTGGTTGACATTGACAACACGGATGAAACCAGGATGGAGATGCTGCTTCCGAAGGTGATGCCCGAAATAGGCAGAAAGCTGTTCGGAGAAACCTAAGGATGAAGCTTGTAAGTCCCCGCTACGCCTTTTTGACTGCCTTTTTGAAAGGCCAGGAATCGTGGATGCTCTCCTGGGAGCTTCTGGAAAAGATGATACAGTCAGCTACTGTTCCCGATGCCGTTGAGACCATTCGAGAAACCGATATCGGCAGGTATCTGTCCGGGCAGTCTTTATCATCATTCAGCAAAGCTGATGAATGCTTGTGGGAATACCTGGGGATGTGCATTGAACGCTTTACCCGGTACAACCCGCCCGGAGATATGCTGCGCTTGTGCAGAGCATATGTGCTTAAATATGATATCGTGAATATCAAAAGCGCTATCAGGCGGATAAACTCGGAAAATAAAATTTCCATGGTGTCTGTGGGCACAATCCATGATTCAGGATTACTCGAGCATCTCTCAAATGCAAAAAGCACTGCAGATGTTGTCGGGGTGCTGGAAAAGATCAGGCTGGAAGAATATGCCGTGGCAGTCGCTTCTATCAAAGAAGACGATCTGAGATCGTTGCTGGATACGGAGCGGAAACTGGAACAACTCTACCACATGCATCTCCTGAAGGCTTTGAAAACAATGAACGATGCTGCGGTTATAATCAAAGCGATCGGAATTACGATTGATCTTTTTAATTTGCGTCTTGTTTTTCGAACAGCTGCTGGTGATTCCGGATCAATGCTGGAAAGATTCGTGCTGGATGGCGGATATACGTTTTCGGCCGAGGCAATAAGAGTCCTGTTTTCAAGTAAAGTTACCGAGATGCCGGGCTGGATTGAACATAGTATGTATCATCAGATTGCCCGGGAAAGTATCAGACAATTTGAACATGACATGGACAGCACTGTGTTTGATCGTGTTTTCGAGAAAGAGGGCTTTGGGTTGCTTAAGGACCTTCTTTCTCCCAGGGTGCTCAGCCCGCTCAATGCCCTGTGGTACTTGATGCTCAAGGAGTGGGAAATCAGAAATGTCAGGCTGATCTTCAAGGCGCTCTTCGAGGTGATGCCGGCAGAGGAGGTCAGGGAATATCTGGCAGGTGCGCTATGAAACAGACCGGAAACATTGAGATAGCCATAATCGGAGATGAGAATCAGGTAACGCTGATGCGCTTTGCCGGGGTGAGACGGTACCGAATTATCGAAGATGACCAGGATGTGGGCACTAAGGTCCGGGATGCGTTTCAGGAATTCAGCGCGGATAGTTCTGTAGGCATTGTCATGCTATCACAGAACTGGACCGGACACATTGCCGATCTGCTGGATTCATTGAGAAAAGGCAGCGCAGTCATCCCTGTTGTTATCGAATTGCCCGAGGCATATCAGGCGAGAAAAGAAGATGTCAGGGATTACTACAAAACCTTAACCAAAAAGTTAATCGGGTTTAGTATAGAACTATAGAGAACGAAACGAGGGTAGGTGATATGGGCAGAATCTGGAAAATATCAGGCCCGGTAGTTGTTGCGGAGGAAATGCGAGGTTCGCGCGTCTACGAAGTGGTCGAGGTAGGAGAACTCAGACTCGATGGTGAAATTATCGGGCTCGAACAGGACAAGGCTGTTATCCAGGTTTATGAGGATACCAGCGGACTGAAGGTTGGAGAACCGGTAGAGAGAACCGGAGAAATCCTGATGGTCGAACTCGGGCCGGGTATCGTGGGCAGCATCTTTGACGGGGTGCAGCGATCCCTTGTTACCATGGCCGAAGAGCTTGGTGATTTCCTTGAGCGGGGTGCCCGCACCGTGGCCCTGGACCGGTCGAAGAAATGGCATTTTACGCCCGGTGTAAAGGCCGGCCAGCGAGTCGGCGAGGGTGATATTATCGGCACTGTCCAGGAAACAGGACTTATGGAACACCGCATAATGGTGCCCCTTGGTATACAGGGTAAACTCTCTGAGATCACTGAAGGTGAGTATACGATTGAAGAGCCGGTAGCGGTGCTGAAAGATAACGGTCTGGAAAGGCAGCTCACCCTGATGCAGCGCTGGCCTGCCAGGAAGCCGAGGCCGAATAAACGGCGACTTGCCCCTGGTAATTTGCTGGTGACCGGAACCCGAATTATGGATTATCTGTTTCCGCTGGCCTTGGGCGGCAAGGCTGCCATCCCCGGCGGATTCGGAACCGGCAAGACCGTTGCCCTGCAGCAGATGGCACGTTGGGCCCAGACCGAGCTCAATCTCTATGTGGGTTGTGGCGAGCGCGGCAATGAAATGGCCGATGTTCTGCATAGTTTCCAGAAACTTAGGGATCCCGCAACCGATATACTGCTGACGGAAAAGGAAATCTTTATCGCCAATACATCCAACATGCCGGTGGTCGCGCGCGAGATCAGCATATTTATCGGGATCACCATTGCCGAGTATTTTCGTGACATGGGGTATAATGTGCTGCTGGTTGCCGATTCCACCTCGCGTTGGGCTGAAGCCATGCGGGAAATTGGAGCCCGGCTGGAAGAAACACCCGGGGAAGAAGGTTTTCCCACCTATCTCGGATCAAGACTGGCCTCGTTTTATGAGCGTGCCGGCAGAGTGGAGTGCCTGGGTGCGCCTGATAGAACAGGTTCGGTCACCGTGATCGGGGCAGTCAGTCCCCCCGGTGCCGACTTCAGTGAGCCGGTTACGCAGAGCACACTCAGGATCGTTGAAGCCCTCTATTCCCTGGATGTTGCTTTGGCAAACAAACGTCATTTTCCAACCATAAACTGGCTGACAAGCTACAGCCTCTATGCAGATGCGACCCGTAAATGGTGGGAGAATGTCAGCCCCGACTGGTCCGGGACCAGGGATGGAGCACTCAAGGTTCTGCAGGAAGAGGCTGATCTGGAGGAAATCGTGCGGTTGATCGGGCCGGAGGCACTGCCCGAGGATGACAAACTGGTGCTTTTGGCGGCAAAGATGATCCGTGAGGATTTTCTTATGCAGAGCGCTTACCACCCGATAGATACCTATTCCACACCCGAACGTTCCCACAAGATGATTAGTGTAATTATGGATTTTTACAAAAAAGCCAGAGAGATGTCAGCCGCGGGAATTTCGGTCAGTGAAATTTCCAGTTCGAAAATCATACCGCGTATTTCCCGCATGAAAGATACCTCTAACGAAGATTTTGGAAGCTATATAATCGAATTGTCGGCAGATATGGAAAGAGAACTTCGAGTCCAGGAAGGAGGCATATGATGGAAGCGCGCCAGCTTTTCATCCGCGAGACCAAGGCTATCAGTACTGCCAGAAGATCGCTGCTTATGATCGAGAGTATTCCCGGAATCAGGTTCAACGAGATTGTTGATGTCCGCCTGGGAACAGGCGAAATGCGCAGCGGACAGGTGATCGAGGTTGGCAAGAACATGACCGTAGTCCAGGTCTACGGAGGGGTCAGTGAAGTAGATTTACTTGACAGCAGGGTTCGCTACAAGGGGGAGACCCTTAAAATTCCCCTTTCTCCGGATATACTGGGCCGAATATTCGATGGCAGTGGAGCGCCCATTGATGGTGGTCCGAAAATTGTAGCCGAGAAGTACATTGATATCAACGGGGCACCAGTCAACCCGGCTTCCAGGCAACCGCCGTCTGAATTTATCGAGACCGGCATTTCAGCTATCGACGGGCTGAATGTGCTTGTCCGGGGCCAGAAACTGCCGATTTTCAGCGGGGCCGGACTGCCCCACAACAAGATCGCTTCCCAGATCGTACGTCAGGCCGCCCTTAAAGGCAAGGATGAGACATTCGCAATCGTATTCGGGGCGATTGGTGTCAGCTATGATGATGCAGCCGCATTCATCGCCAATCTCGAGGAATCCGGGGCATTGAGCAGATCCGTGGGATTTGTCAACACGGCAGCTTCTCCGGTGATCGAGAGACTTTCGACCCCGCGCCTGGCCTTGAGTGCCGCCGAGTATCTGGCCTGGGAACACGATATGCACGTTCTGGTTATTCTCTCCGATATTACCAACTACTGTGATGCCCTGCGTGAGCTTGCCGCAATGCGCGGTGAGATCCCCAGCAGGAGGGGCTACCCGGGATACATGTATACCGACCTGGCATCCATGTACGAGAGGGCCGGAAGAATCAGCGGCAGAAAAGGATCTGTGACAATCATGCCGATTCTGACTATGCCTGACGATGATATTACGCATCCCATCCCGGATCTGACAGGCTATATCACCGAGGGGCAGATCGTTCTTTCCCGTTCTCTGGAAAGAAAACGGGTGTATCCGCCGATCGATGTTTTTCTCTCGCTATCCAGGATGATGCGCGAGGGTATCGGCGAAGGCAAGACCAGGGAAGACCATAACAACGTGTTTATGCAATCCTATGCAGCCTATGCCGAGGGAAACTATCTGCGGGAGATCTCAACCGTGGTCGGCGCGGAAGCCCTGTCTGAGCGTGACAAAATCTATCTGGAAGCGGCTGACAGAGTTGAGCAGGAATATATATCGCAGGGAGAGTTTGAGAGAAGACCGGTCGAGGAGACTTTGGATCTGGCCTGGAAGATATTTGCCATGCTTCCGGAAGAGAATCTGAAGTTGATAAGTCAGGAATTCATCAACAAATACCTGCCCAAAAATGTTTAATGGGGCGGCATTGAAGAGATGGCACGCAAAATTCATGTAACCAGACCTACAAAAATCGAGCTGACCCGCCTGAAGCGCCGTCTGAAGCTGGCCAGCCGGATACAGAAAATTGTCAAGGACAGGCTTTCGATTCTGATCATGGAATTCTTGCAGACGGTAAGGGAATGTGCCTCGATCAAGGAAAATCTCCTCGAACAGTACGATCAGGCGTTTCGGTCTTTACTGGTAACCGAGGGTTATCATGGCCGGGCACTTGTTCTTCAGGAGATCCTTCTTGCCCGTATGCCGTTCGAGGTTCAGTACCTCTCGCGCAATGTGGCCGGTGTGCGGGTTCCGTTGTTCGAGTTGCAGGAGATTGAACAGGAAAAAGTTAAAACAGGGCTGTCCGGCTGCAATTCTGCAATGTGCGAGAAAACCGGCAGGCTTTCCAGGAAGTGTTTGGAAACCATTGTTGACCT
>Ga0272441_10006251_pt1 | contig 20096 bp, 16 predicted proteins | sample SSMProp6N_FD_193582 | JGI IMG/M metagenome (GOLD analysis project Ga0272441, IMG submission 193582) | Marine sediment archaeal communities from Little Sippewissett salt marsh, Falmouth, MA, United States - SSM-Prop-6N | ecosystem: Environmental > Aquatic > Marine > Wetlands > Sediment ...
GGCCGGCCTGTATCTCAGCAAGGACGACGGCGCCACGTGGGCCCCGTTCGCCCGGCTGCCGTTTGCGAACATTCAGCGGGTGCATTTCGACCCGTCGGCCCCGGAGGAGATTATCGTGACGACGTTCGGCGGGTCCGTCTGGCGCGGTCCGGCGGCGCCGGTGCCCTGAAGGGCGACACGATTTCCCGCGCGGCGGGGCTCCCGGCCCGCCGCGCGAGGCAAGATAGGCGCTCGCGGCGCGGTGGGCCAGGAGACCCACTGCGCGGGAGGGGAACCCACCGCGCGGGATGTTCGCCACACAGAGCAGGAGATCGACATGCGTTACCTCACATGGGCTGCCCTGATTCTCGCGGTCTCGGCAACGTCCGTCCCGGCCGCCGCAGCGGAGTCGTCGGCGCCGCCGCTGAAGCCGCAACTCCTCGGCGTCCACAAGATCTGGGACAAGGCCCCGCACAACGCGTTCACGGACCTCGTGCGGCAGGGGGACGAGTGGCTCTGCGTCTTCCGCGAGGGGTCGGGCCACGTGTCGCACGACGGCAAGATCCGCGTCATCGCCTCGCCGGACGGCGAGACGTGGACCTCGGCCGCCCTCTTGGCGACGCCGGAGGCGTCCCTGCCTGACCTGCGGGACCCGAAGATCTCGCGCACCCCCGACGGCCGGCTCATGCTCGTCGCCGGGGCCGCCAACCGACGCAAGGGCGAGGCCCGGCACCGCACGTTCGTCTGGTTCTCAGGTGACGGCCGCGCCTGGGGCGACCCCACGCCCATCGGCGACGAGAACGTCTGGGTCTGGCGCGTCACGTGGCACGAGGGGAAGGCCTACGCCGTCGGCTACGGTCGCGAGGGCGCCGAACGCGTCGCCCGCCTCTACCGCAGCGACGACGGCCGGCGGTTCGAGAAACTCGTGCCGCGCCTCTTCACGGAGGGCTACCCGAACGAAGCGACGCTCCGGTTCCTTCCGGACGGACGGGCCCTCTGCCTGCTCCGGCGGGACGGGTCGCCGAACACGGCCCAACTCGGCGCCGCCCCCCCGCCGTATACCGAGTGGACGTGGAAAGACCTCGGCGTCCGCGTGGGCGGGCCGAATTTCCTCCGCCTGCCGGACGGCCGCTTCGTCGCCGTCACGCGCCGCTACGACGGCGGCGTGCGGACGAGCGTCCAGGGGTTGGACGTCGCGCACGGCACGCTCACGGAGTGTCTCCGTCTGCCGTCCGGCGGCGACACGTCGTACGCCGGGCTCGCGTGGCACGAGGGCGTGCTGTGGGTGTCGTACTATTCGTCGCATAAGGAGAAGACGAGCATCTATCTGGCCCGCGTCCGGTTGCCGGAGGCGACGGCCGGCTCGGCGGCGCTTCGAGCCGGCGGCGGAAGCCGCCGGACATCCTCATCGGCAGTGGCGTGGGCCGTGGCGGATGGGGATGCCCCGCCGCTTCCGCGGCGGGCTCGGACAACGCTTGCCTCGGCAGTGTCTACCCCGGTCGCCGGCGAGGCAAGCGATGAGAAGCCTAAGGAGCCACCGCCCCTCACGCTCTCCTACTCCAACGGCATCCTCACAGTCCGCGGCGACGCCATCCCCGGCGGCAAGGTCGAGATCCTGTACCTGGAGGCGTACTGTCGCGCGAACTCCCATACCACCGACTGGGTCAAACACACCGTCATCCCACACCGGACGCAGGTTGTTTCGGCGGCCAAGGACGGCATGCGCGTTGTGCTCCGCGACACGTTGGCCGACGGCGTCATCGCCGACCACCTCATCCGGGCGGGGAAGGACGAGATCGACTTCCGCGTCGTCGCCGCCAATCCCACGGACAAGCCGTCCGACGTGCACTGGGCCCAGCCGTGTATCCGCGTCGGGCCGTTCACCGGCTGCGGGGCCGACGAGACGGACGACAAGTACGCCTACCTCCACCGCTCGTTCGTGTTCCAGCAGGGACGGCTCCAGCGGATGCCGACCGGCGACTGGGCCATCGAGGCCCGGTACACGCCCGGCCAGGTGTGGGCGGCGCCGGGGGTGGAGGCGGCCGACGTGAACCCGCGTCCCTTGAATCCGCACCGGCCGTCCAACGGCCTCATCGGCTGCTTCAGCCGGGATGAGAAACAGGTCCTCGCCACCGCCTGGCAGCCGTACCAGGAACTCTTCCAGGGGGTCATCCGATGCCTGCACAGCGACTTCCGCATCGGGGGCCTCGCGCCGGGTGAGGTCAAACACATCCGCGGCAAACTGTACCTCGTGCCGAACGATATGAAGGCCCTGCTCGCGCGGTACTGGAAGGATTTCCCGGAACACAAGGCGCTGCACGGGAAGGGGGAGTAGCGCGGCCGCGGGGAGGTTCGGTCGGGGTTGACCTGCGCGGCGCCGTTCGTGTTCGCCGGCCCGCTTGTGGGCCGCGCGGTGCGGGGTGCCAACGAGCGCTTGTCAATCGGTGCCCTGCGGAGGGGAGGCACGGTTTGACACGCAAACCGTGGCACCTGCGAGGGGAGGGCGGGTAGCGTGGCTGCCGCGGCACGCCGCGGCCTACATGTAGTGCACTTTGCCTTGACTTCCGACCCCCGCCTCGCTAGTCTGGCGCGCCCGTAGGGCGAACCCCTGAAACGATTTCCGGGATGGCGGACTTGGCGGCGCGCTACGGATGAACGTCCTCTGTGTGATTCCTGCCAGATACGGGTCCAAACGGTTCCCCGGGAAACCTCTCGCTTCCGACACGGGCCGACCCCTGATCCAGCACGTCTGCGAGGCCGTCGCCGGGGCGTCCCGCGTCGATGCCGTCGTCGTGGCCACCGACGATGACCGCATCCGCGATGCCGTCGAGGCGTTCGGCGGACGCTGCGTCATGACGCGGGCGGACCATCCCTGCGGCACGAACCGGGTGGCCGAGGCCGCCGAGACGGTCGGCGGCGCCGACCTCGTCATCAACGTCCAGGGCGACGAGCCGGACCTCGACCCCGCGCTGCTCGACGCCCTCGTCGCGACGATGGAAGACAGCCCTTCCGTGGAGGCGGCCACGCTGGCCGGCCCGCTCGCCGAGGAGGAATGGGCCGACCCCGGGGCCGTCAAGGTGGTCCTCGATGGCCGGGGCGACGCGCTCTACTTCAGCCGGGCTCCGATTCCGTGCGCCCGCGACGGCGAGGCGTCGCGCAAGGCCCCGCGCCTGAAGCACGTCGGCATCTACGTGTACCGGGCCGAGGCGCTGCGCGACTATGCGGCGATGCCGCCCTCGCCGCTCGAGCGGACCGAACGGCTCGAGCAACTCCGCTGGCTGGAGGCCGGCCGGCGGATGTTCGTCCTCGTGACCGACCAGCATCCCGGCGGCATCGACACGCCGGAGGATTACGCCGCCTTCGTCCGCCGCCGCCGCCGGCGCGCCGCCCCCGATACCTGAAAGGTTCGCCATGTCGGGCCCCGATCTCTTCCGCACCATCGCCGACCGCACCGAGGAGACCGAGTTCCATACGCCCGTTCCCGAGGGGTACCAGCCCGGCCGGACGAAGTACGTCGTCGTGTTCGGCACGGTGATGAGCGGCCTGGGGAAGGGCATCTTCGCCTCCAGCCTCGCGCGCCTGCTCCAGAACAAGGGGCTGCGGGTCACGCCCATCAAACTCGAAGGCTATCTCAATATCGACTCCGGGACGCTCAACCCCTATCGCCACGGCGAGGTCTTCGTGCTTGATGACGGCATGGAGTGCGACATGGACCTCGGCACGTACGAGCGGATGCTCGAGACGGACCTGGCGCGCGACAACTTCGCGACGAACGGCCAGATCTTCGGTGCGGTCCTGGAACGCGAACGCCGCGGCGAGTACCTCGGGCGCGACGTCCAGATGATTCCCCACGTCACCGGCGAGGTGAAGGCCAAACTCCGCACCCTCGCCACCAAGACCCGCGCGGACGTCGTGTTCGTCGAGATCGGCGGCACGGTGGGCGATTTCGAGAACGCCTACTACATCGAGGCCATGCGCGAACTGGCCTACGAGGAGGGCGAGGGCAACGTCTGCTTCGTCGCCCTCACGTTCATCCTGGAGCCCAGCATCCTGGGCGAGCAGAAGTCCAAGGCCGCCCAACTCGGCATCAAGCGGCTGCTGGAGACCGGCGTCCAGCCCCACATCATCGCCTGCCGGGCCGCCAACCCCGTCACCGACAAGGTCCGCGAGAAACTCTCCGTCTACACCTCCGTGCCGATGGCGCGGGTCTTCTCGATGCACGACGAACCGTCCATCTATCTCCTCCCCAGCCGCATGCAGCGCGAGCAGGTCGACCGGCAGGTCACCCACCTGTTGAACCTGGTGGACCGCGTGGACCCGCGGGCCGAGCAGGAGGCTTCCCGCCGATGGGAGGACTTCTGCCGGCGCATCCGCCGGCCCCGGCACGAGGTCACCATCGCCGTCACCGGCAAGTACACGGCTGTCCGCGACTCCTACGCCAGCCTGTTGAAGGCCATCGAGCACGCCGCCGCCCACCTGGAGACCAAGGCCCACGTCCGCTGGGTCGATACGACGAGCCTCTCCGACGACGGGGCCGCCGACGCCCTCGCCGACGCCGACGGCGTCATCGTGCCCGGCGGGTTCGGCGTCCGCGGCGCCGAGGGCAAAACGGCCTGCGTCCGCTATGCCCGCGAGCACTTCGTCCCGTACCTGGGTCTCTGCTTCGGGTTCCAGATGGCGGTGGTGGAGTTCGCCCGGCACGTGTGCGGCCTGGAGGGGGCGGCCTCGACGGAACTCGTCGAGGACCCGCCGCACCCCGTCATCTGCCTCCTGCCCGAGCAGTACGAGGTGGAGGGTCTGGGCGGCACGATGCGCCTGGGCGGGCGCGACGTCGCCATCGAGCCCGACACCCTCGCCGCCCGCATGTTCAAGGGAGCGCCCACCGCCCGCCTCCGGTTCCGCCACCGGTACGAGGTGAACCCGGAGTACATTGACCGCCTGGAGGCCGGCGGGCTCGTCTTCTCCGGCAAGGCGCCGGGGCAGCCGATCATGCAGATCCTCGAACTGCCGGACCATCCGTACTTCGTGGCGACGCAGTCGCATCCCGAGTTCACGAGCCGGCCGCTTCAGCCCTCGCCGTTTTACCTGGGGCTGGTGGCGGCGGCGCTGGGGCGCAGGGCCGTCGGGCCCGTCGACGCCGAACCGACGAGGAGGTAACCCGCCATGGCGGACGAATCCCGGACGCCCTCCGATGAGGCGCCGCCCGAGCCGTATAACGAGACGCCGCCGCAGCCGGACGCCGGCGCCGATGAGCCGAAGGCCGACGCCGACACGACCGGCGGCGCCGGCCGCATCCACGTCGACGCCGACTGGAAGGCCGAGGCCAAGGCCGAGAAGGAGCGCCTCGCCCGCGAGACCGCCGAACGCCATGCCCCGGCCGGGCAAGGTCCCGCGGCCGGGGCCGGACGAGGGCCGGGCCGGCTCCCCCCGCCTTCGCTGGCCGCCCTCGTCCAGACGCTGGCGACGCAGGCCGCCATCTTCCTCTCCAGTGAGACGGACCCGGAGACCGGCCGGCCGCTGCGGAACCTTGACCTGGCGAAGCACCACATCGACCTCCTCAGCGTGTTGGAGGAGAAGACGCGCGGCAACCTGACGGACGAGGAAAAACGCCTCCTCGACCGGTACCTGTACGAATTGCGGATGGCGTACGTCGGTGCGGCCTCGTAGCGCCTCGGGCGCCTTAAGGTGAAGCGCGGTGGGTCTCCGTACCCACCGCGCTCGAGACGTGGCGAGAGTTCGGGGCAGGTTGCTCTGCGCGATGCGGTTTGTGTTCGCCGGCCCGCCCGCCACGTCGACGCCGGCGGGTAAACTTGCGGGCCGCGCTCCGTTGGAGTCTTGCATGAGTCATCGTCTCGTTACCGCGACCATCCTCGCCGTCGCCCTCGCCGCGGTGCTGTGGGGCTGCGCGGCCCCCGAGCCGCGCCAGCCCCTGCCGCCCGACGCGCTGACGCTCGAGGAAGAGATCGCCCTCGGCCGCGCGGCCGCCCCCCTCGTGGAGAAGGACCTCGGCGGCGAACTCGACGCCCTGGCCGTCCAGGCGTACGTCGGCACCATTGGGCAGCGGGTGGCCCGCGCCACACGCCTGTCGGGCCTGCCGTACCGTTTTACGGTTCTCGATTCGCCCGAGCCGCACGCCGTGGCGCTGCCGGGCGGCGTCATCGGGGTGACGCGCGGCCTGCTCGGGCGGTTGGAGACGGAGGCCCAGTTGGCGGCGGCGCTGGCGCGGCCGCTGGCCCATCTGGCGGCCGGCCATGTCCGCCGCGGGCTGACGGACCGGTTCGCCCTGGCGGTGCTCCGGCGTGCGGCCATGGCGGGGTTGGACGTCCCCGCCGGCCGCAGCGGCGACCCCGAGGCCGTCCGACGCGTGGCCGAACTCCTGGCCGACCCGTCGTACACGGATGCCCAGCAGGGCGAGGCGGATCGCCTCGGTCTGGATTACGTTGCGGCGGCGGGCTATAATCCGCAGCAGATGGCCGTGTGCCTCCAACGCCTCGGTGCCGCCGGCCCGCGCATCGACGCCGTCCGCACCCTGGCCGCACGAAAATACGCGGACCGCGGCGGCCGGATTGCCGATGAGGTCTACAGCCGCGAGGTGCTTGACCGACTCCAGAAACCGTAACACGACGTGGCGGGTGCCACGGGTCCCGGCGCGCCGGGATCAGTCCGTGTTTCCCGAGGTCGAGGCGCACGGGCGGGCACGCCGCCAGGGAACCCGTTGCCGTTTGCATAGTTCATAAACGCATCCACTTTCTTCGAGAGGACACACGCATGCGACACGCGGGCTTGTTCCTCGCCGTGGGCCTTGCGCCGCTGTTGGCCTCGGCCGGCTGCGGCAGCGACGCCGTCCTTCATCGCCGGGCGGAGGTCGCGTGCGAGGCCGTCACCGCCGCCGCGACATCGCGGCAGGGCCGGACCGCCGAACCGTCCGACGCGAGGGCCGGCGTCACGGGGGACGCGCCCTCCCATCTGGTCCCGACCCAGACGCTCCTCCTGGCCCCGCGGGCCGAGGCCGCCGACGCCCCTGCGGACGCATCAGCCGGGGCGCCCGCCGATGAGCCGCACGCAGCGATGCCCGCCATTCGCGGCCGATCCACGAAGGACGTGCTCGTCGAGGACCTGAAGTCCATCCCCAGCGGCATCGGCCGCGGTCTCAAGCACACCTGGGCCAAGCCCGAGAACCTCATCATCCTCGGCACGGCGTTCGGGGCCGACCGCATCGTGCGGCACAACTGGGACGGCGAAATCCGCGACGAACTCCGATATGACGATACCAGCCTCGCCGAGACCGACGACTTCGGCACCATCATCGGCAACCCGGCCCTGCACTTCGGTGTGGCCGGCGCGTGGTACCTCACGTCGCTCCACAAGCAGGACCAGGGCCATTACGAGAAGAGCCGCACTATGATCCAGGCCCTGATGGTCAACGGGTTGTCGACGATGCTTCTCAAGGTGTCGATGGATGACGAGACGCCGAACGACGAGGAATGGGGCTGGCCGTCCGGCCACACGTCCTCCAGCATGTGTTTCGCCGCCGTCATGCACGAGTATTACGGATGGAAGGCCGGCGCGCCGCTGTACCTGTTGGCGGGGTACTCGGCGGCCACGCGGCTGGAGGACCGCGAGCACGACCTCTCGGACCTCGTCTTCGGCGCCGCGCTCGGGTTCGTGGTCGGCCACAGCGTGGTCCAGGGCGAACTGCCGAACGTGGCCGGTTTCCACATGCTGCCCTACGGCGGCCGGGACGCCGGCGGCCTGATGTTCGTCAAACAGTGGTGACCCGCGCGGGCGGCTTGCGACAGGTTTCGCCATAATGGGTGGCATGGCCACGCTCGTCGTGGCCATGTGCGTATCGGGACGCGCGCCTCTGAATGCGATGACCGGAGCGACGACCAGATGCGATATCGGCTCCTGCTTCTGACCGCGCTGAACGCCGCGCTGCTGGCCGGCTGCCGGCCCCTCGGCACCGGCAGGTCCGCCGAGGCGCCGCGCATCCTGGCGGCCGGGAACACCAACAACCTGTACGTCCTCGTCACCGCCCCCGTGGACGGAGCGGAGGGGTTCCGGTACTGGCAGCGCGACGCCGCCGGCCTCTGGCACGCCGGTGAGGCCGCGCGGGGCACGCCGGCCGCCGTCGCCGCGTGGCGCGAGCACCTGCTCGTCCTCTTTCCGAGCGGACGCTGGGGCCGCTTCGGCCTGGACCGGCCGAGCGTCCATCCCTCGCCGGTGCCCGCATGGACCCCCATCGCCGCGTGTGACGACGGTCTGGCCGCCGACGCCTTCGGCACGATGGCGACCGGCGACGCCGCCCTCCTGCGGTACGAGGCGAGCGCCTGGTCCACCGACCCGGAGATGGTGCCCGGTGTGGAACGCGATCGCGTGCTGGATCCGTGTCTCGCGCGGTCCGGCGGCCGGCTGTTCCTCGTGTGGCGGGAGGAGGTCCAGGATTTCCCCGGCTCCGGGGCGCCGTACCAACTGCGGTTTGCCATCCGGGCCGCCGACGGGGCGTGGCAGCGGCCGCTGTCGTCGCGGCTGCGGGTGGCCTCGCCTGCCCACGTGGCCGCACGCGACCAGGACATGATCTGCCTGTACCGCAAGCCCGCCGCGGACGGCCCGTCGGCCGCCTGGTTCCTCGCCACCTACGCCACGGCCGACGAGGACTGGCACGAAGCCGGGCCGGTCGGGGGGACGGAGGGGCTGGAGTCGCTCTCCCTCGCCGCCGCCTGCGGGGACTTCATCGTGGCGCTCGTCAGTGGAGACCGGCCGGCGGTGGCGCGGCTCGACGTGGCCGCACGCACGCTCGGGGCGCCGACGACCGTGCCCGACGAAGGCGCCGCCGCCGAGCGCGAGGAACCGGTCTCCTGGCTCGCGCTGATGATGCTGGGCGGCATGGCGGCGGTCCTGACGTTGCTCGCCCTCCGCGGCCGCAGACCGCAGCCGGAGGCGACCCAGAACGGGGCCGCCACGGACGCCGGCCATCCCGCGGCACCGATGTGGCGCCGGGGCCTGGCTGTCGCCGTCGATTACATCCTCGTGGTCTTCGTGGCCAGCGCGATCGTCGCCACGCTGGCGCCGTCGGCCAGCGAGGCGATGGAGCGGATCTGGGACCAGGTGCGGACCGGCCGGCAGGACGACGTGGACGTGGCGTCGGTCCTTATCTTCCAGGGCATCCGCCTTTTCGTGATCTTCGCCTACTTCACCTTGGCCGAAGGGCTGACCGGCCGGACGCCCGGCAAGGCGCTGCTGGGCATCGAGGTCCGCACGGTCCACGGCGAGCCGATCGGGCTGCGGCGGGCGGTGGTGCGGAACCTGCTTCGGCCGGTCGACGAACTGCCCGCCCTGTACGTGCTCGGGCTGATCCTCGTGATCCGCGGACCCCGTCCGCAGCGCCTCGGCGACCGCGTCGCCGGGACGCTCGTCGTCCGGACGGCCCCGCCGGCCGGAGCGTAACCCGCCGGCGTCCGTCCCGCGGATGCGACTTTCCCAGGCAGCGGGTCTCCCGGCTTCGCCGAGGCGACGCCCGCCCCGCCGCACCAAACGCTTTCACAACGCAACGGCACCGGCGCCGCTGCACCCGGGGCAGGGGTACGGGTGGGGCGCGAGCCCTCCGTGTGGGCAAGGCGTAAAAAAGTTTTTTTCCGGGTCCTCGGGAGAAACCCACTTCTTTTTTCGTGTCCGGCGTACCCCTACCCATCGTAGTTATCGGACTTTAACCCACTTTCCCTAGGGGCTCGGGCGTTCTTTCTGTCCGTTGGAAGCCGCGTGAAACGGTCCGACGCACCGTAGATTTGTGTTGACAGGGTGGAAAGGGGTGGTATCAAGTGGGTAACTCAGCCGATAACAACGGTTGATTGTGGGATGAAGTGGGGCTCATTTCGGCTAGCGAGGATTCCGGTGCTGCTCTTAACCGGACAATACTTTCACGCGTTTGACGCCAAGTCGCGGCTGACAATTCCCGCGAAGTTGCGGGAGCAGATCAACCGCTCGGAAGACTGCTACGCGTTCATGGCGTCGTACGGCTTCGACAAGGTCCTCTACCTCTATACGCTGAAGACCTACGCGACGGTGGCGCCGGATTTCAAGGCGTCGCTCCGCACGAAAGAGGACGTCCGGAACTACGAGCGTCTGGCGTACTCGATGACGGAGCGGCTGGAACTGGATCGGCTCGGCCGGATCCTTATCCCGGAACACCTGCGCGAGAAGTTGAACCTGTCGAAGGAGGTCGCGATCATCGGCGTTCGCGATCATATCGAGATCTGGGACCGTGAGGAATGGGAGGCGTTTGTCCGGAAGAGCCTCGAGAAACACGACGAACTGGCCGAACGGGCCATGGCCGTCGCCGAGGCCGCCCCGTCCGCCGCCCCGGACGGCTCCGGCGGCGGCGAGACCGGCGGCTCAACCTAGACCCCCTTGGGGGCTGTCCGGGTGGGTCCCACCTGCCCGGGCAGCCCATTGAACGCAATCGCATGCAACCGATACACGGCAACCGGCAGACGAGAGCGAACGAGCCCGCGGGCATCCGGCGGACGGTGGGGAGCCGCCCCTGCCTCGGCCGCGGGCGCAGGGCGCGGGAGGTGCATCGTGGGACGTAGCGAGAACGCTCAGGATTGGGAGACGGTCCGCAAGATGCTCGATGGCCCGCACGCGGAGGCGTACCTGTCGGCCGACCGGGTCCATCGGGACGTGGGCCGGCTCCGCCATCGTGTGGACCGTGTCCACGCCTGGGGCGGCGACTACGACGCCGTGCAGATGTCCGAGCACGTCGGCGCGCTGCTGACGCGCCTGGAAGCCGGCGCCGCCCTGAGTTCGTCCGTTCACTAACACGTACCGCGAGGCGAGGGCCGCGTGTGCCACCAGGCCGGGCACGTCCCGGTGATGCTCGATTCGGTCATCGAGTGTCTCTCGCCGCATCCCGGCCAGATCGTCGTGGACGGGACGGCCGGGGGCGGCGGGCACGCGGAAGCCTTTCGCCGACGCATTCTGCCCGACGGACAACTGATTCTCATCGACCGCGATCGTGGGGCCCTCGAGCGCCTGAAGGCCCGATTCGGACGCCGGGGCAACGTGCGGTACTTTCACGCCAACTTCTGCGATATCGACGAGGTGCTCCGGCAGGCCGGCTGCCCCGCCATCGACGCCTGCCTGCTGGACCTCGGCCTGTCGAGCCTCCAGTTGGCGGACGCCGAGCGGGGCTTCAGCCTCGACCGGTCCGGCCCGCTCGACATGCGGTTCGACCGCTCCGAGGAGGGCCTGACGGCCGAGGAGGTCGTCAACCGCTGGCCGGCCGACCGACTGGCCGAGGTGCTGCGGAGGTTCGGCGACCAGCCGTTCGCGCGGCGCATCGCACGGGCCGTCGTCGAGGCCCGGCCCATCGGCGACACCGGCCGCCTCGCCCAGGTCGTCGCGTCGGCGGTGCCGGCCGCGTGGCGGCGCAAGCAGACGATTCATCCGGCGACGCGCCTGTTCCAGGCTGTCCGCATCGTCGTCAACGACGAGCTGGGAAGCCTGGAGACGTTCCTTGACAAGATTGTCGAACTGCTTCGACCCGGCGGTCGCGTGGCGATCGTGTCGTTCCACAGCGGAGAGGACCGGATCGTGAAGAGGCGGTTCCGGAAGGCGGCCCGCGACGGACAGGTCCGCCTGCCGTTCCGCAAGCCGATGCGACCGACGCCGGAGGAGGTCGAGGCCAACCCGCGGGCGCGCAGCGCCCGCCTCCGGGTGGCCCAGCGCCTCCCCGCCGCCGAGACGTAATACCCGATCGGGTCGGGACGCGGACGTGGGGCCGGCCGCGCACGCCCGGGGCATGGGAAAGACGTACGGACGCTCAAGTCAGTGGGGTGCCATCGTGGGGAAAGAAACCAAATTTGGACTGCTTGTCGGTGTCGCATTCATCGTTCTGTTCGGGGTGATCCTAGGCGGCCGCGTCGGCTCCGCCGCCGGTGATCACGCGCCGCTGCCCGTGGGCGACAGCGGCGGCCACAAGGTGCTCGTCGATACGATCCTCGGGTCACAGGATCCGCTCGAGTCGGACGCCCGGTTGCTGGCGATGGACAAGCCGGCCCTCGCCCCTGGCGCGGGGGCGGATGCCGAGACCGCCGAGGCGCCGGCGCCCGGAGGTGAGGCACCGTCGCGCGAGGCGCCGGCGCCCGCCGAGCCCGAGCCGATCGGCCGGCTGACCCTGGCGCCGGCCCGTGTCGAGACGCCGATGCCGATGCCTGCCGAGGCCGATGCGCCTCAGCACCCGGCCGAGCCCGTCGACGTTTCGGTGCACGAGCCGCCTGCGCCCGAGCCGGCCTCGCCGGCCCCGGTGCCGCAGCGGCCGGTGCACGTGGTGGCCAAGGGCGAGACGCTCACCACCATCGCCAAGCGGTATTACGGGTCCGACGGGGCCCGCTTGTGGCGGCGAATCTGGGAGGCCAACAAGGACCGCCTGGCCGATCCGCACCGTCTGGACCTGGGCCAGTCGCTCGTGATTCCGGGCCTGCCGGCCGAGACGCCGCCGGCCGCCACCGAGGTGGCCGACGCCTCCGGCGCGGAGGCGGCGGACGATGCGGGCGGCGGGCGGGGGTCGGCGCCGCCCGCCACGTTGGACGAATTGGCCCGCCGGTTCGAGGTCCGTCTGGACGACGGCGAGGTGGTCGAGGATCCGGCCGCCCCGCCGCCCACCTACACCATCCAGAAGGGCGACACGTTCTACAGCATCGCCCGGAAGGTGTACGGCGACCCGTCGCTGGCGAAGGACCTGGTCCGGAAGAACCGCGACCGCGTGCGGGACGCCCGCCGGCTTCGCGTGGGCCAGACGATCCTCCTGCTCGCGCGGTCGCAGACCGCCGCGGCGGAGCCGACCGAGGAACGCGTCGTGCAGGTGGCCCACCGATGAGGATGTGCGTGCGGCTGGCGGTGCTGGCGGGGCTGCTCGTGGCGGTGGCCATGGGGCTGATCGCCCTGCGCACCGACGTTCAGCAGGCCGGGCACCGGCTGCACGCGCTGTTCCGGGAGAAGCGGTCCCTCGAGCGGCAATGCGGCGGGTTGGAACTGCGGATTGCCCGCCTGCGGAGCCAGCGGCGGCTGCGGGATCAGGCCGATGAACTCCGTCGGCACGCGGAGGTCCTGGCCGAGTCCGCTCCCGACGCCCCCGACGGCGCCGGTGCCCCCGGCCGGACCGTCGATGACCGCTCGCCGCCGTAGACCATCCGACGGATGTCGCGCGGCGGGTCTCCGGACCCGCCGCACGGACGTCAAGACGGCGCGGCGCGGTGGGTCCGGAGACCCACCGCGCGGCCATTAGGACTGCATCGAAAGGCACGGGCATGCCGGATCCCACCCGACAACGCCGCGTCGGACTCTTCCTGACCGTCGGGTTGGGGACGCTGCTGCTGGCCCTGGCCGGGTACCTCGTTGCGATCCACGTGCGGTCGGCCGAGGCGCTGGCGTCGCGCGCGGCGCGGATGCATCACATGCGGTACCCGGTGCCGGCGACGCGCGGCCGCATCCTCGACGCCCGGCTCCGCGTGTTGGCGGGGAGCCAGGCGCGGGAAAGCGTCTTCGCAGATCCGGCCATCGTGGAGGACCCCGCGGCGGCCGCCCGCAAGGTGGCGGAGGTCCTCGGCCTGGACCGCGACCACGTGTACCGTTTGCTGGCCGAGCATCCCCGGCGCCGGTTCGTCTGGATCCAGCGCCGCGTCCCCGCCGCCACCGCCCAGGCCGTCCGCGACCTCGACCTGCACGGGGTCGCGCTGGTCACCGAGGGCCAGCGGCACTATCCGAACGGGCACCTTGCGGCTCACGTCCTCGGGTTCGTCGGGGTCGACGAGCAGGGCCTGGAGGGGCTCGAGAAAGTTTTCGATGAGCGGCTTTCCGGCACGCCCGGCGAGGCGTACGTCCTGGCCGACCTTCGCCGCCGGCCCATCTGGATGGAGCCGGACGACTTCACGCCGGCCGAGGACGGCCAGTCGCTCGTCCTGACGATCGACGCGGTCGTCCAGGCGGCCGCCGAAGAGGCCCTCGCCGCGGCGTGCGAGGAGTTCAAGGCCACCAGCGGGTCGGTCGTCGTGATGGACCCGAAGACGGGCGGCGTGCTGGCGATGGCAAACGTCCCCACGTTCTTGCCCGCCCGCTACGAGGGGTTCCCCGCCGACGCCCGCCGCAACCGGGCCGTGACCGACACGTTTCCGCCGGGTTCGAGCGGCAAACCGTTCGTCGCCTCCCGGGCCCTGGAGGCCGGCGTGGTCCGCTTCGGCGAGGTCTTCTATTGCGAGGACGGCTACTGGCCGGAGGCCCGCCTCCACGATGCCGGTCACGCCTACGGGAACCTGACGTTCGAGCAGGGCATCATCAAGTCGAGCAACATTCTGCTCGGCAAGGTGGGCGTGCGGATGGGGAACCAGCGGCTGCACGAATCGCTGCGGGCGTTCGGGTTCGGCTCGCCGACGGGCATCTGGCTGCCGGGCGAGGCGCCGGGCCTCGTGTTCCCCCTGGCGCGATGGACGCGCCTGAGCACGACCCGCGTGCCGTTCGGCCAGGAGTACGCCGTCACGCCGCTCCAGATGGCGGTGGCGTTCTCGGCATTCGCGAGCGGGGGGAAGGTGCTCCGGCCGCGGATCCTTCGCGGCGTGCTCGACAGCCGCGGCCGTGTCGTCATCCGCCTGGCGGACCCGCAGCCCATCGCCCGGCCGCTGCGTCCCGCGACCGCCCGCCGCATGATCGACCGGGCCCTCGTCGGCGTCGTGGAGGAGGGCACCGGCCGCCGGGCCCAGGTGCCGGGGTACACCGTCTTCGGCAAGACGGGCACCGCCCAGAAGGTGGACCCGGAAACGGGAGGCATCAGCCATTCGCGCTACGTGGCGTGGTTCCTGGCGGGGGCGCCGGCCGAGAATCCCCGCGTCGTCATCGCCGTCGCCGTCAACGAGCCCGACCGCTCCATCGGCTACTACGGCGGGACGGTCGCCGCGCCGGTGGCGCAGAAGATCCTGACACGCGCCTTGCCGTACCTCGGCGTCCAGCCGACCGGGGACGTGCCGGCCGAGGCGGCCGACGGCCGGACGCTCCTTGTCAACCAGCCCCTGATGCCCTGACGCGGCGCGGGTGGCCTGGCCACGCTTGCGTGGCCAGGAGCCCCGCATCCCGCGCGGTGGGTCTCCTGACCCATCGCGCGCGAAACGTCTATTTTGGTTGTGCGCGGCGGGTCGGGTGACCCGTCGCGCGGAAACGGTCTGTTCCGCGCGGGACGCAACATAACGGAAACCCATGAACCTGTCGGACCTGGTCGATCGGATTCCCGGCGCCCGCCTTCGCGGGCCGGGCGGCGTGGAGGTCGTCCGGGCGGTCCACGATTCCCGCCGCGTCCGCGAGGGCGACCTCTTCGTCGCCCTGCCGGGCACGCGGATGGACGGCCACCGCTTCGTCCAGGCGGCGCTGGAGGCCGGGGCGGCCGCCGCCGTCGTCCAGCGCGAGGTGGACCTGCCCGGCGAGCCGCCGCTCCTCGTCGTCCCGGACGCCCGCGAGGCCCTCGGCCTCTGCGCCCATACCCTCGCCGGCGACCCGACCCGTCACATGACGGTGTGCGGCATCACGGGCACCACCGGCAAGACGACCACGACGTACCTGGTACGGAGCATCTTCGAGCAGGCGGGACGGGCGGCGGGCCTGGTCGGCACCATCGGGTACGTCATCGGCCGGCGCGAGATCCCGAGCCACCTGACCACCCCCGACGCCGACGACCTGGCCGGCTACTTCGCCGAGATGCGCGAGGCCGGCCTCGACGCCGCCGTCATGGAGGTCTCCAGCCACGCCCTGCACCAGCGGCGGACCGTGGGCATCGACTTCGACGTCGGCGCCTTCACGAACCTCTCGCCGGAGCACCTTGACTACCACGAGGACATGATTTCTTACCGTGAGGCCAAGGGAATGTTGTTCGAGGGGCTCGCCGCCGACGCCCACGCCGTCCTGAGCGCCGACGAGGACGCCAGCCGCGCTTTCGCCGACGCGACCCGCGCGCCCGTCCTCTGGTACGGGCTGGAGGCGCCGGCGGACGTGACGGCGGAAGACCTGCGGTCCGACACGGCGGGGAGTCGGTTTACGCTCGTGACGCCCCGGGGGCGGACCGAGGTCCGCACCTCCCTGCTCGGAACCCACAACGTATTGAACTGCTTGACGGCGGCCGCGGTGGCCGAGGCCCTTGCCCTGCCGGCCGACGCCGTCGCCGCCGGCCTGGAGGCTGTCCGGACGGTGCCCGGCCGGCTGGAACCCGTCCCGACGACGCTGCCGCTGAGCGTGCTCGTCGATTATGCCCACAAGACCGACGCGCTGGAGCACGCCCTGACGACCGTCCGGGAACTCGTCCGCGGCGAGGGACGGCTCATCGTGGTGTTCGGTTGCGGCGGTGACCGGGACCGGCAGAAGCGGCCGGCCATGGCGAAGGTTGCCGAGCGGCTCGCCGACCGCATCGTCGTCACGAACGACAATCCCCGCAGCGAGGCGCCGGAGGCGATCGCGGAGGCAATCCTCGCCGGTTTCGACGCCCCCGACGCGGTGACTGTGGAACTCGACCGCCGCGAGGCCATCGCCCACGCCCTCGAAGAGGCCCACGCCGGCGACGTCGTCATCATCGCCGGCAAGGGACACGAGACGTACCAGATCATCGGCGATGTGACCCGGCCGTTCGACGACCGCGAGGTCGCCGCCGGGATCCTCCGCCGCCTCGAAGGGCAGGCGGGCGCCGCCGGGCCCGAGCCGCGAACGTGAGTTCGAACGCCATGAACTTCACCGTTACCGACATCCTCGACACCACGGGCGGCCGGCTGGCGGCCGGCGAGGCCGACGCCCCCGCGGGCGCCGTTTCCACCGATACCCGCCGGCTCGGGCCGGGCGAGACGTTCCTCGCCCTGGCCGGCGAACGGTTCGACGGCCATAACTTCCTCGCCGATGCCGTCAAGGCCGGGGCCGCCTGCCTCGTGGTCCACGATGCCGACGCCGCCACCCGGGCCGCGCGCAAGACGGCGACGGCTGTCGTCGTGGTCGAGGACACGCTACGGGCGCTGGCGGACCTCGCCCGGGCTGCCCGCGACCGTCTCGCATGCCCCGTCATCGGCGTGACGGGCTCCTGCGGCAAGACGACCGTGAAGGAGATGCTCGGGCACATCCTGTCGCGGCGGCTCCGCGGCCGGGTGCCGCCCGCCAGTTACAACAACGCGGTCGGCGTCCCGCTGACGCTTCTGTCGGCCGAGCCGGACGACGAGTTCGTCGTGTGCGAGATCGGCTCGAGCGCGCCGGGCGAGGTGGCGCACCTGGCGGCGATGGCGCGGCCGACGATCGGCATCGTGACGGTCGTCGCGCCGACGCACCTGGCGGGGCTCGGGTCCGTCGAGGGCGTGGCCGAGGAGAAGGCCGCCCTCGTCGAGGCCCTCCCGCCGGAGGGGCTGGCGATCCTGAACGCCGACGACCCGCGCGTCGCCGCCATGGCCGACCGCTGCGCCGGCCGCGTCGTCACGGTCGGCACGACGTGGGAGGCGGACCTCCAGGCCGGGCACCTCATCCAGACGGACCGCGGCCTGTACTTCACGACGACGGGATCGGCCGGGTTCGAGGTGCCGGTCCTCGGCAAGCACCAGGCGTCGCTGGCGTTGGCGGCGGCGGCGGCGGCGCAGGAGGTCGGCATTCCGCTCGAGGCGTCGGCCGAGGCCCTGCGCGACTTTACCCCGCCGCCGATGCGGCTGGCGATGGAGGAGGTGGGCGGCGTCGTTATATTGAACGATGCGTATAACGCGAACCCCGCCAGCATGCAGACCGCCCTGGAGGTGCTTGCCCTGTGGCCCGACCGCCGGAAAGTGTTCTTCTGCGGCGACATGCTGGAACTCGGCGATCTGGCGCCCTCGGCCCATGCCGACCTCGGCCACTGCATCGCCGGGGCAGAGGTCGACCGGCTCGTCTGCGTGGGCCGATATGCCAAGACCACCGCCGCCGCCGCCGTCGAGGCGGGGCTCTCGGCCGAGCACGTTTCGGCCGTCGCCGACGCCCAGACGGCGGCCGACCGCGTCCTCGGCCTCGTCGAGACGGGCGACGTCGTGCTCGTCAAGGGCTCGCGGGCCGTCGGCATGGAACGCGTGGTGACGTCCGTGGTGGGCGCTTTCGGCGGTCAGCTGGCGGGGGCGTGACGTGCGTTTTTTGTTGCATCGTTAGCCGCCGGGCTTGCCCGGCGCGTATTGTGGTACGGAGAGTGAAAACGCCCGACGGCACAGCATCCCACGACCGGAGGACGGTCCTCCGGACCCGCCCGGGGCGCGGGCGGGACGCAGGGGGCCCTCGGTCCGGGCGGCGACAACCTGGGTCACGCTCGCCCGGTGTGCCGGGGGCCCGGTGGGATTGGCCGGAGCATCCGTATGGTCTACCGTCTGCTATTCTATTTGCAGGAATGGCTCCAGAGCATCGGCCTCTGGCGGTACGCCCATGCGCTGCGGTACCAGACGCTGCGGATGATGATGGCCGTGGTGACCAGTTTCTTCCTGCTCATGGTGCTCGCCCCGTCGGTCATCCGGGTGCTGAAGCACCTGAAGGTGCAGGGCGGGACGGACTTCGGCAACAAGACGGTGGACCAGATTTACGCCTCGCGTGCCTCGACGCCCACGATGGGCGGCGTGCTGGTCGTGCCGGCGGTCCTGGTGTCCACGCTGCTGTGGGCGGACCTCTGGAACTTCCACGTTTTCCTGGCCCTCTTGACGGTGGCGTGGCTGGGCGCGCTCGGGGCCGTAGACGATTACCTCAATATGTCGGCCCGCAGCCGGCGGGGGCTGCGGATGTGGGAGAAACTCCTCTTCCAGGTCGGCTTGGCTGTCCTGCTCGCCCTGTTCCTGTATCAGACGCGGGACCAGATCCTGCTGCCCGAGAACGGGACGGGCATCGCCCTGAACCTGCCGTTCTACAAGTTTCCGATCCACCTGCCGCTGTGGGCGTTCGCCATCGTCTGCATCCTCGTCGTGGCCGGCACGAGCAACGCGGTGAACCTGACCGATGGCATGGACGGCCTGGCGGTGGGCAGCATGGTGCCGCCCACGCTGGTGTTCCTGGCGATCAGTTACATCGCGGGACGTGTGGACTGGTCGCAGTATCTCTATGTGCCGTACGTGCGCGGCGTGGGGGAACTGGCGATTTTCTGCGCCGCCATCCTCGGGGCGTGCCTCGGCTTCCTCTGGTACAACTGCTCGCCGGCCCAGGTCTTCATGGGCGACACGGGCAGCCTGGCCCTCGGCGGAGCGATCGGGTACGTGGCCATGGCCACCCGGCAGGAGGTCATGCTGCTGATCGCGGGCGGGCTGTTCGTCATCGAGGCCGTCAGCGTCATGCTCCAGGTGGCCTGCTTCAAGGCGACGGGCGGCAAGCGGGTGCTTCGCATGTCGCCTATCCATTACCATTTTCAGTTGGGGGGATGGACCGAGACGCAGACCGTCGTGCGGTTCTGGCTGCTGGGCGCGATGTTCGCCGCCCTCGCCCTGGCGTCGCTGAAACTGCGATAGCGCACGGCCGGGCAAGGCCGGCCGTGGCACCCGGCACAGCGCCGCACAGTTAGCCGCCGGGCTTGCCCGGCGCGTCAATCATAGGAGGCCTCATCATGACCACCGCCACGGCCGATGCCCTCGCCGGCCGGTCCGACCGCCCGGACCGCGCCCTCAGCGAGGCCCACATCCTGTTCCTCGTGGTGCTGGCCCTGACGACCGTCGGCGTCCTCATGGTCTACAGCGCGAGCCAGACGGTGGACCCGGGAGGTGAGAACCCGCACGCCCTTCGGCAGGCGTGTTTTGCCGTGGTTGGCCTGGCGGCGTTCGTCGTCGGGGCGATGTTCCCGTACCGCTGGCTGAGCCGCGGGCCCGTCGCGCTGCTCGTGCTCGGCGTGTCGGTGGCGCTGTTGGGGCTCGTCCTCGTGGTGGGCATCGGACGGGGCGGCCTGCGGCGGTTCCTGCCCCTGCCGGCGGGACTGAACTTCCAGCCGTCCGAACTCGCGAAGTTCGCGATGGTCATCTTCCTGGCGTGGTGGTTCAGCCGGCCGACGGCCCGGCCGCGCGCGTTCTGGAGTGGATTCGCCCTGCCCGTCGGCGTCCTGGCGATCGTCTGCGGCCTGATCGTGCAGG
>Ga0272441_10006252_pt1 | contig 20095 bp, 16 predicted proteins | sample SSMProp6N_FD_193582 | JGI IMG/M metagenome (GOLD analysis project Ga0272441, IMG submission 193582) | Marine sediment archaeal communities from Little Sippewissett salt marsh, Falmouth, MA, United States - SSM-Prop-6N | ecosystem: Environmental > Aquatic > Marine > Wetlands > Sediment ...
TCGCGATTCTGTCATCAGTTTTTGGAGGATCAATCGGAATTGGAGGTGGCTTCCTTGTCTTAATTCTGTTCCTCCTGCCGGTACTGATTACGCTCGTGGACTTCCTGATCATCATGCCGTCGTGGGGACGGAAGATTTTCACGACCGAAATATTCACAACACCTGTGGATCTAAACGGGATAGTAAACGACATAAGGGAGTATGCACTCAAACTCAATACGAGAAACCTGTCTCTCTTACTCAAGATCGGAATTGTTATAGGTGGGCTTTCCGTTATCGGAGGACCAATTTTGTGGATTTTAATTACCATTCCCTGGTTTCTTATGCTTGCAGCATACAGTCTTGCAAGACGCGTCATTGTCGAAGCCGGCTTATGTATTACCGTTCTTTCGGATAAGCAGAGAATGTCGGGAGGGCCGTTTGCTGTCTGGGCGTTAACGATTTTTTTATATTGTGTTCTTTTTCATCGCCCCAATTTTTTATACATTTTTTGCTGCAGTTATGTCATTTTTATTTATTGGTTACTATATTTATCTTCCTTTCGGAGCGTTCTTCATTCTTGGTGCGGGAGCACTTTACCTTTCAAGGTACATCGTTGTAAAACTCCTCAAATCAAGATGCTACAGCGGGGAGTAACTTTTCCAAATAAAAAGTTCTAATCCCACGTCCCGTCGGGATTTAACCTCGTGAGGAACATACTCTCGGTCACTCGCTCCTCTTCATCAGGATTATTGATAACATACCTGGAGCGGTCCGGATTGAACCTGACCATTCCACCAGCCATTCCCACGATATAGATATTCCCCACAGAGTCGCACGCTATCCCGCAGCACCGGATGTTATCCGGCGGTCTGTACAGATAAAACGTCTCCGCGACAAGCTCGTTATCGGGTGAGAATTTCTGCAGACAGTTTACGTACTCGTATAGAACCAGGATGTTATCCTGATCATCCGCAATGATTCTGTATATCGCGTCCTGCCCCTCCCACGCCCACGTCTTTCCCCAGACAGCGTTGCCACTTTCATCAAACCGAACCATCAGGGTACTGTATCCGCCCTGCGACGGCACCATCGTGAACTGCCCGTTCGCGGTTTCGAACACAAGCTGTCCTGAGTATCGCCCGACCGCGTAGAGGTCGCCGGATGACGTCACCTCTATCGCCCGGAACTGCTCGTAAAGATTATTTCCCCACGTCTTCGCCCATATCAGATTACCGTGCGCATCGAGTCTCAGGAGAAATATATCGTCCATCCCGTTCGACGTGAACTCGAGCACACCATCGCCCGGATCGACATCGAGCGTCCCGAAGAACGCGCCCGAAACATATAGCCCGCCATCGTCCGGAATCGCGACGTCCCAAACCTTCGATGTCATGTCGCCCGACCATTTGTGTATCCACTCGACCTCGCCGAATTCATCGAATTTCAGCACGAATCCCTTCCGGTACATCGCATCGACTCCGAAGTCGGTCTCCCACGTCGACGGGTCACCCGGCAGGATATCCCCGGTGTACTGCCCGCCAACATACGCCGCGCCGTGTGAATCAATTTCGAGAAAGATTGGATCGATTCCAAACGACGAGCCGAACATGTCCGCCCTGATGAAATCGCCATCGGGCGTGAACATCGATACATACGCAAGCCGCCTGTTAGAGTCGAGAATATACTCACCCGGCCCGGGATCGAGATCGATCGCGTTATTCCCACCGTAGTGCTGCGTCAGGACGAAGATATTCCCGTCCGGCCCAGTGTCGATCGCGATCGCATGTCCGCCCCAGCTTACGCACCATTCGTATTCACCCTCGGGCGAGAATTTCGAGAGCGCGACAAATTCACCGCCGTAACCGCCATGCTCCTCGACAATCTCCGGATCCGGATTCATGTCGGCGGCCCAGTCCACCTTGCTGATTACGTATACGCTGTCATCGAGACCGACCGTGACACCCACGCACCTGTCGTAACCTTCGTCGCCCCATGTAACCGCCCATCCGTCGGAGACGCCCATATAGTTGTCTCTCTGGTAAAATCCTTTCGAGATAGAATTCTGAAAGGTTTTATTCGCTGAATCCGTGTACCCGTATGCCGTATGAGCAATTCCGGTGTAACCGATTATTACGAGAAAGAGTACGATCGAAGTGTGCAGGCGAGATGTCATTTCTGGTTCCCTTCCATCTGCATGTGAGTTGTCATGATAACCGGGATATTGTAACCGATTTCGGTATAGACATAATTGAGACCCCGGAATCCGCGGCAGGTTCGTATCACCTTTTCAATTAACAATTATCTCAACTAACCCCGCATGGCGCTTACACGGGTCACAGGCCTGGAAAGGTGTTTCACCTAATGATTCTCATTTGGAATTTTTTGCTTGACTTTATTGATTGAAAATTAGTAAAATTAAATCTAACTAGGAGTGTAGATTACAGATTTTGGAGGTGTGCCATGGAACAAAGGCTCAAGCTTGCGTTAATCCATTTTTTTGCCAGCCTTGCGCTGCTGTTTTTTCTTTATTTATATATCACGTCGCAGTACTCTCATGCGGCATCTACTCCCTATTCAGACAAGATACAAATCCCTGTAGGCATGATCATTATGGGAGCTGTATATTTTCTCTATGGGCTATTATCCTTACTGGCATATTTCTTTTCTTCCGTTGGAAAAGGGATAGCAAAAACTAAATCTATTAACAATCTGGATAAACTAGCTTCATCAGTCGATCCTAATGATTTCAGCAGCTTGATCAATCTGGCAAGTGGGTATAATGACACTAGAATTTTCGACAAAGCGGAACTATATCTCCGTAAGGCTATAGACTTAAAACCTAAAAATTATGCCGCCAGACATACTCTATGTTCTGTACTTATCCAGCAAGGCAAACACAATGAAGCCTACAATGAACTTCATAACCTTTTGACAGAAAATGCGGACAGACCTGATTCGTGGCTGCTAATGGGTATTGTTTTGTACGATAATCTTAAAAGAAAAGATGAAGCACGGCATTGCTTCATTGAGGCGCACAACCGAAGTGAACCTGCATCGGGTATATTTCTCGTTTCCTCACAATACCTGGCAAAGTATTGAGATTAATATTTGTTTTGTTTTTGGCGTTTAACAATAATAAGCCAGCATCATAGCTAATGGCATTTAGCTTTCTATTTGGATATTTTATTCTTAGTAACTCACATATTTATTCCAGTATTCTTCTCGTTTGAATATCTCCCTTTTTACCCCCCAATTAATTGGTATCGATACTATTCCAAAGAATGCCCCCATCACCATAGATCCTATAAGCGCGCCTTCAATAGTATCGGCAAATGCAAGAGATAAAATAAGTATTAATGCGAAAATAACACCAAATATTATATTTATTGTCTTTGCCAGTTTTGGCCTGATGGAGTAAGCGATTGCCAGGGCAAGATTAAGATCTAAGCCTATTTTTTGTTCCGAATGCAACATAGCGGCTATCTTGTCCTTTTCTTTAACTCCTGAACGCCAGAGTAACCACGATGCAAATGCCCAGGATTTGAAAAATTCCTTTTTATTTTCCACAATAGCTTTTTTAACTGCATACTGTGCCTGATCAGCCTGCCAGCCATTATCGAGAAGTTTACGAATAACTATATTTGGCCTCCAGCCATAACCAATCCTGCTTCCCGGCATTACTATATCACTTGACGTTGAATCTCTTAACATCTCGAGTATTTGTGTATTTTCAATCATAGTTTTACACTCTAAAGTGTTAATTTTGAAGATAACTTTGCATGTGCTGGTTACTTTTATCTAATAGTTGTTTTTGCATCCAGCTATTAACTTTACCTAAATAAAATATAAATCCGGCCAGGGCACCAAAAATCAAAAATGAAACCAATCCCGCCAGAAAACTTTCTGCTGAGGCTGCTGATACAAACACATTGACTGAAAAAAATGCCACTATTGAAGCAAATATATAATGTTTCAGGGCTTTACCTCTTGGATATTTAGACAATTGCTTTAAAGTTATACTTAAGGCTAGATTATAGTCCATGGACACTATTGGATTAGATGATAAGTATTGCGCGATTTGATCGTAGGTGTAACCTGCTGTCTCTCCACGAGCATTTATCGCTGTCATTCTGAATGATCTGGGAGCACCTTGCATCGCAAACTTCACAAATTTGTGCCACGAACCACTTACTTCATCCCAATTTTCAAATATCACTTTTTTTACTTTGTTTTCAGCATCCTCGTGTGTATTTCCTGCTGTTTCAATCTGGCTAATCACTTTAAATGGAATATAACCCGACATGTGTTTGGAACCGTTGTCCAAAGTCAATTTTTCACGCGAACTCTTGAGCATCTCCATAATCTGAGAGTCTTTGATCATAGCTAGAATCCTCCCTGCAATTGATCCAGTAATGATACAAACTATTCACAAGCCCTGAGTTCAGTAAACTCATAAAAGTTTTCAAGTTGTAAAATATAGGAAAAGCGCCTATCCTGCATGCTCTTTCCCAACAGATAAAATATACTTCAAAAAATCAGAAGTGTCAATTATAAAATACAAAGAAAAGAGAGAGTTGATTGGCCTCCGGCCCTTAATGTGACTCACCTAATCTTTCACGAAATTTGAAGTAATCAGAAACGATGCGATCTCCATGGGCGGGCTGCCCATGGAACGGCCCATGCCCGGGCCGGGCATGGTACTGAACGGGCATGGTACATGCATTTCAGGAGGGGTGGATACTCGATGGGTTATCTTCCGAAGGCATAAGCTCAGTTCCGATCGGAGTTATCTCACGAGTTACCCTCTCGATTTTTCCTATGTCGGAAATCTCCTTCGGTGACGATATCCCGAGCTCCGCGAATTTCCTCGCCGATACCGCGACCCTCGTGTTAAGCGACCCGACCGCACGGTTGTAGGCGTCGATGCTCCTGTCGAGATTCTTTCCGACCGCCTCGAAATGCTCGACCAGCGTCGAAATTCTCTCGTACAGTTCCTTTCCAAGTTCACTTATGTGCTTCGCGTTCTCGGTGAGTGCTTCCTGACGCCACCCGTACGCGACCGCCTTTAACAGCGATACAAGTGTCGCGGGCTGCGCGAGAACTATGTTCTGCCTGAACGCGATCTCCTGAAGTCCCGGTTCGACCGCAAGCGCGGCCCCGAGGAACTGCTCTCCCGGAAGAAACAGGACGACGAACTCCGGGGCGTCATCGAACTGATCCCAGTATTCCTTTCGACTGAGCTGGTTTATGTGGCCCTTCACATGTTTCGCGAAATTTTCCAGCTTCGCCGCACGTTCCTTATCATCAACGCATTCGTGCGCCTCGAGATACGCTTTCAGCGGTGCCTTTGCGTCGACGACTATCCGACGGTTGTTCGGAAGGTTGACGATCATGTCCGGGCGAAGACGCCCGCGTTCGCTGTCGATACTCTCCTGCTCGACGAAATCGCATCGCTCGACCATGCCCGCCAATTCAGCGACACGCCTCAGGGTAAGTTCGCCCCAGTTACCCCGCACCTGCGGCGCGGACAGCGCGTTTACAAGCTTCCCGGTCTCCGATTTCAGGGATTCCTCCGACTGCAGAAGAGATTTCACCTGGTCCTGAAGACTCGTATATTGCGCAGTTCTTTCCTTGCTGATGCTTTGAATAAGCTCCTGGTATTTTTCAAGATTCTCCCGCATCGGCTGTACGAGGTTCTGAATCGCGGTCTGCCGCTCGGTCAGATCACCCTTCGCCGTCTCCTGGAAAGTCTCCATCGTTGATTTCGCCAACCTGATAAATTCCTCGCTGTTACTCTTGAGCGCGTCGATTGACAGCGCTTTGAAAGTCTCCTCGAGTTTCGCCTTCGCCTCATCGAGAAGTTTCTTCTGCTCGATAAAACTCTCCCGTTCCTTCTTTATCGTCTCCTTTAAAGTGGCGAGTTCCGTCGCTATTGCCTCATATTTACCAAGAAGCTCCCGATTCTCGTTCTCAAGTTCAGCGACCCTCTTCGATTCCGCTTCGGCTGCAGCCCTGAGCTTTCCTTCCTCGATAAGTTTGCTGTTCAGATCGTCTATGCGCACGTTCATCTGCACGATCCGCTCGTTGAGCTGCCCTGCTTCCTCGTTCCTGGCGTCAAGACGCCCCCGCACCTCGGCGCTCTTCGCCTTTCCGGAAAACGCGGCGATTAAATAGCCCGCAACGAGTCCGGCAACTAATCCGATAATCAGTAATGGGATTTCCATTTCAAACCTCCCCGGGATTATTACGCATCATATCATGGTTTTTACGATCATCATGGTATAATCCGCGCAAATCCGTTTCAGGAACGTGTACGCAAAGCGACAGATATATGTTTTCTCGATAATGATCCTCGCCGGGATAATCATATCAGCATTCCCGGTGGACCTCCATGCCCAGGAAGCGACTTTCAGCGTACCCGGCGGCGATACTCTTATCGTCACCGGCGAGAATTTCACCTATGAGACTGTTGTGTCGGTAATCGAAGGGGAGGAAGTTATCCAGGAGCAGGCGATATGGGACGGCGGCGTAGTCGCGTGCCTATCAACCGCCGACTACGGGGAGATAAAACTGGAAACAGGCCATGTGACCGCTGTCTTCGAGGGTCGGGACGTGACACGTCTTGAAGCTGGACCGGAGGTAATTTTTACGGGCCAGTACGGACGTGCGGTGTTCGAATGCACCGACGTGGTTATCGATTTCCCGGCAAATCCCGACGGCACCGAGACCTATGAAGGTATCTGCACCGACGTTCGCGGTTATTACCTCGCAAGTCCGCAGGAGATGAACCTAGAAGGCGACGATTATTACGAGGTTAATTTCACCGCCGCTGTCGCGAAACTAGGGCCTGACGAAGCGGTTCTTATAGAACCATGCCTGTCACTCGGTGATATTGACGATCCTGATATCGCGGTAAGATCGAGGGAAATTTTATTCAACATCGGCGAGAATCCGGCAACCGGCGAAAGGGCGATTCTCGGACTTCGCGCACCGTATTTTGCCTTCGATCTTTTCGGAACGAGTGCGCGACTCATCCCGTTCGCCATCTGGCGCGGATTTGTGAAGGACGAAGACCCGGGATTCGCCAACCGACTTCCGCGTGTAGGATGGGAAAGTGACGAGTATCTCAGGATCGACCAGTCGATAATCTACACGCTGAATGACCCTCGATTCGATATCGGCCCAAGATTTATTGCGCGATTCGACATGTTCCCGTTCGCCCGCTCGTATCCGGAATTCATGATCGACGCAGAATCAGACGGATTCTTCTACGGCATCCGTGCGGGATACCGTCGCGAGGAGGATTCGGAAGGATATCCGGTACCAACGAGAGCTGAGCCGGAACTCTGGGTGACTTTAAACAGAATGCCCATCGGTGATCAGGGCTTTGAAATCGGCGCTTCGGCATTCTACGGACACATACGCGATATGCGCTCCGGACTCGATCTGGACCGCTGGGGTTACTCGGCAATTCTCGATCACAGTCCGGTCGAGATCGGAATATTCAAGCTGACCGGAAACGTAGAGTTCGAGGACCTTTTCTACGAGGGTGGCCACAACTACAGGACAATCGAGGGTCGGTTCCGTCTGCGCTACGTTGATCCTCCACACTGGGGAACAAGCCTCACATACACGAAGGTCTACGACTGGGGAGTCCCGCCTTTCACGTTCGATCAGCCGCAGACCCGTGACGAACTGGGGCTGAGGGAACAGACGCGTTTCTCGCGGAGATGGGGCGCGGGGTTTGACTGGGCTTGGGACTTCGAGGACGACGAGTTCGAAAGACAGATATTTCACGTAACCTATATTTTTGATTCGTTCCAGATGTCGGTCGGGTGGGATTTCGCGAACGAACAGGCACGCATGGAGGTCGCGCTGCCGGGTGACCTTAAGTAGTCAGTCAGTAGTTTTACCGGAGGGACAATCATGACCGCAGGAAATCCGCTTGGACAGCCACTGGGATGGACACTTTTCGGTGTGATCTTTGTCGGTGCGTTCGTCATGATGATGCTGAATTTCAATCGTGACAGCACCGCTGAAGCCGCAATCCTGGATGAAGCGCTCGAACTCGCTCCGGTTGAACTGATCGACGAACTGATGATGTCATACGAAACCCAGGGGTACCTTGTGATACATATTCTCGATCTCTCACCCGATCCGGAAAATTCAAATCGCGCCCTTATTGAATACACCGTAAGCCAGCCATCTACGGGTGAAACATGGACCTATAGCTGGGCGTGGGAAGTGCCCATCGCACTTACGGGTGAAGTGTCGAGGGGAATGCCGTCTCATGTTTTCCAGGGCCTTCTTGATGAATGCAGGCTTGTTCCGCTCTCCGATCCGGCAAAGGGGATTGCCGTCGGAGATTACTACGATCCGTCAGAACAGTAATTGCACCGTTCCCCGTTAATCCACAAAGAAATCCTCGTCCTCCTCAAGATCCATGTCCGGATCGAGGTCGACATCGTCAGGGGGGGCCGGAGCCTTTCCGCCACCTGCCTGGCTCTTTCCGCCGCCCGATGCGTTCGGAAATTCCTGGTATCCTCCCGGCTCATCCGGAACAAATTCCCGCGTTCCCTTAGGTGTGAGAATTTCCATGTTGTCGACGTGAATATCGGTTGAGTACCTTTTTACACCTGACTGGTCCGTATAATCGCTCCGCCTGATTCTGCCTTCGATATAAACCTTGGTTCCCTTGTCGAGATACTGGCCACATATTTCAGCGAGTTTTCTCCACGCTACGCATCGATGCCATTCGGTATGCTCGCGTCGCTGACCCGATTCATCCGTGCCCCATCGCTCGCTTGTCGCAAGCGTGAAATTCGCTACGGGTATTCCACTCGCCGTGTACCTTATCTCCGGCTTGCGTCCGAGATTTCCAACCAGAATGACTTTGTTAACGCCCATTATTGTCTCCTTTTTCTTATCCTCGCGCGGCCATATTCTCGCGTCAGGATCAGCGCATTATAACATGACGCCGCATGTATTTTTCTCATAAAACTGAACGCATCTCGCGATAAAAAACCTACGCGAAAGTTAATCCTTTACAAAATTTTCATTCACACTTTCAGGTATTTCAAGGTTTGACGGTGGTCAATATGTGGGGTTATAATACACGCCCCTTCCGGATGAAAGAACTTGTGCTTTTTTTCACATGAGGGGTCTGCTTCTTTTTTTCTAAACCTAATCTAATGGAAGGTAAATTAGTGATGAGTGAAAACGTATATATCGTCGGTGCCAAAAGAACGGCAGTCGGACGATTCATGGGTACTCTGCAGAATATACCCGCAACCAAACTTGGCGAGATCGCAGGTAAAGGTGCAATCGAACAGGCCGGGATCAGCCCGGAGGATGTCGACCAGGTAATCATGGGAAACGTCTGTTCGGCGAACCTCGGACAGAATCCCGCACGGCAGGCGCAGATCGGAATGGGCGTCCCGTCCGACCGTAACGCCTACCTTGTCGGAATGGTCTGCGGATCGGGCCTCCAGGCCGCCAACCTCGGTTACATGACCATCAAGACCGGTATGGCCGATCTGATTGTCGCCGGCGGAATGGAATCGATGAGCATGGTTCCCTACTACATGCCCGGCGTAAGGTCAGGTTACAAGATGGGGCACAAGCAGGTTATCGACGGTATGGTGTACGACGGCCTGTGGGACCCGTACCACGACATGCACATGGGTATGACCGGTGAGCTTGTCGCGGACAAGTACAGCATCACCCGCGAGGAACAGGACGACTGGGCATACAACTCCCATCGAAAGGCGCTTGATGCCATCGACAACGGCCGCTTCGAGGAAGAGATCGTCCCTGTCATGGTTCCCCAGCGCAAGAAAGATCCTATCGAGTTCAAGGTCGATGAAGGTCCGCGTCGGGAAACTTCGCCCGAAGTCCTCGCGAAACTTCGTCCCGCGTTCAAAAAGGACGGAACGGTAACGGCCGGAAACGCCCCGAGCACAAACGATGCCGGCGCAGCGGTTGTGCTTGCAAGCGAGAAGGCCGTACATGAAAAGGGCCTGAAGCCGATCGCGAAGGTTCTTGCGACCGGAATCGGCGGCCTCGATCCGGAGTGGGTAATGCTTACACCGATCCCGACCGTCAAGAAAATCTTCGCACAGGGATTTTCGAAGGAAGACTTCGATCTCTGGGAATTCAACGAGGCGTTCAGCGTGCAGCAGATCGCGGTATCGCGCGAACTCGGGATCGACACCGACCTTATCAACGTGAACGGTGGCGCGGTCGCGATCGGTCACCCGATCGGATGCTCGGGTGCGAGAATTCTCGTAACACTCCTCCATGCGCTGAAGCAGCGTGACAAGAAGAGGGGCGTCGCGGCTCTCTGTCTTGGCGGCGGAAACGGTGTCGGCATGGCCGTCGAACTTCTTTAACGAATTCTAACCAGAAAGGGATGCATCAATGGATATCAAAAATGTAATCGTATACGGTGCGGGGACAATGGGTAACGGCATCGCGCAGACATGCGCCGCATCGGGTTTCATGGTGACGATGGTCGATATCGAGCAGGATTTCGTGGACCGCGGAATGGCGACGATCCAGAAATCACTCGGCAGGCTCGTGAAGAAGGAGAAGATCGATCAGGCAAAGGTCGACGAGATTCTCGGACGCATCACACCCTCGATCGAGCGGGTCTACGATGCAGACATCGTCATCGAGGCGATAATCGAAAAGGAGGAAGTGAAGAAGGAACTGTTCGCGGACCTTGACAGTAACTGTCCCGAACACACAATTCTCGCCTCCAACACATCCTCGATACCGATCACCAACATCGCCTCCGCGACCGGACGTCCGGGCAAAGTCATCGGCATGCATTTCATGAATCCCGTTCCGATCATGAAAGGTGTCGAGATCATCCGCGGTAAGGAAACGTCCGATGAGACCTACGGGATCGTCGATAAAATGGCGAAGGACCTCGGCAAGATTCCGGGCGTCTCGAACGACTTCCCCGGATTCGTCGCGAACCGTATCCTGATGCCCTACATCAACGAGGGCGCATGGGCGCTGAGCGAGGGCGTGTCGGACCCTGAGAACATCGACCTCATCGCGAAGACATGTCTTAACATGCCGATGGGTCCGCTCGAACTCGGCGACCTGATCGGTCTCGATGTCTGCCTCGCGATCATGAACGTGATGTACGAGGGATTCAGTGACGAGAAATTCAGGCCGTGCCCGAAACTCGTAGAGCTTGTCGAAGCCGGTAACCTTGGAAGGAAATCCGGTAAGGGATTTTACGATTACAATAAGTAGGGTTGTTAAGGGGGATCCGGCATCCGGGCGGATAACGGAGGATATTAATGGCTCTTGCAAGTTCGTTCGATGATGGAAGTCTTCGATTAGATGGCTCGCTTCTCGCGAGCCATGTTGCGAATTCTGCGGTTGATAAATTGATGCCCGATGTCGAGAGGGTTGTGAAAACGATACAGGAATGCTCCGGTGAGGGTTCCGATTTCCTTGGATGGCTCGACCCATCCGAGATGATACAGGGCGAGGAACTCGACAGGATTAAAAAGACCTCCCTCCGTCTTCGGGAGAAAACCGACCTTCTCGTTGTCATCGGAATCGGCGGCTCCTACCTCGGCGCACGCGCATGTTACGACGCGCTTCGTCCGAACATCCAGAAACCCGGCGAGCTGGTTTTCGCCGGGACGAACATGTCCGCGCGGTATCATCGCGATATCCTTCACTCCCTGCTCGGACGCGCATGGGCAATAAACGTGATCTCCAAGTCCGGCACTACGACCGAACCGGGCATCTCGTTCAGGCTGTTACGGAAAGCCCTTGAGGACAAGCTCGAATCCGACGCGTCTGGAAATATCGTCGCGACCACTGACGCTAATAAAGGCGCTCTCCGTACACTAGCCGATGAAAAGAGATGGGAGACTTTTGTCGTCCCGGATGATGTCGGCGGACGTTACTCGGTTCTCACACCGGTCGGGCTTTTCCCGCTTGCCTACGCGGGTGTCGATATCGACGCGCTCATCGGTGGCGCAGGAGAATGCGCGATCGCATGCAGGGAGAAAAATATCGAGCGTAACCCCGCCCTGTTCTATGCCATCGCGCGCCATCTCCTTTATAAAAGCGGGCTCGCGATGGAGATCCTCTGCTCGTTCGAACCGAGACTCGAACAGCTTATCGAGTGGTGGAAGCAGCTTTACGGCGAGAGCGAGGGTAAGGACCACTCCGGGCTGTTCCCGTCAGGACTTATCTTCTCGCGCGACCTTCACTCGCTCGGTCAGTGGGTGCAGGACGGTCCGCGGGTACATTTCGAGACGTTCCTCGGAATCGAGAACGGTGAACCGTCGCTGACGGTGCCGGAGATAGGCGAGGGCGGCTCCCTCGACGGGCTTGATTACCTCGCTGGTCGCGAGTTGAGCGAGATCAACGCGGTGGCGCAGGAAGCAACACGTCTGGCGCATGCCGACGGCGGATGTCCGAACATGGGGCTGTATCTACAGAAAATGGATGCCTACCACCTCGGTGTGCTGATATATTTCTTCGAGTACGCGTGCGCGGTGTCGGGTTACCTGAACGGCATCAATCCGTTCAACCAGCCAGGCGTCGAGGTTTACAAAAGACGCATGTTCGAGCTATTAGGAAAACCGAAGTCGTAGGCGAAAACATACAAACTTTTATTAATAAGAAGGGCTGCGGATTTCACGGTCCTTTTTTCTTTGCAACATCCTCACGTTTCAATTAGTCTTGTTACCGGCTCTCAACAGCATATGGGAGGAGAATACCCATTGAACCGTTACATCCTGTTCCCGGTTATCATATTACTGATCCTGGCATTGGGATGCTCGCGCACCGTATACACGGAATCGTCATCACCCGACCTCACCCCGGTCGATGAAAATTCCGCCAACAATATCCCGACCGACGGATCGTCAACGTACTGGTTTGAGTCACCGACTGGTCCCGGTTCCACTTTCGTCGATCTGTTCGGCGACACCGGGATGGAAATGGTCAGCGACATGGATGTCGACAGCGAAGGAAACATTTATATCCTGCTGACGACGATGGACTTCGGCGGGATGTCATCAACACAGTCCTCAGGCATTACGACTTCCGAATCGGATTCCGAAGAGGACTCAGAGAACGAGACAGACGCTGAATCCGAAACGAATGAGAGCGAAAGCGTTACCGCAACTTTTTCATCCTACGATTCAATAGTAAAGATCAATGCGGATGGATCACTCGCATGGGTGAAGCGAATCAGCGATAACATGACCGCGAGTTTAAACTGTATCGATATAGCCGGACCGGACGAGATATACATCGGTGGGAGCGTCGGCTCCAGTCTGATGACAGAACTTGGGGAATCGGTCGAGAACTGCAACCTCTACTTCTCAGACACAACTGCCGAGGTTCCTTTTGATGGCAACACCGACGCGTACGCATGCAGGATTGATTCCGATTGCAACCTTGATTGGTTCCGCATGCTTGAAGGCCCAAACACCGAAATGATCAGTTCAATATCCACAGGTTCGGACAACTCCCTGATCGCAGGGGGAGTTCTCGAGTTTGAATCCGGCGAAACAGATGAGGATGGCGATCCGGTTTATACAAGAGATTGTTTTGTAACCAGATTCGACAAATCAGACGGATCTCTGCTCTGGAGCGGACCGCTTGAAGGCGAAGGAGATACTGGTTTTATATCCGTCCTGGGCGATCGTGATTCAGGGTTTTATGTCTCGGGATCGTTCGAAGAGGAACTTGACTTAGACCTTACAAATTCTAGTGAAATACACGAAGCGGAGTTTGAGAAAGATATTTTCCTTGCTCATTACACCGGTGAAAATGAACTTGACTGGGTACAGACACTGAACAGCGGAGACATGGACAGAAGTACCGGGCTCTTACTTGATTCACACGGAAATGTATACCTTGCGTGCAGTATGGGTTCTGTTCTTGAAATGATTGAGGGCACTTATGGATATGAAAGAGCGCCACTACCCAGTCTTGCCATTTATAAATTCAGCCCGGATGGTATCCAGCTCGACTCCGCACGATGGGACCTCAATAATATCCTCGGAGTCGGTCTGGCAATAGATTCTTCAGACAGGCTGTACGTATCCGATTACGTTTTCGAACCGCATGATTTCGATCCCGGTCAGGGTGAGGAAGTTCGCGATCCGGAAGGTGACGCGGCATACATCATGCGTCTAACACCCGATCTGGAGCTTGACAGTGTTCGTTTCTTCGGCGAAGGCGATGGGAATGTTGAACCCGCTGCGATCCATATCACATCGGACGGTGGCGTTATCACTGTCGGAAGGATTTCATACCTCGCAAATATCGGACAGACAATCGATTACGATCCTGGACTTGGTGTGCTGGAAGCGAATCCACCATACAACTTTTTCGCGTTCGCGATGAAATTCAATTCCGAAATGCTTCTCTCCAGCCCCCTCAACCTTCCGGGTGATACACCGATCTGGGAGGACAGCGCCGCTGATTTAATCGCCGGAACCGAACCGCTCGAATCATCGATCGGGATATCGGGCGTGGACGCGGGAATCGGATTCGCGGTCGTTACGCACCCGCTCGCAATCGATCCGAACGACGATCCGGTTACTTACATCGTGTATTTCATCGACTCGAACGACGGTGACGATCCGTTCAATGACCCCGAAAGACGGACGCTCCGGTTCAGCGACATCGGACCTCATGCGATAGATGATCTCGAAAGAGGTCACACCTACTATTTCGGTGTGCGCGCGATCGATCCGGATGGAAACTCGGATGGCAATACGAAAACAATCACGGCCGCGATCCCGGACTCAATCCCGATGGGCGACTCGTGGATTGTCAGGATCGGCGATGAGTTGTGGGACAGCGTGCAGGATTTAACACTCACCCCATCGGGTGACATTGTGGTTGCCGGACGGTTCAGCGGGACGGTCGATTTCGATCAGGGCACCGGAGTTCAGCGGAAGACCGCGCTGATTGCAGGAACGATCTTCATCGCGAAATATTCCGAATCCGGACTGCTGTCGTGGATTCAGACGATTCCGGACGAGCGTAGTCTTCCGGGCGCGGTCAGGATCGATTCCGATCAGTCGGGCAATATCTGGCTGACCTCGACCGCGTCATCGAGTCTGAATCCACCGATGCCCAATACACTCATCGCGAAATTCAGCCCGTCAGGATCGATGCTGATAAGGCTTTCGCTTGATTCATCGGAAACCAACTCCCCTATGGACATCGCCATCGATCCCGGCGGAAACTGCCTGGTAATCGGAAGCTGCAACGGCGCGACCAACCTTAACTACAACCCGGGATCATCCCCCCACGAACCACCCGGAAATTTCAGTATGTACCTGGTAAAGCTCAATTCATCGGGAAGCTTCCAGTGGGCTAAAACGTGGGATGAATTCGAGATGATCCCGACAAACGTGACGATCGACACCGGTCCGGAGGGCAGGATTTTTATCGCCGGAACACATTCGGGCCTTGCGAATTTCGATCCGGACGGAGCGATGCAGGTCAAACCGGATGTTCAGTACGCGCTCGAATCGTTCGTAATTCGGCTCGATGCATCCGGGAATTTCCTGGGAACTAACCTGTTCACCGATGACGCGGGTACCGTGATCACCGACATTAAAGTCGGAAGCGACGGATTTTATGTGACCGGGACATTCGCCGAACCGCTCAACCTCGCGGGAGACGCCGAAACCTACGAGGCTTATTCTGCCGGGAAAACTGACATTTTCGTCGCGAACTACTCGCTCGATGGCGAACTTGTCTGGGCGTACAACACAGGCACGAAAGTAACCGACACGTCGCAGGGAATATCCGTCGATGATTCGGGCAATGTGACTGTGACAGCCGGACTAGCCCGTGTGGGGATCACGAATCCGGGGTACCAGAGTTTCGAAGGTTATTATGCTGAGGCAATGGAAACCCACATTCTGCGGTTCGATCCGGATGGAACTCTCGCCGGTGACGATGCCATCGACGGTTTTAACGTAACATGCATGGAATCATCGGGACTGGAGGACGTTTACATCGGCGGTTATTTTAACAACTACGGAAATTTCCTGCCCGGAAGCGGCTCGATAATGCTTAACACCATTGGGGGCACCGATGGACTGTTGATTAAAATACATCGGTAACTTAATTGAACTGCGTTATTCCTTAGTTAACACGTCACGAATCTGCTAAAATATCTCCCGGCGAACAACTTATTTCAGGAGTAACAATATGTTCTGCAAAATGTGTGGGACTGAAATCACCGATGACGCGAGATTCTGCGCCCAGTGCGGCACGCTGCTTGTCGATGATTCGGACGATGAGGATATTCTCGATATCGCAATCGCCGAGGCTGAAGCCGAATTCGAAGAGGAACTGGAGGAGTCCGGAATTCTCGACGAGGATGAAACCGAATGTGATGAAGATGGGGAAATGGATGAAGGAGAAGAGGCTGGAGGGGATGAGGATGAGGCGGAATCCAGGAAATCAGCAATGCAGCGTATTCGCGAGGTTAGCGGTGCGATAAAGGACGGGACCGGGAAGGTCGTTAAGTTCGGAAAGAAGGTCGGGGATGGCACCGCGCAGGCGATACGTACAACAAAAGATGTATCAAGGGATGTGGGTGAGAAAGTCGGACATGCGGTTAAGGTTTCAAAGCATGTCAGTGGTGAAGTGGCGAAGGGCGCAAAAGTGGTCGGTAAAAAGGTCAAGGTGGGAGTTGAATACACGGGAAGAAAGGTTCATGAGCTCGGCCAGGTACGGAAGATAATCACCGATCGATCGCTTGATGTGGTCAGGGCAAGTCTTAAAGCGGTGGAACGTGTTGATAAATATCTTGAACAGACCGACTCGAATTACGAGGTCGGAAACTTCATAACCGGCGTGTCAATCCCCCCGTACCTGGAGATCGAATTTCACAAGAGGGCTGAGAATATTACGGAGAAGGAACGCGAGGTAATTAATGCGTTCAGGTGCTCGGATTTCTCCGACGATGTGATGGACTATGTATTCGAACTGCTGGAGAAGGGAAAGGAATCGACTTAACAACGAAAAAAAACTGCTGTCAATCATTAGGAGGTATCAATGACATATTTTTTACTGGCAGTACTCCAACTGATGTTAACTCAGGTTTCATTGGGCAACGTGCCAGCATCAGATATTGAAATTCTCGAAGCGGAATTAAATTCGGAACGGCTGGAGTACGGTTGCGCATATACTGACACGGGCCTTATCTTCGCGGATTACATCGCCGGTGGTGGTTACGTCATCTATGAATACATACCCGATCTGGATGATCCGATTGTCTGGTTACATATGACGACTGGATATCTTGAAATCAGGGATATTTCAAACTCCAGTAATTTTGCCATGTACGATGGAACTGCGTATGAGATATTCAATCATGACACTGGAGAAGTTACTGAATCCTACGAGCTTCCAGCCCGGCCATCCTGTATATGTGGATCGTCTGACGGATTGATCTTCTTCATTAATTCCGGTGATGAACAAGGAGGGGTTACCAATATATATTGTGGCACAGACAATAATATTGAATTGATAAATGAAAATATCTATCGTGGGACTCAGAATATCCTGGATGTCGCGTTCCATAATGATATGTATTACCTCTTAACCGAAACCTCAATAGAAATTACAAATGGAGATGATTATCGTGAGACCTACATCATGCATGATCCCATTATCCCCAGTGACGATGCATCCTTATCCATGTTCGACGATGAGGTTTATTTGACTGACAATAACACTGTTTCTCACGTTGAGGTTAGAGATGTAACCGCTTTCATCACAGAAACAAAAACATATTCTGGCCAGGTTTTACATCTATTCTTCACCGACAGGCTGATAGTAGGTTATTTTGATTTAGAAAGGCTTCGCGCAAATTTAATGGATAATACATATGACCACGAAATTGGATATACAGCTCTTGTAGAATGGGACACTGGCGCAATTCTGAATCATGTCTCTATGTTAGCAACGTGTGTTCAGATCGGTCAGGAAATTTACGAACTCAGGCCATACAGCATTTTACAGACTGATTGACCCCAGGTTACGAAAAAAATCCTGAAAAATATCAGGCAGCAACCGGTATATCAAAGAATTCGTTGAGTTCAGGTCGGACTCGCTCCAGGAGCTTTCTCAGGCTGCTGTGCGGAACTTCACCGTCGAACTGAAGCCTTCCAAGAACGATTCCGGGATGCCGTTTGATCTCATTCGCGAATGATTCTATCATCCTGCGCCTGAAATTCGGCCTGTTTGACTCAACGAAACTCAGGTACAGACCAGGCTCGATCAGCCAGTCTGACGCGAGCCTGTTTGCGTTTATCTCGTCCGATTCTTGATTACCAGTTTTCTCAAGGATGTTCCGGTCTATACGGGTTTCCCTGTGACCCGACACGAGGTGGGCGATTTCATGCATGAGCGTGAACCAGAACGAATCGATTCGATCATGCCTCAGTGTCAGAGCTATCACGGGCTTGTTCCTGAACCAGAACTGCGCTCCGTCAAGATACGTTCTCTGTAGATGAGGGGCTAATGCGAAGTGTATCCCGTGATTTAAAAGGAATTTCGGAACCTTCGCGACATCCGATACGCTGCCTGCAAGCGCAAGCAGTTCGGGCAGGTCATTTAATAAACCGGATTTTGTGTAACGACCCGGTGTCTGGTTTTCAATCAGTTTTTCGACACGCTTCATCCAGAAGACAAGCGGAGTAATTTCAGGATTCCGGAATTCGGACCTGCGCGTACAGAGCGCACACTTCGGGATTTCATCAAGCGATTTGATTCCAAGAAGCTTCAGGATGCTGTTTTCGAGAGTATCCACTTCACGGGTGTCAGGTATCCAGCCATATTTCCTTAACTCGCTGACGGGCGCGAATTCAAATAACTTCGCACGTTTCTCGACCGGTCGCACCTTTTTATTTTTATTTTCCAGCCATAATCTGTAGCTTGATTCAAGGTTGAGCCAGAATCGGGCAGATGTGCCAAATGCCCTCGAAAAAAGTAATGCTGTCTCGGGAGTAATCTCCTTTTTTCCATTAACGATTTCACTGACTGCCTGAACCGGCTTACCGATTATTTCCGCGAATTCCTTCTGGGTCCAGCCACGCGCGTCGAGTTCATCCTTCAGGGTCTCGCCCGGAGGAAACACTATATGAGGTATTTTGTTTTCGGCTGTCATGGCTATTTGTGATAATCAATGATTTTAATGATGATAATCAGGTTTCCCCGAGTGTCTTTCTCAATTTCAAGAAGAAGCCTGTATTGTATATTCAGCCTTACAGAGTAATAACCTTCGTACTCTCCTTTTAACTTCTCAAAATGCAGGCTTTTTATGTTGTAGAGGTCACGCTCATCGGCAGCATCTCTGATACGGTTGACGATTTTGAAAAAGGCTGTCTCAAGATCCCTTAATCGAGCAACCGTTTTCCCCATGTAAAACCAGTCCTCAAGTTTTCTATCCGAAAATTGCAGCCTCAATGCCTTCTCCTATATACCACATTATCTCTATTCCGTCAATATATGATTCACCCTTAGGGTGAATCTGAAAATTTAATATTAACCAATTACGCTTTTGCGAGGGCCTGGTCGAGATCGGTTATTACGTCCGACGGGTGCTCGGCGCCGACGCACAGCCTGATCAGGTTCGGCGGTATGCCCGCCTCCTGACGTGAATTCTCTCCCTGCTGCTGATGCGTTGATATTGTGGGGATATTCGCAATCGATTTTATTCGCCCGAGGTCGGTCGCGCGCCAGATTCTTTCAAGCCCGTTCAGAACAGCCCGCGCCTGCTCGTGGCCGTCCTTCATCAGGAAACTCAGAAGATGCCCGTAACGGTTCACGCGCCCGCCATACACATCGTCGTACTCGCTGTCGACGAGCCACATGTACTTCTTCGCGAGCTCGTGAAGCGGATGATTCGGCAGGCCGAGGTACTCAACTTTCTCGACCTTCGGATGTCCCTCGAGAAACTCCGCGACTTTCTGCGCGGAATAGGACATCCTCGACATCTTGCTCCTGAGTGTCCGAAGGTCGTTCAGCGTGAGTACCGCGTGGAACGGGGAGAGGTTCGGGCCGAAATCGCGGTTCGGAAGAAGCTTAA